>Ga0310697_10002163_pt1 | contig 21375 bp, 19 predicted proteins | sample 172DNAGHGlowgp2_FD_203883 | JGI IMG/M metagenome (GOLD analysis project Ga0310697, IMG submission 203883) | Sheep rumen microbial communities from Palmerston North, Manawatu-Wanganui, New Zealand - 1728 DNA GHGlow gp2 (v2) (version 2) | ecosystem: Host-associated > Mammals > Digestive system >... | reverse complement strand
CTCGTCGGTTAAGTCTGTTTCGTATTTTTTTCTCATAATACACTTACTATATCACTTTTTAACCTTTATGAACACTGGTTCTTAGAAAGAATTCAATTTATTCAAACAACCTATAGAAAGGAGTACTTGGATTTGCCCGACAAAGAAACTACAGCACAACTGTTAAAAGATCCCAGTTTGTTGTTATCTCGCTATCTCGACGCAGTTCTCTTGCATAACTCATTAGCTGACAGATTTGGCTCTTTAAAAGATACCTTAAAGGCATATGACGATATTTTTAAATTGGAAGAGAAGGAAAAGAATTCCCTACAGAAAAAAATCCAAGAACTGGAAGAGGAAAACGAATCTCTTCGTCAACAATTCTTAACCTTGCCTAAAACAGGCAGACCGCAAAAATACGACGCTGACACCAGACGACAAATTGTCGCTTTCTACAATGAGAGTCCAACTCACACTTACAAAGTAACTTCTGAAAAATTCGGCATTAGTACCAGCACTTTAAAGGAAATTTTAAATGAGGCACGTGCTAAAGGGCTTAGTATCCGCTCAAGAAAGTCGTAAGGACAGATGATAATGATTTTGTAAAAAACCGCTACGATCATAGCGGTTTTTTTGTTCAATCGTATCGTAGAACTACTTGGAAAAATTTTTCTTCTACAATCTGCGCAGCAATTATTGAAGGAAAAGCCTATACCAATTTTAAATTCTTTGTGGTATCATTTAATTCGTAAATTTCTTTCTCTTTCTTGCTTAATGAAAGGACGTGGTTTTATGGCTAAGAAAATCGTATTCGACAAGGATGCTTTTGTTGGTAAAGTCGGTTCCGATGTATTGGAGCTTGAGTCCACAGTTGAAAATCATTTGGCTGAGATAATGAACACCGAAGCCAAAGCAAACGTCAGCAACACCTTCAAGGACACTCTGGTGCAATTCAAACAGAGCATAAACGTTTACAGCACAGCCATCAGTACAACCTCTATCAAAGTTTCATTTCCCGACGAGGTTTACAAGATTCTTTTGGCAAAGCATGTCGCCGAGTACAAACCGCCGGAAATAAAAATCGAACCCGCCTTGGTAACAGAAATGAAAAATTACATCGCCGATGTTCTGGGCTCGGACAACGAGACCGTTACAACGGCGGACGGGGTCTATAAGGTGTCCGCTAAATTTGCTAAAGCGGGGCTGTCGACTATCACGGACAGTAACGGAAAGCTGTACACACTTACTTGGCTTAGCGACTCGGCGAAAGAATCGCTCTACTCGCTCTTCGGAAACTTAAAGACGTGGGGACAAAACCTCCCGACTTATCTTTTCGAGCAACTAAAAACTCCTTCTATCGAAACTCTTTTTACTAATTGGTCAAAGGCTCTTATCACGGGCAAGCTTACCGATGTTGTTTCGCTTTATAATAATCTCAAGAAGTTTGCAAAATCTTACGTGACAGAAGAAGATGTTTCAAAGTGGACAAGTAATTACGCTTCAACATGGCTCAGCGAATTTACGAAGAAATATTTCCCCGATACCAACAAAGAGGTAACCGCTTTCCGGAAAAAGTGTCAAGAATTGGAAAAACGCGAGATCGCTCTCCTAAATGACTACAAAGCTAAAGATGATATGACAGCCGACGACATAAAGGACGCCGTAACGAATTTGACCAGCTACAAAAATTTCATCAAGGCTTACAACGACTTGCAAGGGGTAATCGGGCAGAGCACAAGCAATTTCGATTCGCTCATCCTGAATTATATCGGCTACGAAATTACCAACGTCGTAAGTGGCCCGTTCAGCGAGAGTAACGCTACCATAACCTGCAAGGACGGCAACAACAACATTGAAGTCACCGGCTCCTCAGTGAAGGTCGACACGGGCATAGGCGACGATTCCATTCAGAGCGGAACCTATGATAATGCTAACTCCAACGTGAAGATAATTGCGGGCGCGGGCGATGATAACATTCGCAACTACAGCTCTTCCTCGACAATCGACGGCGGCACGGGCGAAGATTTCATCCGCAGCGACAGCAAAGGAACTAACGTATCGATAAGCGGCGGCGACGGCTCCGACACCATTGACAGTCACGGAAACCACAACACGATTGAGGGCGGCGCGGGTAACGATTCAATCAGCAACTACGGCGACAACGTGACGATAAGCGGCGACGACGGAGCAGATACCATTCGCAGTTACGGCTCTGACAGTTCCGTATTCGGCGGCGCAGGCGATGACGAAATTCTTGTTAAGGGCGGTTATGTCGACGGCGGCACGGGCTTGGATACAATCACAATTCAAGGTTCATACGTTACGGCTTACGGCGGCGGTTCGTTTGATTATCTTCCGACAAAAGATGTTTTCAGTATAGGTTCGGGTGCAAGCAACGTTTACATCAACGATTTTGAATTCGGTGACGTGCTCAACCTTCCCGCTGGTTCCTACACGGCGCGGATAGAATTCGGCTCGACCGCCATAAGAAACAGCAGTGGCAAGTTGATTGTTTGGCTGAAAAACTTCACCGACCGATTGGAAAATCTCACTTACGACGAGAACGAAAAGCAAACCTCCGACGGCGACGACTCCATTAGTAACGACGTCTCCAATATCAAAATCGACCTCGGCGCAGGCAACGATTATGCTTACAACAGTGCTGCCAATGTTACAATCAATGGAGGCGCGGACAATGATTCTGTCTATAATTACGGCGAACAAACGACAATTGACGCGGGCGATGGAGCTGACTACATTGATAACTATGAGAGCAATGTTTCAATTAACGGTGATAATGGAGACGATTACATAAATGCACATAACGTTATCTCAAATGGAAATAATAAACGCCGCCAAAATGTTACAATAAATGGTGGTAGAGGCAACGATACTATTTGTAACTATGGTGTTGATAGTGTAAACATAGACGGCGGCTTTGGAAATGATATAGTAAGTCTTAAAAATCACTATGGCAATGAATACACTGGTGGTACATTATATTTGGGCAAGGGAATCAGCGTCACTGGTGGTAAAGGTGATGATACAATCTATGGCGGTTGGATGTATGAGTTCTATTACAATAAAGGTGATGGTAACGACGTAATATTTAACACAGATTCAAATAATATTATTAACATTTCAGGATATGAAGATATTCAGCCTACTCTCGAAGTTGGCGAAGATGATGTTCTACAATTTGAGGATGGTTCTATTATTTTAAAGGAGGCAACAGGAATCCCTACGATTCTCGGCACCCAAGGCATAGTAATCACAGCTAAAAAATACCCGATTTATAATCATCTTGATGACGTGACGATTAACGTTTCGGATAACGATGCTATGATAGAGAATGATGGTCACCGAGTATTGATAAATGGATGCAAAAGTAACGATACGATTTCAAATGGTAGCACGTATGAAAGTAGTTATGGCTATATACACGTATTTCGCGGTGGAGAAAATGTTACTATAAATGGTGATGAAGGAAATGATGAAATTTATAATATAGCTAATGAGGTCATAATTTGGGGTAACGAAGGGAATGACCTTATTAAAAATGGTCTTTTAAGTACAGATTCCCGAAGTGATCGTGTCATTATGTATGGTGGCAAGGGCAGTGACTCCATCTTTAGCTACGGAGACAGTGTATCAGTAAATGGTGGAAGCGAAGATGATTGTATAGATTTGAATGGTTATGCAAATGTCATTTTTTATAACTACGGCGATGGCAATGATTCCATTTGGAGATTCGGTTACCATGATACGCTTTCAATCAGCGGCGGCGAATACACTCGTTCAACGGTCGGCGATGACGTTATAATCACGGTCGGCGATGGATCCATTCTGCTCAAGGGTGCCAAGGGAAAGACACTTAACATCGACGGCACAGAAATTGTCGACGAACCTGTCTGGACACTGAGCGGCAATACTGCAACTTACGGCACGACGGGTAACACCTTGGTCACGGTCAGCGGCGTGAAATCGTTGGAAGGGCTTTCTTTGAACGGCAACACTGTTACGGTATCCGAAGTAGCTCTTGGCGCCGACACTGTCTCGATAAGTAGCGGCTACTCTCTGGCTTTGTCTCAAGGTGTTGACACAATTAAGGAAGACCTTTTTGGCTGGACGATACTTTCGAGCGGCAACGCGGCATATCTGACTGGCAGAACCGGCTCCTATTACTCGTTGAGTGACGACTGCAAGATTATTACTTATAACGCGGCAATGGCTGGCGCGAATCAAGTCGAGCTCAGCGGCGTCAAAGGCACTCCGACGCTCGACGATAACTTCGTCAACTTGACGGCAGATAATTTCGTCAGCGACGTATCGCTCGTCTCCAACGCGGGCGGCTTCCAATTCGTGTTGAGCGGCGACTTCGACGGCAAATCGTTCGCAGGCACCGACTCACTCCTTGACGGCACAAGCTCCGACACTATTCACAACCACGGACAGCGCGTTTCAGTCAATACGGACGAGGGCGACGATTACCTCTACAGCTACGCCGACAACGTAACTATCGACGCAGGCGAAGGCGACGATTACATTTACAACAACGGTTCGAATGTCCTCTTCAACTACCGCGCAGGCGACGGCAACGATTCTATCAACGGCTTCAACGTCACATCGACGCTGAGCATTTCGGGCGGAATTTACTCAACGCAACAAAGCGGCAAAGACGTTATCGTTACGGTCGGCGACGGGAAAATTACACTCAAAGGGTCGGCGAGTCTTTCGGCTCTCAATATTGACGGCAAAGAACAAATCGCCTCCACAATTTTGACGTTGACCAACAATGCCGCCGCTAAACAAACGCTCCCCGCGCAGATTGTCACCGCTGACGCGACGAAGCGGACAAGCGCAATCCGGATCGTCGGTAATGCCCTCGACAACTCAATTATCGGCGGCACGGGTAAAGATACCCTCTATGGCGGCAATGGTGCTGATTACCTTGCAGGTGGCAAAGGTAATGACAAGCTTTATGGGCAAGCGGGTAACGACACGCTCGACGGGAACATCGGCAATGACTACCTCAGCGGTTATACGGGCAACGATAGCTTAAACGGCGGTGCAGGCAATGATACGCTCCTCGGCGGGACAGGAAACGATACCCTCATGGGCGGTAGCGGCAAGGATCTGTTCGTTTACAGCGCGGGTAATGACGTTATCGCCGATTATGCGGCGGGCGACAAAATTTCACTCGGCGCGGAAGTCGCAAGCGCAAGTCTCAGCGGCTCGAATTCGATACTCAAGCTCGCCAACGGCGGCACGCTCACCGTCAAGAAAGCCAAGGAGTTGACGTTGATTGATTCGACGGGCAACGAACTCTCGACGATAATCGGCAGCGTGACATTGAACGACAAAGCCGGCGCAACGACCTTGCCGGCGGGCGTTACAGTCGCTGACGCGTCGGCTCGCACCAAGGCGATTAAAATCGTCGGCAACGCCCTCGCTAACACAATAATCGGCGGCGCGGGTAACGACAAACTTTACGGCGGCAACGGCGCAGATTCGCTCATCGGCGGAGCGGGCAAAGATAACCTCTACGGACAAGCGGGCAATGACACGCTTTGGGGCGGCGAAGGCAATGACACGCTCACGGGCGGAGCGGGAGCTGATTTGTTCATCTACAGTGACGGCAACGACGTTATCACGGACTATATTCAAGGCGATAAAATTTCTCTCGGTGCAGCTGTGACGAGTTCTTCGCTCAAAGGATCAGACTCAGTGTTAAAGATTGGCAACGGCTCGTTGACCGTTAAGGACGGCAAAGGCAAAGAAATTGTCTTCGTCGACGCAGACAGCACCGAACGCACGATAATCGGCGGCGCATACATTGTGACAGACGCCTCCGACGCAGCAATCACGCTCGCTTCCGGAATTGAAGTCTTTGACGCCTCTGCTCGCACCAAATCAATCAAGATTTCTGCCAACAAACTCAACAACACAATAACTGGCGGCAAGGGATCCGATAAGCTTTACGGTGGAGCAGGCAAGGATTTACTTTATGGCGGCAGCGGCGCGGACAGCCTTTATGGCGGCAACGACAACGACGAACTTTACGGGCAAACGGGCAACGATTATATGGAAGGCGGAGCGGGCAACGACCTGCTAAGCGGCGGCACCGGCAACGATACGCTGACGGGTGGCTCAGGCAACGATTTGTTTGTCTACAGTGATGGCAAGGACGTTATCACGGACTATGCGACGGGTGATAGGATTTCTCTCGGCGCAAATATCTCCGCGACTTCTCTAAATGGTTCGGACGCCGTGTTGACTATCGGCAAGAATACTCTCACGGTTAAAGACGCTAAACTTAAGGAACTCGCTCTTATTGATTCTTCCGGTTCCGAATTCTCAACTATTGTTGGCGCAACCGTTTATGACAATAATTCAGCCGCCAAGATTACTCTTGCCGCTGACGTGGAATTTGCTGACGCGTCAAGCAGAACGACGCTTACCCGCATCGTCGGCAATGCTTTAGCCAACACAATCCTCGGTGGTAGCGGCAAAGATACGATTTACGGTAAGGACGGCAACGACTTTATCAGCGGCGGCAAGGGCAATGACAAGCTCTACGGACAAAACGGCAACGATACTCTCTGGGGCGGTGTCGGCAACGATACCTTGACAGGAGGTAAAGGCGCGGACGTTTTCATCTACAACAGTGGCGAGGGCAAGGACGTTATCGCCGACTTTTCCAATGATGACCTTCTGCAAATTACGGGAACATTTTCTGCTACTTACAATTCGTCAGCGAATACCATTGCTTTTAAGGTTGGCTCTACTGCCGGTGCCATTACGCTTAAAGATTACACAGCAACCGCTTTCAAGGTAAACGACGACAGCTACTTGATAAGCGGGAGCAAGTTGGTCAAGAAGTGACAATTGATGTAAGAGAAAAAATAAAAGCCTCGGCATTTGGTCGAGGCTTTTTGTTTTATAGTCCGTGCTTCTCGCAGAGTTGGGTAAATTTTTCGATGGTCACGTTGTACTCTTTCAGACCCCTTCTCACGAGTTCAAGATGCTCGTTGTTTCGTATCGCTTGTATGTAAACCTTTGCAATCCCGTACGGGATATTTTGTCTACCGACCCTTAAATTCTTCGGCTTAATTCTTGGCGACTCTTCATTTGATTCGCTCTGTTGTGGTGAGGACGTTCCATTACGACGCGGAGCCGGTTCACCGCCTATTTGCCAATCTTCTTCTATCGCCTTGCGCAGAAAACCTGGCTTGTTTTCGACGGGCTTTTTTTGTCGCTTTAGCAAACTCTGTGCCCTGTTGACCCTTGCGAAACAATCTTGAACGTCGGCACATTTCTTGAAAATCGCCTGCGCGGTCTGTTCGTTGAAGCCCAGAGAGCAAAGCAATTTTATCGCGTCGTTTGTAAAGTCGGGCTTGTAGCCGTTCAACGCCTCAACTGGAACCTTGTAAGTGTCCATTGTGAACTCAAAGGCAATGACCTTGCGCCCGTCCTTTATCGGCTCGTAGCGCACGATGTATGGCGTCCGAGTGTTGATTTCCTTTATCGGGTCGTCGAGCACATATTTTCGGAAATTGTCCATGCGGTCGATGTAGGCATCTTCCGGCACGTTCAGGGCGAAACGAAGTTCTTCTACTGTCAGAGTGCGCTTGATTTCCATCAGCTCTTTGAAGTCCTTGATGTTCTGATACTGAAGAAGCAATTCGAGGATTCTTACGGCATACGGACTCGACAGCTTGAACAGATATTCGACGTTGATTCGGGTGTATCCGCGCGATTGAAACAGGTCGAGGATGTACGGACGAAGAAGCTCTTCAAACCAAATGTAAAGACCTTCATTTTGGACATATTGCAGTTTTCGGAATAAGTGATACAACACAAAACCGCCGTCGGCAGGTCTGAGCTTTATTACGGTGCGAAACATTTTGTAGCAAACTTTTTCCAAGTCATGCAAATACCATGTGTTTCCGCCGAACAGCTCCGTGAGTTTACTTGTCGGAATAAACATCTCCTTGAAATCCGCATCGAAACTTTTGTCGTTCTCCGAGAAGTGCGGGTTGAGACCTCGCAATCCTAAGAAAAATATCCTTGTCGCAATTATGTCAAAATCTTTTCTAGCTTGAATAAGCGGGTTGCTCTGGTAGACATCTTTGCGAAGGACGAGAGCAGTTTCTTCTTTCTTTTTCGTCATACTATCACCTCAAAATTATTATAATCATGACCTAGTTAAATGTCAATAACTAGGTGCTTTTAGAATAGAAATCCTAGGGAAATACCCCGATTTTTAGGATAGAAATCCTAGGGGAATGATGCCCGTTTAGATAGAAATCCTAGGGAAACAGTGCCCCTAGACAAGAATTTTTAGCTAGGGAAATGCAACTTCGTTGGCGTAATTACGCCATCCGATACATCAAAAGAAATTTTTCACGCTGGTTTTTTTTCGGGGTAAAACAATGGTAAAGCATTTTGTTAACAAAACAAAAAAAAAAAACGGCTGAATTTTTTCTGAAAACGATGCAAAAATTTTGTCTCTGTTGTCGAAAACCGAGAAAGAAAATTTTCACTAAGTCAGAGACCTACCAAAGACGAAAATCAAAAAAACTGAGAAAGAAAAATCAAACGAAAAGAAAAAATTTCGACCGAGCAAAACAAAAAAAAGACGATAACCGAGAAAGGAAATATCATCCAAAGAGATATCGACCACAAAAAAGCACACGAACCAAAGAAAGAACCACAAGAACCAACGAGAAAGCTAACTACACACCCACGGACAAAAGATAGTTATAGTAGTCAGCTACCGAGATCAAGCATTTATCCGCCGGAAAGTGCCTAAGGTTGCCCGTAACCAGCGGAGCATTACAATATTCCGCGACCTCGTAAAACATTCGGTCGGATTCGTCGGAAAACGGTACATTCAGCTGCGGCGGCGGGCTCACCGATATCCCGTCCCGCTCAATCGTTTCCATCAGAAAATCGACTTGCCACGCTGAAAATTTGAACTTCGGACGCCTCAGAACGTCCCGATATTCCGTCAGTATCCTGTAATCGTGACAGAGCTTCAATTTGCCCACTATCACTTGATTCACGATATAGGCCGCTTTGCCATTGGGCGTCCAAAGAGCTGAAACAAGGACGTTGGTATCCAAGACAACAATCAACCTTGTGACCGCCTTTCTGCTCGAGCACTTGCTATCTCCGCTTCTATTTCTGTTTCCGTCATGTAGCCGTTCCGGGCGGCCGTCGCTCTCATGCTGTTGAACGCAATCATTGCCTTTGCTTGCCGAACTGCACGAAGCAACTCCTCAAAATCGTTGTCAGAAATGTCGAATATGAGCAAGGCGGGCTTGCCGTTATTCGTGATGACCGCTTCCCCGTTCTGCCGAATATTTTCACAGATGTTCTTGGTTTCGACGCGCAGATCCTTAATCGAGTAAAAATTCATGCCGGCGTTCCTCCTTTACAATAGTGTACTTAATCATATACACAATTATGTTCCTTGTCAAAAGAAAAACAAAAAGGGCAGGTTCCGACTTATGCCGCCGAACCCTGCCCCGTTAGCTTGGTATCTCTTGTGCCGATTATCTGGATATGGCGTCGCGACCGTCTGATTTGACGAGTTGCAAATTGACGATATCCTCTATGTCCTGCGTGAAAACCTTGCTGGCGTGGGTTGCCGTCAAGACAGCGTCAACGTATGCTCTTTTTTTGGCGATTTTAAGCACTGTGTTGAGAATGGTAGCGAAGTCGCTTTTGAAGTACTTGCGTTCGCGGCTGTTGCAGGAGCCGAGCCCTTCGGCGACGATGTTGCCTTCCTTGTCGACGACAGTGACGCAGACTTCATAAAGGACGAACTGCTTTTCGTAGTTCTCGATACGGTTGATGACTTTGGCAGTCGTCCTGAATCCGAAAACACCGGCGAGAATCTCCGCACCGCTCTTTAGCAACGTCGGCTTAGACGTGTTGGGGAGCCGGTCATAGTCTCGTCCCGCCTTGAGATACTTGGCGACGACAGCCTCAATGTCATTAATTGGAACGGCAGGTGCGGAAACGACAGGCGCAGGATTTTCTTTTGGCTTGCGAGTAGCAGGTTTCCGCGCAGATTTCTCCGCAGGAGCTTTAGAGCCTTCCTCCGTAGGAGGGATATTGGCAGTAACGGGCGATATTACATTGTCGATTGTTTTGTCCTTACTTCCGATATCAGCGGGTTGAATCTGCGCGGCAGTCATGATAAGCGGAATTTGCGGCGACGATTTGATTTTGCCGGCGAAATTCTTAGGCGGAGTGTTCGCCTTAACTGCGGGCGGATTAGCGGCGACGGGATTGTCGATTTTCGAGATGACAGCCCTGTCCGGAACGACGATAGCGTCAATCACGACAGGCGTAGCAGGAACTTGCGGATTGAGTTTGAGCGAATCAGCGCGAGCTTTGAGAGCCGCCTTGATGTTTTCCAGTTTCATTACTTTTTATCTCCTTTGAAAAAAGATAGCAGGGAGTGCCCGCGCCGGACACTCCCTGGAAAAATGGCGATTGATTAGTGGACGATTTTGTCTCCGAAAAGAGCGAGCAGAGCGTTATCGAGCGCGTCCCAGTTGAAGCCGACGTTGGCGTCGTAGTCCTCTTCCATTTTGCGGAGTACTGCAATCTTGTCGCTGTCGCTGAGCGCGAGACGGAACACGTAGTTTTTGCGTCCGATAAGCGAATCTACGTCCTCGGTAGACCATACGTCTTGAACTGTCGACTGCACGGCAATCTCCTTAACCAAGGTGGTGAGACCGTGAACAAGCTTCATGTGCAATTTGGTTGCGTCAAAGCGTTCGTGTCCGCGAGCAATCTTCTTGAGAGCCTTAAGCGGGTCGATAGCGGCAAGGTTTGCGCCGTCATAGTAGTAGAACTGCGCGTCGCGGCATTGTGCGTAGTAGAACTTGAACTCCGAGAGCTTCTGTGCGTGGTACTCGTCGGTCTGATTGTCGAGCAGGCAGAGCTGTGCGCCGCTTGTGCGCAAGATGAGCAAGAAGCGGTTGCCATCGTAGTCCGACAAGCTGTCGTAGTGAATCCGCAAGTCGCCGGCGTAGTAAACAGGCAGACCTGTGAAGTGCGAGAGGAGCTTGATTTTGTTCTTGACGCTGATAAAATTTTTCATAGATCGAAATCTCCTTTCCAAAAATGAAAACAGAGCCGTCCCCGATATCTGGGGACGACTCCGGTTGACAATATTAGCGGCTGAAGTAAGGCGAGCCGAATTCATCGCAGTACAGTTGCCACAAGATGTTGTTGCCATACTGCAACCGAATTTCTTCGAGCTGTTCAGCAGTGTAGACGTAGCGCAGTTCCTCGTAGATGTTGTTATACTCGACGGGCAAATCAGCAGGAATGGCGACGCTTTCTTCTTCTTGCCACCAGTCGTCATAGTAGCTGCTCGTGTCGTATTCATGGCGTGGAAAATCTGCGCGGATAGAATCAGCGACGATTTCGATAATCTTCTTAATCGTGTCTTCGACTTCGGCGCGGACAATGTACTCGTCGCGCGTGTGAGCCGCGTAATAGCCGCAAGAAAGATTGACAGCGGCTATATCAAGGGCAGGCGCAATGACGGAGATGTCGGAGAAGGAGCCGAACGCCGTTTTAAAGCCTTTGCCGGTTATGTAAGCCTCGAAGTCGGGATTGTAGCAGTCGTAGAAGACGGCATCGTCGGAGCCGCGTCTGTCGACTTCGACGAGACATTTCAACAAATCAAGCTCAGCGGGCAAGCGTCCTTGAGCGTAATAATCAGAGAAAACTTGCGCCCCTATGCCGCCGACCTCTTCCTCGCACGTGAACAACAGCCACGGCTTTTTTCCCGACAGTTCGTGAATCTTGACGAGTGCGTAACAACCGCAGCGATCGTCGCCGCCGATTCCCTGCGGACTGCTCAAGATGTTGTCGTTGTCCGCCGCGCAGATTTCGCGGACAGGCTGTTCATGCACCGTGTCGAGATGTGCCACGAGCATGACGGGCGCGACGCCTTTGACGAGAACGAAGTTGCCACGGCTTACGAGCGTCTTTTCATTGAATCGTTTGCAGATTCGCTCGAAGAGTTGTTCCTGGGTCGGACGCAAGAAATCTTCCAAAGCTCTCATTATTCGTCCTCCTCGTTGCGGCGACAGTCGGCGCAAAGTCCGTTCGTCAAGTCAGATGTGTTGAAGCACTCACCGCAGTTTTCGCATTCGCTGTAGTAGTTGTTGAGGCAATCGTCGCAAACGCGAATTTCGGCACCGTAGTGGCCGCGTACGCTGTGCATGGTCTCATCGTGGCAGCACTCGCCGCAATGCCGGCACCATTCGTAATAATCGTGGCGGCAGTCATCGCAGACCATAACCTCGTTACCGTATTGGTTGTAAGCGTGCTGCATGTTACTCTGGTGATGAAGTTCGCCGCACTCGGAGCATTCGCAGCAATATTCTTCGAGGCAGTTCGGGCAGACGTAGGTACTGTCGACGCCCGTCATGTCACCGCGAGGATAGTATTCGTCGCAATGGCAACAAAACTGATAGCCGTCTTCAAGGCAAGTGTCGCAAACGTTGACGCGGTCGCCGTATTCGTTGATGACGTTAGTTGTACCGTCGCAACGACAACCACATTCGTCGCAAATTTCGCAATCAGCGGGATCGCAGTCTTCGCAGTAAAGGTTTTCGGAAATTTCTTCGCCGCAGCAAATGCAAAGACCGTAGACGCCCACGGTAAAAGTTTTGAAGTCGTCAAGGTGACTGTCGTTAATGGAAATCGTCGCTCCAAAGTCGGAGAACGTCCAATCCTCGTAACCGCCGTAGCCGTAGCCGGAGTCGATGTAAATGCGACGGCTGTTGTTGAAGTAAGTATCGCTGTGCCAAACGTTGGGAATTCCTTCAAGCAGGGATATTTCACGCTGAACGATGTCGAGGTAAAGTTTTGAATCTTCCTGTTCGCCATGAGTGCCGCCATGGGTGTTGTAAAGGAGGCTTTGAAGCAAGAGCCCGTTATAGGGCTTATAGGCGAAAATTTGCCGCGAGGTCTTGCGATTGTTGAGTGTTTCCGCGATATCAGGGTCGGCGGCCGTGAAGACGATAAACGTAACCTTGTCGCGAGCGTAACCCGTGCAGCCGCAGTTGTATTCGTAATCGGTAGCGTTAAACGAGTGGCAGGAAGTCAAAGTGCAACCGCGCCGGTCGTCTTTCGGATTCGACATCGTGATGAAGTGAGCGGGGTTAATCGACATGAAGAGCTTGAAGTCGTTTTGCTTGCCGTTAAGTTCATCGGCGAGCTGAGCGAAAAATTTTTGGAAGGGACTTCCCTTGGATTCGTCAGCGACGCCGAGAGCGGAACACAGAGCCTTGAACACGCGACTTTTCTTCTTGTTCGGTGCGTAGGCGCGGGGGGCGAGTTCTTGAATTGCCGCAACACAATCGGCGTTATAATCGTCAGGACTGGCGAAGAAGCCGATAGCGCGGTCGACGAGGGCGCGTTTCTCCAACTTGAAATTCAGTGTTGCCGGATTCAAGATCGTTTCTGCGAGACTGCGAACGAGAGCGTAGTTGGGATTGTGCGTCTTCGTCCCGTTGATGACGATAGCCTGCAGGTCGTTGTTCCAAGCATTGGAGTGGGAGAAAATGTCGCGCAGGTCGCGCTTTGCGTAGGCACTGTCCTCGGCGAGGCGGTCGACGAAAGTGTCGCTAACGTCGTCAAGCACGGCCGTCATGCGCGTGTGGCGGCGGTAATCGGAAATCGCCGTCCGGATGTTCTGGCGGTTCAAATCGATAATTTTGTTCACGATGAATACCTCCTAAAAATAAAAAAGCCCCAAGCACGAAGCCTGGGGCTTTAAAATCGATTTTAAGGCGTTTGTTTTTCTCGGCAGGGTTTGATACCTGTAAGCTGTTGAAAACGCGTTGTAGGCGATTCTGGGGCGTCTACGGGGCATTGTGGCAAACGAGAAGTGCCGCGCAGATTAATCGTCGAAGAGCCGGTCGGGAACTTCTTCCGCGTCAACTTCGGTCAGACCGTCGTAGCGGAATTCGTAGTCGAAGTAACCACCGGGCGCATTGTCCAAATCCAAGCAAACGTTTGTCTCGAACTCGTCGACCTTATCCTGCAAGTCATTTTCGTTCGTGAAGTTGATATCAGCGCGGAAGTAGACGACAGCCTTGCGGTAAACGGTTTTGCACTGCGGTTTAGCCAAATTGTTCATGTGAATCCCTCCTAAATTTCCTTGAAAACGAGTTTGAGTTTGCTGAAATGCTTCGGCAGATTGTCGACGATAGAGAGCAGGTGCCACGCCCAAATCCCGACGTTTTCGTAGCCGATATTGCCTTCGTGGAAGTCGCCGCTGCCACGGTCATTGCCGACCGTCGTGAGCAAAGGCAACGGGTGAATGCACCAACCTTCCGCGTCTTGCGACGCCGCTTTGTACTCGTCCAAGTTGACGTATTGCGCTGTGTCATAGTCGAGCAAGAATTTGCCGTCAAGCGTGAAGTCGGTAGACGTTGAGCTGAGAGTTTGTACGCTGTCGCCCCAAATTTCCTTGTAGCACGGCACGTAAAACGCCGAGCAGTGCGGGAAGTGGAAGTCGTCGGGTTCGTCAGCGTAGTCGCCAACCCAAGCCACGCGGCCGATTTCCTTGTACAGCCGCTTCGAGAAGCTGTTGACGAACGGTGCGAGCCACCAACTGTGTTCCATGAGTTTTGCGAAGGTACGTTCGCCGTCTACCGAACGGTCAAAGACTTTGCAGTCCGTACCGAACACGTTGCCGAGGATCGGCCGATAATACTGTCCCATAAATGGAGACCTCCTTTGAAAAAATAAAAAGAAGCCGCCGGACAAACGCCCGACGGCTTTTGTGAGCTATAATTGTTTACTTTTTTGCCTTGCTCTTGGGAGCAGTGACGCTGAACTTTCTGCCAGTAACAGTCGTAGTGAACTGCGCGGTGATATCAGGATGTGTCGCCTTGAGTTTTGTGCTGTCGAGGCGGCTTTGGCTGTACGACTTCCAAGCCACGACATAGCCGTTAGGCGCAATACCGCTTTCAGCGTCCTTGAGCAACGCTTTGAGTTTGTTCTCCGTCTCCGCCTTAGCTGCTTTGATTTCGTCTTCTGCCTTTTTGATTTCGAGCCATTGGTTGACAAGTTCGTCCGTCTCGGCAGGCAGAATGATGTTAGCGTCGTTGCTTGTCGGATAAAGCAAAGCAAGTGCGTCGCCGGAGTTAGCGTCTACGGGCGGCGGCGTGTCCTTAAGTACGTATTCGTTCCAGAAGTGATGTTCGAGCGCGACAATCGTTTGGATAGTCTCTTCGTCACGTTCTACCACTTGCCACTTGAGCTGATTCCCGCCGATGAGAACGACGACGTAAGCTTTGGGCAGTTCCGTAACGGCAAGGTAATGCTGAACTTGGCAGAACCACTCAGCGGGCAAGCCGTCTTCGATGTCCTTGGCGGTCGTGAAAGAATTTGTCGTCTTGATTTCGAGCACGGCTTTGCTGCCGTCCTTTTCAACGATAACGCCGTCGATATTTGCGATTGCGAAAGGGTGCTCCCTGCTCTGCAAAATGTATGGACACTCCTTGACGGTCAAGCCGATACGCCGTGCGAACTCTTCGCGAACGACGGGTTCGAGCAAGCGTCCCCAGTGCATTGCTTCGTTGTCGGGAGTTGCGGGTTTTCTGCCCGTTTTGAGGAGCCACACGTCCAGCGGCGACGAGTAGCGGGACAATCCGCAGACCGCTGCCGAATCACTGCCCCCGACACCTTTGCGACGAGCGGCGAGCCACTGGTCGTAGCTGATAGCCGTCGTCTTGGCGGCGATGATAGGTTTACTCATAATGGAGTCCTCCTTGGTTATAAAAAGAAAAACGGGCAACCGATAGTCGGCTACCCGCTTCTGATGACTTTGTTTACTTTGCCTCGTTGTAAACGTTTTGGACGAATTCAAGGCCACTGTCCCCTACGGGGGCGTTCGTTTTTGTAGTGTCGAGAACAATGGCGATGATACGTTCCACGTCGTTAAGCACGCCCATTATTTTCTTCAAGACAGTTTCGGGCTTGGAGTCCGCGCAGTAATGACCAATGTACTTGAATCCCTGCCACTCGTAACCGTGGATCCCCGACAACTCGCAGAGCGTGACAGCAGCAAATTCTGCGACGATTTCCTTTTTTGCCTTATCGCAAGTACGCAAATCGACAAAGGTATCGTGCACGGCGTGAGCAAGCTCGTGGTAATAAACGACGGCATCTTCACTGCACAGTTCGATTTTTCCATGCCCGGACGTGTATCGCCCGTAGTAATCCGAACGCAAAGCTTTATACTCAACGGTTATGCCAAGTTTGTCCGCAACGTCGAAGAACGGCGGATAGGTTTTAGGCGTATAGTCAAATTTCGGAAGCGGCTCGCCGTCGGTATCCTCAAGGCGAAAAACGGGAATGGGGCGGAAGCCCGTCACGATGATTTTTTCGGTCTCCTCGTCAGTATTCTCGTCCTTTTCCTTAATCTTTTTGGTAAGAGGCGCAAAGATATGAATCGCCTTACTGCCCTTTTTGACGTGCCTGCTGACTTCCTGCCACTGCCGGAAGCCGCGTGCGTCGTTAGTGCCCTGCGCGGTCATCAGCAAGCGATTGGCGAATGACCACGAATCGGCAGGGATATTGTCCCCTTCTTGTTTGCGGATAATCGTCATTGCGACTTTGGCAGGAAAGTTTCCGCTCTGAAAGGTATCCAGCAGAGTGCCGACAGCGTTCTTGATGATTGTCGCTTTGTCCACAATTAATCACTCTCCTTGAAATAAAAAAAGCCGACGTGATGTCGGTTAAAACAAGCTCAACTGCACAGCTTCCACTTCCCGCTTATCGGTTTGCTCCTTTGCGGGATTGCCGCGCAGATTCGTCAGCCGTTCGACACGTTGCGGGTCGTAGTTCTTGCCGTCGATGACGAAGAAGTCGCCGGGCATGACGGGCGGCAAGGCGCGATAGTAGATTGCCGGAATGGTCAAGCCAAATTTGTCGCACGTGTGGCGAATTTGCCCCTTAGCGCAGATGATGTGTCCGCGTACAAGGTTGAGATTAACGCCGTCCGACCAGTTAGGGTCTACACAGCCGTCGCGACGTTCCGCTTCCCAGTGCGTGTAACGCTTGGCGCAGTCATTGACATGTTGTTGAAGTTGTTCTGCGGGCGTCAGTTTACCTTTAGCCATAAGGCTCACTCCTTTTGTTGAAACTGTCGGTCACAAAGAGTTGGATCTCTTATCCTCTGCACGGTTGCTCAGCTCCTATAAACTAAAAACGCCCCGCCAAGAACTGGCAGGGCTTGTTCATTTCGACTGTGTTTTCGCTTGTGCGCGGGTAATTCAGATACAAGCGTTGCTTTGCGCGTGTGATTCCCACATACAAAAGCCGCTTTTCCTCGGCGATATCAGCACCATCGCGACTTGAGGGAAGCACACCGTCCGCAAGTCCGGTTAGAAAAACGGTCTTCCACTCGCAGCCTTTTGCCGCATGAATTGTCGACAGCTCCACTGCGTCTTTTGCCTTTGCTCCGAGTTCCTTTACCTTCGCGATTTGCTCTCTGATGTCTTTGACGTGCTGAAGGAACGCCTTAATGGTCGGGAAATTTTTCAATTCGCTTATGACGTTTTCGACTGCCAGAATCATCGAATCGCCAAAGTATCTGCCCAAACCATGTTTAACAACGTGGCGCAATGCCGATGCCGGACTCCAAGCATTAGCGGTCTCGATAGCCGTAGCAAGTTCGGCGATACAATCACGGTGATAAGGTTTGCGAGCCAAAAGCGGCAATGACTGCAAGAGAGAATACTTCTGCTCTGCTACAGTTGCTTCGATTTCCGCGATTCTTTCTTTCTTGAGATAGAACAGCGGAAGTATTTCACGCAATGCGTCCAAAGAGGTCGGCTCTGACATGAAGCGGAACAACTTGATAATGTCACGCCATGGCTTTTGCCCATACTTCATAACAAGCGGCGACTTCGTAACAAATGGGATTTTTCTATCAAGTAATGCGTTAATTATTTCACTTGTTACGGCAGACGAACGATAAAGCACAGCCATTGTATCGTACCGCTGTCCTTGCGTGTGCAGCCGTTCGATTTCGTCTACGATGTACTTTGCCTCGTCGTTAGCGTCCCTTGCCGTGAAGAAAACGGGCGAGATAGCTATCGTTTGCTTTGCTGCCACGAGCGGCGCGTAATCGTCCATAACACTGTTAGCAAGCGCAAGGATTTTTGGATTGCACCGATAATTAAGCGTCAAATTGTGCACGGTAGCAACCTTGCTGAAACCTTCCATTGCCCCGCACGCGCCACGAAAGCCGTATATCTGCTGTCTCATGTCTCCTGCCGCACAGAGATTCTTCGTCTGAGCCACCAGGATTTTCAACAGCTCAACCTGCGCGGGATTCAGGTCTTGCCCTTCGTCGAGTTGCACGAAGTCGTAGCGATTTTGCCAGTAGTTCCGAAGACCCGCATGTTTCCGAAGGATTTTCGTCGCGAAAACAATCATCGTGTCGAAAGTGACGGTGTGCGTTTCCTTGAGCATGTTCAGATACTCTGTTCTAACGCGCAGAGTGGATCGCGACGCACCTTTGACCGTATGCAGACTCCGCACGACTTCTTCAACTGTTGTCTTCGTCCGACTGCTGATAAGACTGGCGATAGCCGACTCCTGATTTTCAACGCTGGTGTCGACGGAGAAGCTCCAGCCGCTGCTCTTGATGACGTGATAGGCCAAGCTGTGCAAGGTCGAAATTGTGACGCCCGATACGTTACCGACTCTTTCCTTGAGTTCCAGAGCCGCCGACTTTGAGAACGCCAACATCAACACTGTTGCCGTCGGATAGACTTCGTGAATCTTCTGCAGACGTGCGACGAGAGTGGTGCTCTTTCCCGTGCCTGCGCCGCTGTCGATGACGTGATAGCCTGCGAGTTCCTGAATTGCCGCGATCTGCTGCTCGTTGAGGTTCGGCGCATTCACGACAGACGCGCCGTTGGTTTTAATCGGAATTACCTTAGTCATTGTAAAAACCTCCTAATTTTGAATGTTGAATGACGAGATGAATTTCCTTAGGTGGACTTCTTATCACAACAATTTCTCCTTTCTTGGACACAAAAAAGCCCGCCAACTTAACATTGACGGGCGGGGGCTATTATTCTTAGAGACAAATTCAACTGAATTAACCAATATACTCGGGAAAAATTCTACGATATCAAATCCATATTATTGCTCTACAAGAAATTTTTTCTGCTATGATGTAAAATTAACTTCTGTATCAGTAATAATATCATTGAAAGAAAACAAAGGACGTGATTATATGCAAACTTTAAGCCTCAGCTTACTTCGTCAAGCTCGCAGAAATTGTCATCTTACTCTTTGTAACGTTGCAGCTATTATCGGCGTTACGGAATCAACTATGTGGAAGTATGAGAATGGAAAATTGCCTTTAACTTCCGACCGTCTTTTTCAACTGATCAATCTTTATCGTTGTTCAATCACCGACGTGACAGTGAGGGTTGAAAAATGAAAATCTTCGATTCTGGGCTGCTTAGAATTGCTCGACGTAACTCTGGCTTAACTCTAAAAAAGGTTGCTAATGCTTTATTCATATCCGCTTCCTGTATTGCCGGTAAAGAAAATGGCTCTATTAGAGTTTTTGCCGACGAGTTGCCTTTATTCTCAAAACTTTATGGCGTGGACATCAAGACCTTCTTCGCGGATAAGCTTGACGAGAGTTACAAATAGCTGTAAAATTACAGTATTTTACTAAGGCGCAAAGTTTCCGTGAAAATAAATTTCGTCAATACTCTTCTTATATTGCCATTACGCGTTTTTCTTCATTAGTAATTTTTGCGTAAACTTTGCCATATATTTAACATAGCGATAACTTTCCGCTCCGTTTAAAAAGGTTTTGAGCATGGTACATACATTCTCTCTTATTCAGAGTCTCAATTTTTCTAATCTTCAAGATATCTTTACTTCTCTTCACTTCAACGAAGCAGAAATAAATCGTCTCTTGGGCGACGAACGTTTTCAAACTGTTCATCGTAATCTTAACTCACATAATCCCGAAAATGGCGTAAAAGATTTTTTTGTCCTCCGCAGAGACGATAATGTTTCTGCGTCTCCTTCTTATTTTGCTATAATTGAAATCGAACCTTTAGTTATGATTTTCAGTGACCTTTCTGTTACCCTTTTTCTTGCTTCTCCTTTTAACATTCGTCGACTTCAAGAACGTTTTCATGATGTAATGAGCCTATACTTCACTGACGAAAATTTAACAACTTTGGCCTCGTGGGACTGTCGGCGGATTGATTACACTGTTAACTTTACTTTCGACAATCTGAGAGATAAATTACTTTTTTTAGAAATGACCCGAAAAACCTCTCGTTACGTTCGCAAGCACCGAAAACGAATCCCAGAATTAAAGCTTAACGAACAAAGCACCGCTGAAGGTAATTCTTCTGTTAAAATCATCTTTTATGACAAGCAAAAACAAATTGCCGAAACGTATAATCACATTTCTCCTCAAGAACTCGAATTTCTTCTAATTGACTCTGCCAATATCATTCGTTTTGAAGTTCAGTGTAAGAAAGGGCGCATTTTATCCTTGCAGCGAAAATACAAACTTTCCAATCGGAGCATAATTAACTTTCTCAACGAAGATATTGCTCGCGACGTTCTCCTTGATGAATATCGTAAGAGCGTTGGCGAATGTGATTTCTACAGCTTTTACTGGGCTAAGAAAATTATAGACGCCTCAAACTTTACTGCTAACAAAAAAAGCCGGCTGATCAATGTTTTACAACTCATTGCTCAAGCTCGGCACGTCGATATTGCCAAGGAACAATTTATCGAAGGAACACGGATAAAGCGCACCAACATTATCGTTAAAGGTTGTGAATATACTTTCAGAAATTACTTGCGCGATCTTACGAATCTCGGAATAAACCCTATGCTGATTCCAAAGGAGAGAAAAGTTACTCACTTAATCAATCCGGTGCAGCAAATCTCAGAACTTTTTACTTTATATTATTCGCTATAGTACTGAATTTATTATGGCATGCCGCAATTTAAGATGTAAAGTAGGCACTTTGGTTGTACTTAGCCTCTATTATAGGGTTGGAAATACATTGCTGTGAGAGCAACATCATTTTCAGGACAATAATTTTTTGCTTTACGATATCTCAAAGGAGGATATTATGGACGAACTTGATGCTATGGAAGTGATAAAAACAGACCTGAAATCCATGAACTTGGATAAAACACTTTTAGAAAAACTTTTAGAATCAGTGTTCATAAACGATTAAGCAAAGTGTGAATATGAGAAATTTTGATTAAAGTTTCAGCAGAAGCCGCAGTTAGCTCGTAATCTTTGCTGAGTCGGCGAGAGTGATTGAGCCAAGCAAA
>Ga0310697_10002162_pt1 | contig 21399 bp, 15 predicted proteins | sample 172DNAGHGlowgp2_FD_203883 | JGI IMG/M metagenome (GOLD analysis project Ga0310697, IMG submission 203883) | Sheep rumen microbial communities from Palmerston North, Manawatu-Wanganui, New Zealand - 1728 DNA GHGlow gp2 (v2) (version 2) | ecosystem: Host-associated > Mammals > Digestive system >... | reverse complement strand
GGTAGATGGGCAGGAGGATCAGTTTGTCCACCGCGCTGAGGGCCTTCGCGAAATCCGGGGCGAAGTCCCGCGTGCGGGTGTACAGGTGCGGCTGGAAGATTGCGGTGATTTTCCGGCCGGGGAAGATGTCCCGAAGGGACGAGATGGCCGAGGCGAGCTCCGCCGGGTGGTGCGCGTAATCATCGACATAGGACACCTTGGGGGTGTTCACGTGCACCTCAAGGCGGCGTTTGACGCCCTCGAACGTGCCGATGGCATGCCTGACGGCTTCCGGCGACAGACCGTAGGTGAGGGCGATGGCGGCTGCGGCGATGCTGTTCTCGGCATTGACCCAGCCCGGTGCCCCCACGCGGATGTCGCGGAGGACTCCGCCCGGATAGCAGAGGTCATAGATGAAATGCCCCAGCGGGTCCGGACGAGCGTTTTCGGGGTGGAAATCGGCCGTGCGGCTCGTATAGTGATAAGTGAGGATGTGCGCTTTCGTGTCGGCGGCGGTGACGGGCAGCCCTTCCTTCAGGATGAGGGTGCCGCTCACCTGGGAGGCGAATACGCGGAAGGATTCCAGGACATGGGCATAGTCCCCGTAGATGTCCAGATGGTCCGCGTCGATGGCCGTGATGACGGCGATTTCCGGGAAGAGCTGGTGGAAGGAACGGTCGAACTCGTCGGCCTCGGCCACCACGACCGGGGTTTCGCTCATCAGGAGGTTGGTTCCGTAGTTGCGGGAGATGCCGCCCAGGAAGGCCGAGCAGCCTTCGCCGCTTTCGGTGAAGATATGGGCGGTGAGGGTGGAGGTCGTCGTCTTCCCGTGGGTGCCGGCGACGGCGAGGCAGCGCTGGCCGCGGGCCACTTCCCCGAGGGCGCGGGACCGCTTGATGAGCCGGTATCCCTTTTCGCGGACGAGGTCCAGCTCGCCGAGCTCATGGATGGCCGGCGTCCAGATGACGAGGGTTTCCTCCACGTCCGTGGGAATGAGGTCCGGCCGGTCCTCGTAATGGACGTCGATCCCCTCGCTTTGCAGCGCGGCCGTCAGGTCCGACGGCGTCTTGTCATACCCGGACACCGCATATCCCTTGAACTTGAAATACCTCGCCAGGGCACTCATCCCGATGCCCCCGATGCCTATGAAATATACGTTCTTCATTCTTAAACCAGTTTATACGCCTCCTCAGCGATCACCTGCGCCGCATCCCGGAGCGCCATCTTCCCGGCGTTCCGCCCGAGGGTCGCGATTCTCCCGCCGTCACGGACCAGCGCCGTGGCCGTGTCCATGAGCTTTTCGGGCGCATCGGCATCCTTCACGATGAGGGCGGCATCCTTTCGGACGAGGGCCATCGCGTTGTGCGTCTGATGGTCCTCCGCGACGTTCGGGGACGGGACGAAAACCGCCGCCTTCTCCATCGCGCAGAGTTCGGAGACCGTGCTGGCGCCGCTGCGGGAAATCACGAGGTCTGCCGCCGCATAGGCGAGGTCCATCCGGGCGATGAAATCGTAGTGCCGGATGCCCTCCACCGGGTGCGCCGCCATGAAATCATCCACGCCCTTCTTGTAGTAACGCCCGCACTGCCAGATGATTTCGATGCCTTCGCCGCCGGGGCAGCCCGCCTCGATCCAGCGTTTCATGGACCGGTTCAGCGTACCGCTGCCGAGACTTCCGCCCACGATGAAGATATGCTTCTTCTCCGGGTCCAGCCCGTAGTAGGTCATGGCCTCGGCCTTCATTTCCGGGGTCGGAGGCGTGGATACCTCCTTCCGGATGGGATTGCCGCTCAGGACGATCTTGTCGGCCGGGAAGAACTTCTCCATCCCTTCATAGGCGACGCAGATACAACCGACTTTCTTCCCCAGCAGTTTGTTCGTGAGGCCGGCGAATCCGTTCTGTTCCTGGATGAGGGTGGGAACCTTCATCCGGGTGGCCGCATAGAGCAGGGGAGCGCTGGCATACCCGCCCACGCCGATGGCGATGTCCGGCTTGAACTCACGGATGATCTTCCGGGCCAGGGAGATGCTTTTCAGGACCCGGAAGGGAACCTGGATGTCGTTGACGACATTCCTGAAATTCAGTTGCCGCTGCATCCCCACGATGGGAAGGCCCACGATCCTGTAGCCGGCCGCCGGAACTTTCTCCATCTCCATCTTGCCGGTGGCTCCGACAAAGAGGATCTCGGTCTGAGGATTCAGTTCCTTCAGCTTGTTCGCGATGGAGATGGCCGGGAAGATGTGCCCTCCCGTGCCGCCTCCGCTGATGATGGCACGTATCGGTCTGTAATTCATAACTCTTCGTTTTGCTCCCGGGTCACCAGGTCGTCCAGGTCATCCAGCCGGGATTCGATTTCGTCGGGTTCGTGTTCGATGATGGAAATGGCATTGTCCTCCCGCCGTTTCATCTTCAGCCAGGTCTCCCGGCTGATGGACAGCAGGATCCCGAAAACGGCGCTGAACACCAGGAAGGACGTGGTTCCGTGGCTCACCAGCGGCAGCGTCTGGCCGGTCTGGGGGACGCCCGGGAAATGGACGTTCACCATCATGTGCATGAAGGCCTGGCCGGTGATGAGGATCGTCAGGCCCGCCACCGTGATCTTGTCGAAGTAGTCCTCGCAGTCCTTGGCCACGGTGGTTCCGCGCGCCAGAAGGCTGAAATACAGGAGGATGATGAGGATGGCCCCGAGGATGCCCGTCTCCTCGATGAGGAAACTGAACATATAGTCCCCGAAGATGACCGGGACCGCATATTTCTGGGTGCTGTTTCCGATGCCTTTTCCGAAAAGACCGCCTTCCTGGATGGCCAGCTGAGCTCCGACGGGCTGCTTGAGCTCGTCCCGTGCCGCCTCGTACTCGGGCGATCCGGGCCTGGAAGAGAGGAGGATGCCCATCGTCGCCTCGTCGTCGTTGGTGATGCGGCTGATGGCGGTGTCGATGCGGTTGTTCTTCAGCAGGCCCGCCTTGTGCGCCCCGAACACGGTCCCGACTCCCACCAGGGCGACGAGCCCGAAAGCCAGGATATCCTTGAAGCGGACGCCGCCGATGAGGATGATCAGCAGGAGGACGAGGCCGATGAAGAGGGCTGACGAATTGGACCCCATCATGACGAGGCCGATCGTGATGAGGGTGGGCAGGTAGATATAGAAGACTTTCTGGCCGATGGGACTGTCGATCCCTTCGATCTTCGGATACCTCCCGGCAATCCAACGGGTCAGCCGGAGTTCCCCGCGTTTGTACGCATCCAGTGCCCAGGCCAGGTACAGGACCATGAGCACCTTCACGAACTCGTACACGTGAAGCTGTTTCCCGAAGACCTTGATGATGCGCCGTGCGCCGTTGATTTCGCCCGCCTGGACGATCCCCAGATTCAGGTTCCCCACCAGGATGATGAGCATGATGAGGGACAGGAAGAAACCGTACTTCCCCACCGTCCGGTAAGCCTTGCTTTTCCCGAAAATATACAGGAGCAGGATCACGACGACTCCGATGCCCACGACCTTCAGCTGCGAGGTCATGATGCTGATCCGGTCGATGCCCCGCTCCAGCGCCAGGAGCGGCGTGGAGGAAAACACGGAGATGACGGACGTGAGCATCAGGAGCAGGGCCACGATCAGAATGACCTTGTCCCCCCTGAACCCTTCCATCCAGTTCCAGATGTTGAAACGTCTTTTTTCCTTTCCCATTTTCAGATTCTTTCGTCGGTCTCCGACCTCCTCAGAATGACAATATAACTTCCGGCCTCCTCAGAATGACAATATAACTTCCGGCCTCCTCAGAATGACAATATAACTTCCGACCTCCTCAGAATGACAAGGTGTCGATGTCATTCCGAGCGAAGCGAAGGAATCTACAGGCTCCTGACGGCCGCCTTGAACTGCTGTCCGCGGTCCTCGTAGTTCTTGAACAGGTCGAAGCTGGCGCAGCAGGGGGAGAGGAGCACCACGTCCCCCGGGGCGGCGAACTTCGACGCCTTGCGGACGGCCTCCTCCGCGGAGAGCGCGTCGGTGATATGGTCGCTGCCCACCATCTCTTCGAAGGCAGCATGGATCTTGGCGTTGTCCACTCCCAGGCACACGATCGCCTTGACCTTCTCGCGGACGAGGTCGTCGAGGACGGAGTAGTCGTTGCCCTTGTCGGTGCCGCCCAGGATCCACACAACGGGCTTTTTCTGGCATTCGAGCGCGTACCAGGCGGAGTCGATGTTGGTGGCTTTGGAGTCGTTGATATACAGCACGTCCTTGATCGAAAGGACGGGCTCCAGGCGGTGCTCGATGGGCTGGAAGGTGGCGAGGGAATTGCGGATCACCTCGTTGTCGATGCCCGTGGCCTTCGCCGCGAGGGCGGCGGCCATCGAGTTGTAGATGTTGTGCTTCCCGCCCAGGGCGAGTTCCTGGAGGTACAGGTCGGTCTCTTCCTTCTCGTAGCGGAGAACGATCCTGTCGTCCCGGAGGAAGGCGCCTTCCTTCACTTCCTTCTTCTGGGAGAAGGGGAGCATCTTGCAGCGGAGGATGATGTTGTCCAGGTGGCCGATGGTGATGTCGTCATCGGAGTCGAAGATGAAGCAGTCGTCCGGGGTGAGGTTCTTGGTGATGTTGAACTTCGCCGCCACGTAGTTCTCCATCTTGTGGTCGTAACGGTCCAGATGGTCCGGGGTGATGTTCGTGATGATGGCGATGTCGGGTTTGAACTCATACACGTCATCCAGCTGGAAACTGCTGATTTCCAGGACGTAGTAGTCAAAATGCTCGGTCGCGACCTGATAGGCGTAGGACTTGCCGATGTTGCCGCCCAGGCCCACGTTGAGTCCGGCGTTCCGCAGCAGGTAGTAGATCAGGGACGTCGTGGTGGTCTTCCCGTTGGAGCCGGTGATGCAGATCTTCTTCGCGGAGTCGTAGCGGCTTGCGAATTCGATTTCGGACACGATATGCGTGCCCTGCTCCCGGAGCTTCCGGACCATGGGCGCGGTGCCCGGGATGCCCGGGGATTTGACGACCTCGTCGGCGCTCAGGATGAGTTCCTCGGTGTGGCGGCCTTCCTCGAAAGGAATGTCCCACTTCCGGAGCATGGATGCATACTCTTCCTTGATCTTCCCCTTGTCGGAGAGGAAGACGTCGTTGCCTTTCACTTTTGCCAGTACGGCTGCGCCTACTCCGCTTTCGGCGCCGCCCAGAACGACGATTCTTGCCATAATCTATCTGATCTTCAGTAATGCCAGGGTGGAAACCGCCAGGATGATGCCCACGATCCAGAAGCGGGCGGTTATTTTCGCTTCATGCTGCGGGGGGACGGGTTTGGGAATCAGGACCGGTCCCGGGACCTGTTTCTTGTCCTGGAAATGATGGTGGAGCGGGGTCATGGACCAGATGCGGCGGCCCTCGCCGTACTTTTTCCGCGTCCACTTGAAATAGCCCCGCTGCAGCAGGACCGAGAGGCTCTCCACGAAGAAGATGCCGCACAGCAGGGGGAGGAGGAGTTCCTTGCGGATCAGGACGGCGGTGACGCCGATGATGCCGCCGATGGTGAGACTCCCCGTATCGCCCATGAACACCTGGGCCGGATAGGAGTTGTACCAGAGGAAGCCGATGAGCGCGCCCACGAAGGCGGACATGAAGATGGCGATTTCTCCGGATCCGGGGATGTACATGATGTTCAGGTAGTTGGAGTCGATCAGGTTGCCGCCCAGCCAGGCCAGGATACCCAGTACCACCCCTACGATGGCCGATGTCCCCGCCGCGAGGCCGTCCAGGCCGTCGGTGAGGTTCGTCCCGTTGGAGCAGGCCGTGATGACGAGGACGATCATCAGCACGTAGATGGCCCATTTCGCATACCAGCCCCAGGCACCCTTGAACGGGGAAAGCCAGCGGTAGTCGAACTCATGGTTCTTGACAAAGGGGATAGTGGTCTTGGTGGATTTCACCACGTCCTCTTCCTGGTAGCGGCCGGAAGTGACCTGGGTCTCGGTATTGACGTCGCGGTCGGAATTGTCGGTGATGACTTCGATGGCCGGGTCGGTGACCTTCTCACGCACGACGATGTCCGGGCTCAGCCATACGGTGATGGCGACGATGAATCCCAGGATCACCTGCCCCAGGAGTTTCGCCTTTTCGGACAGTCCTTCCTTGTTGTGCCTGAAAACCTTGATATAGTCGTCCGCGAAGCCCAGGGCACCGCACCAAAGGGTGCTGGTGAGCAGGAGGATCACGTAGATGTTCGTCAGGTCGCAGAACAGGAGGACGCCCACCAGGATGGACAGGATGATGATGACTCCGCCCATCGTCGGGGTCCCCTTCTTCTCGATCTGGCCCTGCAGGCCCAGGTCGCGTACGGTTTCGCCGATCTGGTGGCGCTGCAGAAGCCGGATGATGCGCTTGCCGGCGATGAGGGCGAACAGCACGGACGCCACCGTGGCCATCATGGCCCGGAAGGACAGGTAGTGCATCAGTCCCATGCCGGGGAGGTCCACCCCCGCTTTCTCCAGATATTGGAACAGGTGATAAATCATTTCAGGATCAGTTTGAAGGTTTCCAGTACGATTTCTTTCTCGTCGAAGTGAATCTTTTCATGCCCGATGATCTGGTAGTCCTCGTGGCCCTTGCCGGCGAGCAGGATGGTCGCTCCTTCCGGGGCGGTGAGGATGGCGGTCCGGATGGCCTCACGGCGGTCCGTGATGAAAAGGGATTTCGCGGCGCCTTCCCAGTCCAGGCCGGCGCGGATGTCGCGGATGATGGCTTCGGGGTCCTCGGTCCGGCAGTTGTCGGAGGTGACGACGAGCCGGTCGGCAAGGCGGGCCGCGACCTGCGCCATCTCGGGACGTTTGGTCTTGTCGCGGTCGCCGCCGCAGCCGAAGCAGCAGATCAGCTGCCGTTCCGGTGCGATGTTGCGGAGGGTCGTGAGGACATTCTCCAGGGCGTCGGGGGTATGGGCATAGTCGATGATGACGGCGAGGTCCCTCGGGCCGCGGAGGTTCTCCAGCCGCCCGGGCGCGGAAGCGAGGCCGGACAGGGCGACGAGGACCTCATCGACCGGGGCGCCGAGGCACACGGCCGTCGTATAGACGGCCAGCAGGTTGTAGGCGTTGTGCGCGCCCACGAGGCGGGTCCAGGTCTCTTTCCCGTCGATCCTGAGGAGCATGCCCTCGAAGCTCTGCTCGAGGATCCGGGCCGTGTGGTCCGCCAGGCGCTTGCAGGCGTAGGTGACCACCTTGGCGGCGGTGTTCTGGACCATCACGGGGCCGTTCTTGTCGTCCGCGTTGATGATGGCAAAGGCCGTTTTCGGAAGGTTGTCGAAGAACAGTTTCTTGCAGCGGAGGTATTCGGCAAAGGTCTTGTGGTAGTCCAGGTGGTCGTGCGTGAGGTTGGAGAAGATGCCGGCGGCGAACTCCAGGCCGGCCACGCGCTCCTGCTCCACGCCGATCGAGCTCACTTCCATGAAGCAATAGCTGCACCCGGCATCGACCATCTGTGCGAGGAGGCGGTTGATGGTGATGGGGTCGGCGGTGGTGTTGGCGGTTTCGAGCCGCTTGTCATCCACGTAGTTGGCGATGGTGGACAGCAGGCCGGAGGGATGCCCCATGGCCTTGAAGAGGCGGTACAGCAGGGTGACGGTCGTCGTTTTCCCGTTCGTTCCGGTGATTCCCACCAGCGACAGCTTTCCGGACGGATGCCCGTAAAACGCATCCGCCGCCATCGCCACCGCGTGCCGGCTGTCCGCCACTTTCACCCATGTCGTTCCGAGCGAAGCGTCCTTTGTCATTCCGAGCGAAGCGAAGGAATCTGTCTCTTCACAGATTACCGCGACCGCCCCTTTCTCGATGGCGGAAGGGATATACTTATGCCCGTCGGAGGCAAAGCCCTTCACGGCGATGAACAGGGCGCCGGGCACCACCTCGCGGGAATCGCAGGTGATGGCGGTGATCTCCGTGTCCAGGGAACCGGTGACTTCGACCGGGTCGATATTCCGTAGGATGTCTTTCAGTTTCATTTCAAAGTAATTCGAATGGTTTCCCCTTTCTTCAGGGCCTTCCCCGGGGCGGGGGATTGGGCGGTCACGTGACCGGAGCCTTCATAGGCGCACTTCCAGCCCGCATTCTCCACGGCGTACAGGGCATCGGCCAGGACGAATCCCTTGAGGTCGGGAACGGTGGAGCCGTCGGTATCGGCCTGCTTCCGTGCCATCTGGGGGAGGGTGCCGTTGCTCGCGGTGTGGCCGCACCAGGAGTCGTCGATGGCGTAGATGTTGTCCACGATCTCCCGCACGGCCATCGCCGGTTTGGTGCCGCCGTAGAAGCTCATGCCGGAGAGGTAGGAGTACACGGTCACGAGGATGGTGTACTTGGGGTCGTCGGCCGGGAAGAACCCGACGAAGGTGCCCTGGTTCTTCTTGCGGCCCGACGGGTCATGGTACGGGTCGGCGCTGCCTTTGCGTTCCTTCGGGGTGAGGACGACCTGGGCCGTGCCCGTCTTGCCGGCGACGGAAAGCTTCGCGTCCTTCAGGCGCTTGGCCGTACCGTCATCGACCACGGCCTTGAGGGCGCGGGTGACGGTGTCGGCGGTGGCCCGGGTGCAGATGTTGTTCAGCACCGACGGTCCGTACTTCCGGATCACTTTCCCGTCCTTCTCGATGCTCTCCACGAGGTAGGGCTTCATCATGCGGCCCTTGTTCGCGATGGCGTTGTAGAAGGTGGCGACGTGGAGGGGCGTCACGGACATGCCGTAGCCGTAGGCCGTCGTGCCCAGGGTGGTGCGGCTCCAGCCCGGGGTGCCGGGCCGGTTCACCACCGGCGTCCCGAGACCGTCCAGGTCGAAGTCGAACTTCTCCCCGAGGCGGTAGGCGTAGATGTGGTCGAAGAATTCCTGCGGGTTCTCCCCGTAGAACTTCTCCGGGAGGTAGGTGAACACGTAGTTCGAGGAAATCTCGAAGCCGTGCTTCACCGTGATCTCGCTGCGTCCGCTGATGCGTTCGTAATCGAGGATGTGGACATCCTGGTTATACCCCGGGAAGGCGCCGTGGTTGGTCGGAATCGTCTCTTCCAGGGAGCGTACGTGGCCGTCTTCCACGAGGGAAAGGAGGGTGACGGTTTTCATGACCGAACCCTGTTCTCCCACCTCTTTGAGGACGAGGTTGTCCCGTTCCCAGAGCTTGGAGCCGGGGATGGTGTCCCGGGACAGGTTCACCATGGCGCGGATGGCTCCGGTCTTGGCTTCCATGAGGACCACGATGCCGGCCCGGATCTGCGGGTCGCCGGCAATCTGGCGGCGGAGGGCCCGGTCGGCGATGTCCTGGAAGTCGATGTTCAGGGTGGTCCTCACGTCGTTCCCGTCCACGGCCTTGACGGCGGTGCTGTCGAAGTCGCGGATATACTTGCGGTCGTCGGTGACGCGGCGCCACTGGATGCCTTCCTTCCCGTGGAGTTCGTAGTCGTAAGTGCCTTCGATGCCGATGCGGCCCTGCTCCCGGACATAACCGATGACCCGGCGGGCGAGGGTGTCGTACGGGTAGATGCGCTCGTCATGCTGCTCGGCGATGAGTCCGCCCTTGTAGCCGCCTTCGTTGAACAGCGGGAGTTCCTTGAGCTGGTTCAGCGTGGCGTGGCTGACGTTCCGGCGGATGAGCATGTGCTTCTTCCCGTCCTTGCGTCCGGCAAGGATTTCCTGGAAATACTGGTCGGCGGATTTGTTCGGGAACAGGCGGGCGAGTCCGGCGGAAAGTTCGCGAGCCTTCTCCTGCCACTGCTGTTCGGCCTTCGCTCCCTTGTACTGGGGGGCGGGTGCCTCCTCGCCCTTCTCCTTGATCCGCTGGATGCGGCGCGCTTCCTTGCGGTCCGTCTCCAGGAATTCGTCCTTGCGGACAGTGCAGTCCATGTAGATGTTGTACAGGGGCGTGGTGATGGCGAGCGGACGGCCGTCCTCGGCGAGGATGCGGCCCCGCTTGGGCTCTTCCACGTATTTGTCGGGCCGGGGACGGAAGATGTTGACGACTTTCGGGTCCACCCGGAACGTGGCCTGGATGTGCACGATGCAGGCGATGATCCCCACGGACAGGACGATGAACAGCATCGTCAGCCCCATCATCACGATGTGGATGCGGTCGCGGTTCTCGATCTTGTCCTTGATCTCGGACTGTCCTTTCCTTCTGGTCGTACTCATCACTTGTCCAGTTTGACGGCCGGTTTTTCGGGCAAGGCTACCTCGGAGCCCAGCTCCTTGAGCCGTTTGGCGGTGGTGGAGGCGCTGTGCAGGCGCACCAGCTCGGCCTCCTTCTCGGCATGATACACCTCCAGGTCGCGGAGGTCCTTCTTGTTCTCCTCCACCCGGGTGAGGGTCTGGTCCACTTTCAGGCTCAGCAGGATGGATATCCAGGCGAGCACGAAGAGGTAGAGGATGTGCAGGTAGTATTTATGGACGCCCAGCGAAAGGAGGAGTTCTCCCCGGCTCAGGGCGCGGAAGGCGTTCCCGACGCTCTTCCAGAGTGTCTTCGCGCTGAAACTCATGCCTCGGCCCTCCTTTTTTCGGCGACGCGGAGCTTGGCGCTCCGGGCGCGGGTATTCCGGGCGATCTCGTCCTCCCGGGGCAGGATGGGCTTGCGGTTGACGGCCTCCAGCGGGGTGGAGACGCGGCCGTAAACGTCCTTCTCTTCCTTTCCTTCCACGTTCCCCGTCTTGATGAAGTTCTTCACCATCCGGTCTTCCAGGCTGTGGTAGGTGATGACCACGAGACGGCCGCCCTCTTTCAGGGAAGCGGAGGCCCCTTCCAGGAACTTCTCCAGGGAGCGCATTTCCTGGTTCACCTCGATCCGGAGGGCCTGATAGACCTTGGCAAGGACCTTGTGCTCGGCACCTTTCGGGAGGAGGCGTGCGATGGCCCGGTCCAGGTCTCCGGTCGTGCGGATTTCCTGCTGCTCCCGGGCGGCGGTGATGAGGCGGGCGGCCTTGCCGGCCCCGTCCACCTCGCCGTAAAGGCGGAGGATGCGTTCCAGGTCTTCCGTGGCGTATGTGTTCACGATGTCCGCGGCGGAGGTTGCGGCCCGGTCGTTCATCCGCATGTCCAGCGGGGCTTCCTCGAACCGGAAGGAGAAGCCGCGTTCCGCCGTGTCGAACTGGTGAGAGGATACGCCCAGGTCGGCGAGGATCCCGTCGAAACGGACACCCTCGTGGCGGGCGTAGTTCTCGATGAAGCGGAAGTTGTTGTGTACCAGGAGAAGACGCGGGTCGTCCGGGGCGTTTTCCAGGGCTTCCCTGTCACGATCGAAGGCGATGACGCGCGCGCCATCGTGTAAGCGTGAAAGAAGGTGGGCAGTGTGGCCACCGCCTCCGAAAGTGGCATCGGCGTAAACGCCGTCAGGGGATGTAACAAGGGCTGAAATGCTCTCTTCGAGCATCACAGGAATATGATATTCGGACATGACGCGGACCTCCTACTTTCTCGCGGACAGTCTCGCTGCGGTTTCCTTGAATGCGCCGTCCGACATGAGGCCGGATTCCCTGCGCTCCTTGGGCCAGATTTCGATCTTGTATCCCACGCCCGCAAACACAACTTCCTTGGTTAAACCTGTCTCTGAGAGCAATTCTGAAGGAATGTTGAGGCGGCCCAGTTTCCCGTCGGGGACAATGTAGAAGACGCCATCGTTGTACTTGCTCCAGAACGCGGCGTGTTCGGGATTCAGTTCGGGGTCGAGCCCTTCCAGCACGCTGTCGCACCTGCGCTCCCATTCGGAACGGGTAAACAGGTTCAGGCAGTCGCCCTGGACGCTTTTCTTGATGACCAGGGTCATGTCCTCCTCTCCCTCCCGGGTGAAGACGTCGCGGAAGATGGCAGGGAACACTACGCGTCCCTTGTCATCCACCTTGCCGGCTGCCTTTCCGAAGAACCTGACCATCGTCTTATCTGTTGAACTTCAATCTTTCTTTCACGCTGAGTGCAAAGATAGGAAAAACCTTCCATTTTCATCCACTCTTTTCCAAAATTTTCCACAAAAAGTTTTCAACAGGTTTTTGTGCATCAGGGACGTGTCTTGGAAATGCCTGACTGCGAACTGCATACGAAAAGCGCTTTAGGTAAAACGACCTAAAGCGCTTTCTATAATTTCTTGATGGATACCCGCTTACGGAATTCAGTCCGCTTGCAGGGCGGCAGTCACCGTGTTGTCCACAGGCAGGTAGTACTTGTAGAAGGCGTTCTCGCCGAGTTTCGAGTAGCGGGCGACGAGGGCGTTGAGCTGGGGCTCCAGATAGGGAAGCGTATCGGCGTATTCATCGTCCTTCACCGTAATGCCGTCGCGCCGGAGGGCATACTGACGGAACTGGCCCGGAACGTCGATCCGCCTGAGGAAGGCGTCCATGCCTTCGTAGCTGTCGATTTCCCGGAGCTGGTTACGGTATTTGTCGAACATGTCGGCGGCAAAGCGCATCTGCGTGGCCTTGCGGTTGCAGGCGATGTAGAAGGCCGAGGCCCGGGTGGTGTCCATGGGCACGAACACGTCCGGCATGATGCCGCCGCCGCCATAGACAATGCGGCCGCTGCGGGTATGGTGGACATCCTCCCTGTTGAGTTTCACGCTGTCGGCAGAGAAGATTTCGCCGCCGGTGTAACGCTCGTAGATGTCGTACTCGTAGTTGTCGTACGGCTTCTGGATGCATCGGCCCGAAGGGGTGTAGAAACGGGCTACGGTGAGCCGCAGGCCCGATCCGTCGGTGAAGTAGAAGGGTTCCTGCACGAGGCCCTTGCCGAAGGAACGGCGGCCCACGATGGTGCCGCGGTCGTTGTCCTGCATGGCCCCGGCGAAGATTTCGCTGGAAGAGGCGGAGTTTTCGCTGATGAGGACCAGCAGCGAGACATCCTTGAGCTTGCCGCGGCCATCGGCCCGGTACACTTCCCGGTCCCGGTGCAGGCCTTCCATATAGACGATGGTATCGCCGCGGGAAAGGAATTCGTTGGACAGGAGGAGCGCCTGGTCCAGGAAGCCGCCGGAATTGTCCCGGATGTCCATGACAAGACGGTGCATCCCCTTCTCTGTCAATGCGGTATAAGCCTCCACGAAATCCTTGTGCGTCGTACGGGAGAACTTCTGGAGCCGGATGTAGCCGGTCGTATCATCGACCATGAAGGAGGCGTCGATGCTGTGCAGCGGAATCTTTCCGCGGGTGATTTCGAAGGGGATCTCTTCCCCGGCCCTCAGGACCGTCACGGTGACTTTGGTCCCGGCAGGGCCTTTCATCCGGCGGACCATGCTGTCCTGCGGGAACTTGACGCCGGCGATGACTTTGTCATCGACCTTCAGGAGCCGGTCGCCGGTCAGCAGGCCCGCTTTTTCGGAAGGGCCGCCCGCGATGACTTCCAGCACGATGGCCGTATCATTCGGAACGTTGAACTGGATGCCGATGCCCTCGAAATTCCCCGAGAGCTCCTCCTCGGCCGCCTCCAGCTTCACCGGGGGCATGTACACCGAATGCGGATCCAGTTTCGCCAGGGCCCCGGCGATGGCCGCGTCGGTCATCCCGGCCTGGTCGATGGTATCGACATAGTTCTTCTCGATCTGCTCCAGCATGAGGTTCAGCTTCCTCCACTCCACATACTTGGCGCTGAGGAGCTTCCGGTCCTCACGGTACCGGACGACCGTCACGGTAAGAAGGACGCCCAGCAGGACGCCCAACAGGATTTCCGCAATGCGGATAAGGGTTTGCTTCTGATCGGACATACGCGGGATCAATCGACTTTTTCCACCTCGATGCCGGCCCGGCGGAGCAGGTCCACTCCGTCGGTCAGGCGGTACTCGTCCCGGTACACCACCCGCTTGATGCCGGCCTGGATGATGAGCTTGGAACATTCCAGGCACGGGGATGCGGTGACATACAGGGTGGCGCCGTCGCTGCTGTTGCCGGACTTCGCCACTTTGGTGATGGCATTGGCCTCGGCATGAAGGACATAGGGTTTGGTAACCCCGTCCTCCTCGCACACGTTCTCGAAGCCGGAGGGGGTCCCGTTATAGCCGTCGGAAATGATCATCCGGTCCTTCACCAGCAGAGCGCCCACCTTGCGGCGCTTGCAGTAGGAGTTCCGGGACCAGACCTCGGCCATTTCCAGGTAGCTGTGGTCGAATTTTTCCATGAGATTCTTTCGCTTCGCTCAGAATGACAGTAAGGTAATGCTCAGAATGACAGTAAGGTCATGCAGAATGACAGTTAATTACGCTGGTAGAGATACCGTTTGATGCTCTTCTTGGGGGTACGCTCGAAATCTTCGGGCATGAACTCCACCTTGCGGATCTGGGCGTATTTCGGAAGTTCGGTGTTGATGTCCGGGAGGACGCCCAGGAGGCGCTCCTTGAGGGCGTCGCGGTTCATGCCGTCCAGCTCGCCCTGGTGCCAGTCGGGGTAGATGAGGGCGGTCAGGCCGCCGTCGTCCTCGACTACGAGGGAGTCCACGACATAGGTATAGTTGTTGATTACGGCCTCCAGTTCCTCCGGATAGATGTTCTGGCCGGAAGGGCCCAGGATCATGCACTTGGAGCGGCCGCGGAGGAACAGGTATCCGTCCTCGTCGATCACGCCCATGTCCCCTGTCCGGAACCAGCCGTCCTCGGTGAAGGTATCCTTCGTGGCCTGTTCGTTCTTGTAGTAGCCCAGGCATACGTTCGGGCCGCTCACCTGCACCTCGCCCGGGATCCGGCGGGGATCCGGGGAATCGATGCGGATCTGCATGTTCTTGGCCGCGCGGCCGGCGGAACCCACTTTGACCTTGTCCCAGTGCGCGTAGCCGATGATCGGCGCGCACTCGGTCATGCCGTAGCCCACCGTGTAGTGGAACCCGATCTTGTGCAGGAACTGCTCCACCTCCGGATTGAAGGCCGCACCGCCCAGGATCACTTCCTCGAACTGGCCGCCGAAAGCGGTCGTGAGCTCGGTGCAGAAGCGCTTCTGGATGGCCCGGTCCACGAGCGGGATGTTCATCAGGAACTTGATCTTGTTCTTGTCGATGAGGGGTTTGAGCTTGGTCTTGTAAACCTTCTCCATCACCAGCGGAACAGCGATGATGATGTCGGGATGGATCTCGGAGAAGGCCTTCATGATGATCTTCGGGCTGGGCACGCGGCTCAGGAAATGCACATGCATGCCGCAGGTCATCTCGTAGAGGAACTCGAACATCATGCCGTACATGTGGGCCGACGGAAGCATGGACACGCACTGCATGCCGGGCTTCAGCATCGGGCAGGCGTCATTCTTCGCGAAGTCGATGTTGGAATACAGGGCCCGGTAAGGGATCATCACGCCCTTGGAGAAACCAGATGTGCCGGAAGTGTAGTTGATCAGCGCCAGTTCCTCGGGGCCGTCCTCGTAGTAATCCAGGTGTTCGGGACCGAAATAATCCGGATACTTGCGGCCGAAAGACTCGTTCAGGTGCTCGCGGACGTAGGCGCGCTCCTCCGTGTCGGCAAACAGGAACTTGAAGGTGTTGATCTGGACGACCACGGAAAGGCCGGGCATTTCCTCCTGGGAAAGACCCTCCCAGATGACCTCGTCCACGAACAGGACGCGGGCCTCGGAATGGTTCACCAGGTAGTGGATGTTTCCGGGCTTGAATTCATGCAGGATGGGGACGGCTACGGCCCCGTAAGTGAGGGTGGCGAGGAAACTCACGCCCCAGTTGGCCTGGTTCCGGGAACAGATGGCGACTTTGTCGCCTTTCTGCAGGCCGCACTGTTCGAAGGCGATGTGCAGTTTGGCGATGCGGCGTGCCACATCCCGGTAGGACAGCGTGATGCCCTGGTAGTTGGACAAGGCAGGACGGTCCCAGTTTTCCCGGAGACTGTTCTCGATGATCTTGTTGACGGATTTGAATTCCATGTAACGAAGGTAGGTTTTAGTTTTGCAATTTTACATCCCGGGTCCGGCCGTCGTAGCAGGATACGGTCAACTGCCCCCGGGAAGTGGGGAGTACGTCGGAGTCGGGCCGGATCATCTTGCCGCCCTCGTCTTTGGTGAGGGGTTCCCCGCCCTCGAACCCGTACACAAGCGTACGGATGGAGGTGCGGACCACCCAGTATTTCTTCCCTTTGACCTCCAGGAGTTCCGGCAGGGACTTGACGGTCTCGGGGGCCTTGATGCCCTTCCATCCGGCGGCTTTCTGTCCGTGGAGGTTATACATTTCCAGGGAGTTGTCTTTGTGCAGGACCATGACGGTGTAGCCCTTGGCGCCTGTGAAGTCATAGGCCTGCGGACCCAGGAGGACGCTCTTCCCGAGGTCCACCGGGAAACCGCCGACGAAGCGGCCCAGCCGGTCGATCAGATACAGCGAGGAACCGGCGGCGAAGAGGAACTGGATCTTGCCGTTGGCATAATAGTCGATGCTTTCCACATAACCGCAGAGGGGCTGCTTGAAGGGGACGCCCCATACGCCTTTCCCGTTCTCGTCATTCAGGCACAGGGAAAGCTGCTTGTTCTGGTAGAAGGAGTTGGTCTTCCCGGTGGCGCTGTTCTGAACGGGGAACGGTCCGGCGGGGACGAACACCGTCGTATCCCTTTCCAGCACCTGGACCTTGTTGCCCTTGAGGGCGCGCTTGTCCAGGGAGACATGGATGGCCGGTTTCCCGGAGCCAAGGTCGATGCCGGCGAGCACCGGCGCATAGGCCGATCCGGTCACGTATGCACCCAGGGCGGCGGCGGGCTCCTTCGCCAAGAGGTCCGTCAGGATCGAGGGCGCATCCGTCACGGAGGCGTAGGCGACGATGCCGGCAGGGATGGAAAGCCCGGCATCGGACAGACGCTCCTTGAGCGGATACTCCAGGAATTTCCGGTCCAGGAACGGCTCGGCGGACGGGCCGGAACCCAGCACGGTCCAGTGGCCGGGCAGGGAGACGCACAGGGTGTCGGTCACCCGGAACACCTCGCCCAGCAGTGTGGAGAGGCCCCCCGGGCAGACATTGGTCCCGGAGGGGATGTCCCTGCCGGTCTTCACGAGGAGGACCTCCTGCCGGACACCGTCCAGCTGGTAAGCCGCGCGCACCGCTTCCTTCACCTGGTAGTGCTGCGCCCATTGTTCCGGGCTCATCTCACGCCCTTCCCGGGCCTTCAGGGCCTTGTCATAGGAGGTCAGCTTCCCCTTCGCATCCTTGAAGCGGCGGTAATGTCCGAGATACTTGTCGATATCCCCGACGGGGATGGAGAAGGCATAATCGGCAAAATAGGGCAGAGCCTCCGCGAAAGTGGCGGCGGGGGCGGAGAAACCGGCGAAGGAAGAGAGGAAGCCGGTGGTCTTTTCCGGGCTCTCGGCCGAACCCTGAAGGACGATGTGCTTATCATCGGCCTCGGCGATTTCGAGGGCCGTCCAGTCCGCGAGGGTGCGGATAAAATCCGTCTGCTTCCTCACCCGGGCGGTGGACCATACCTGCAGGATCTTCGGAACCTGCCGGGAGGAGAGGAAGGCGACGGCCGCGCCGCCCATCCGGGCCGACAATTCCTGGAGGCCGGGCGCTTCAAGGATGCAGATACCCTCGTCCAGATGGCGGCAGGAGGCATTCAGGAGGGTCTCCGAACGGGATGCCAGGAGGAGTCCGTCCTGCACGGTGGTCTTGAGACCGGCGTTCTCCGCCAGCGCTGTATAGGGTGCAACGGCCGTAGAATCAAACTGTTTGAGCTCCGTGACGACCAGCGGAACCAGCGAGCCGCTGTTGTGCAGCGAGACCAGCATCCGGTGCTCTCCCGCCTTGTTCAGGTAGGCTTGGAAAGCCGCGTCCGAGGGGCAGAGGAAGGAGCGCAGCACGCCCGTAGAATCGGCGAGGATGCCGCGCGCCCGGGACGAGCCGTCGAAGCAGAACACCGCGGCCGCATCGGCCGGAACGGCCCGGAGGAGCGGATACTCCGTTTTCCCGGCCACCTGCCGGGGCTTTTCACCACTATATAATCTCGTCACCGCCCACGCGATGCCGGCGAGCATCAGCGCGATGGCAGCTACCGCTATGACAGTCAGTTTCCTGTTCATTCTTTCATTCGGCACCTAATGCGCCAGAATATGCAAAGTTAAACAAATATTCCTATTTTTACGTGTATTAAACCGATTGTTTTCGTACATTCGCAGGATAAAGACCTGACCGACTTTATCGTCATGCTGATTACCCTTACCGGCTTCATGGGAAGCGGAAAAACGACGGTGGGGCGCATCCTTGCCGATGCGCTCGGCTGCCCGTTCCTGGATTTGGACGAAATGATCGTTAAAAAGGCGGGGAAGTCCATCCCCGACATTTTCGCCCAGGACGGCGAACCGGCCTTCCGGCAGCTGGAAACGCGGCTGCTCAGGCAAACCGTGGAGAAGTACGGCGGATCCACGGCCGTCCTATCCCTCGGCGGCGGCGCCGTCCTATCGCCCGCCTCGGCCACGCTCGTCCATGAAAAAACCGTTTGCATCTATCTCCGGGCCACGCTGGACACCTTGATGGACCGCCTCGCCGGCGAGACCGCCGGCCGTCCGCTGGCGGATGCTTCCCTGGCGGAGCGCCTTGCCGCCCGGGAGCCCCTCTACGAAAAAACCGCCCATGTCGTCATCGACACGGACGGTCTCACTCCGGAGGAGGTCTCGGACGAGATCATCATCTCCTGCCTTTAAAACAGCGTCCAGTCCGTAAAGTCGGCAGGCTCTTCGGGATCGTCCTTCTTGAGGAGCTCGGCCGCTTCGCCGCCTTCGGCCGTGGCGTTGGCCGGAGCGGAGCCGGTGGCCGTCGGGGCGGGGGAGACGTCGGTGTAATCGTCTTCCTCGTCGTCCAGTTCGATGTCCACGGGTTCGGGTTCGTCCGGGACGATGTCGTCCTCGGGCTTGTGGAGCGGCTCGATGAATTCCACGGCGGCGAGGTCCAGCGAACTGCATTTCTTGCCCTTCGCCGTGAGGCCCTTCTTCGCGATGAACTCTTCGGCATCCAGCACCTCGGCTTCGCGGCCTTCCTGGCGTCCGCCGAAGGTGAGTTTCACCTGCGGGTGCAGGTCCGCGGAGATGTCCACGAGCTTGGAACCCTTCGCGTCGGAGATGAAGGAGACCGGGGTGTTGTTGCTCTCGACAAAGCTGAAACGCTTGATATAGAAGGCCTTGACCGCATTGTCCCAATAGAGGACCGTGTAGGTGAGGCCCGGGTCCAGCTTCTCGATCCGGATCACGTCGCCCTGGTACTTGTTCACGGTCTCGTAGTTGGTCGTGTAGTACGTACCGTCTGAGAAGACGGCGAGGACGCGATCGTTGCCGGTGAATTCGCCCACATACTCTCCGCGCCCGTCCTCGTTCAGCCGCTGGATGTCCGGATCGTACCAGATGTCCTTGCCGCCGAGGGTGGTGACGCCCTTGGCCTTGAGCTGGATCTTCGCGATCGGGTATTTGGTCACGAGGTTGCCCCGGGAGCCGCGGCCCTTGATCGCGAGGGTGGAGAAATCGTACTCGAGCTGGGACTTCTTGATACCCTTCTTGGGACGGAGGCCGATCTTCACCGTCTCCGCCTCGCCGTTGTGGTTCGCGGTGAACCAGAGGATCCTGGAACCATCGGCCCCGGTCGTGATGTCGTACTCCTTGTCGCGGGTGATGGAGGTGATGGCGAAGCGCTTGGCGTAGTGGACCGAGCTCTTGCCCTCGCGGTAGATGACGTTGTAGATGGTCCGGGCGTCGTTCCGGTTGAACACGCCGGCGTACAGGAGGTCCTTCCCGAAGAAGGCCTTGTCCGTCACCTTGGTCACCCGGTACTTGCCGTCGCGGCCGATGACGATGATCTCCGACAGGTCGGAGCATTCGGAGACGAACTCCCCGCCGTCGGAATTCTTGAGGCCGATGCCCACGAAGCCCTCGGCGAGATTCGCGTACAGCTTCGCATTGTTGTTCACGACCTTGGTCGCGGCGATGGTCTCGAAGGAGGTGATCTCGGTCAGGCGCGGATGGTCCTTTCCGTACTTCTTCTTGAGGGATTTGAACCAGTCGATGGTGTACTCGGTGAGGTGCGCGAGCTTGTCCCGCACGTCCTTCATCTCGTCTTCCAGGGCGTAGATCTTCTCGTCCAGGGCCTTGGTGTCGAACTTGGAGATCTTGCGCACCGGCTTCTCCACGAGCTTCAGGATGTCGTCCATCACGATTTCGCGGTGGAGGAGGTCCTGGTACTGCTTCATCTGCGTGAAGATGTCCTGCAGCTGCTCGTCCCAGTCGCGCTGGTTCTGCTCCAGCACCTTGTAGATGCGGTTCTCGAAGAAGATGCGCTCCAGGGAGTCGTAGTGCCACTGGTCCTCCAGTTCCCCGAGCTTGATCTCCAGCTCCCGGCCCAGCAGGTCGCGGGTGTGCATGGTGTCGTACTCCAGGATGTCATTGACCGAGAGGAACTGCGGCTTGTCCTCCACGATGACGCAGGCGTTCGGGTTGATGGTGGTCTCGCAGTCGGTGAAGGCGTACAGGGCGTCGATGGTCTTGTCCGGGGAGACGTCGGCCGGGAGGTGGATGATGATCTCCACCTTGTCCGTGGTCATGTCCTCGATCTTCTTGATCTTGATCTTCCCCTTGTCCTTGGCCTTGAGGATGCTGTCGATGATCATGTGCGAGGTTTTCCCGTAGGGGATCTCGGTGATCGTGACCGTGCTCTTGTCCACCTTGTCGATCCGGGCGCGGATCTTCACCTGGCCGCCGCGACGTCCGTGGTTGTACTTGGAGCAGTCCGCGAGGCCGCCGGTGGGGAAGTCGGGATAGAGTTCGTACTCCTCTTCCTTCAGGATGGCGACGGAAGCGTCGATGAGTTCGTTGAAGTTATGGGGAAGGATTCGGGACTGCATGCCCACGGCGATGCCTTCCGTGCCCTGCGCGAGCAGGAGCGGGAAGCGCACCGGGAGCTCGGTGGGCTCCTGGTTGCGGCCGTCGTAGGAAGTCATCCAGGTGGTGACCTTCGGGTCGAAGATCACTTCCTTGGCGAACTTGGACAGCCGTGCCTCGATGTAACGGGCCGCCGCATTGGAGTCGCCGGTGAGGATGTTGCCCCAGTTACCCTGGCAGTCCACCGCATAGCCCTTCTGGCCCAGCTGCACGAGGGCGCCCAGGATGGACGCATCGCCGTGCGGGTGGTACTGCATGGCCTGGCCCACGATGTTCGCGACCTTCGTGTACCGGCCGTCGTCCATCTTGTACATGGCGTGCAGCACGCGCCGCTGGACCGGTTTGAGTCCATCGACGATGTGCGGCACCGCCCGCTGCAGGATCACGTACGAGGAATAGTCCAGGAACCAGTCCTTGAACATCCCCGACAGCTTGAACTTCCGGCTGTCGCTGCCCAGCAGGCGGGTGAATTTCCCCGTCTCCTGCGCCTGTTCCTCGGTGAGTTCCTGCTCGTTATCCTGCTCCTCGGGCTGCTCTTCTTCCCGGATGTCGTCCCAATCTTCGCTCATAGTCGTTGTCTAGAATTCATAACCGAACCGGCGGA
>Ga0310697_10002158_pt1 | contig 21416 bp, 16 predicted proteins | sample 172DNAGHGlowgp2_FD_203883 | JGI IMG/M metagenome (GOLD analysis project Ga0310697, IMG submission 203883) | Sheep rumen microbial communities from Palmerston North, Manawatu-Wanganui, New Zealand - 1728 DNA GHGlow gp2 (v2) (version 2) | ecosystem: Host-associated > Mammals > Digestive system >... | reverse complement strand
ATCTTGTTTGTCAATAATATGCACCTTTCGGTGAACGGAGCCATGCTGCTCACCGCCGGCCTTGTGGCTTTGGTGATTGTTGCTGTGCTTGTGGTGGCTTTGGCCAAGCGTCTCCGCAGGCTGGAGCTGGCGGCGGTGGCCGTGATGCTTTTCCTGCTCGGACTTTCGCCCAATGTGGCCACGATACTCCGTTCGCAGTCGCAGCTGCCGCTGAACGAAGGCCGTCCCGACAACCCGGTGTCGTTCTATTCCTACTGGAGTCGCGACCAATACACCCAGCCGCCCCTCGTCTATGGTCCCTATTACACCGCCCCCGTGGAGGACTACGGCCAGAAAGACCCCGTTTATGAGCTGTTTTACCGCGTTGAAACCGAGGACACCGTTCTGCTGTTCGCCGACAATGGTGAGGCACAGCGTTTTATATCGCAAAACCATTTGAAAAATGTTGCCGTGGAGGCCCGCTACCTAATTGCCGACAGCGGCCGCAACAGCGGATACATATATAATAAGGCCTTCTGCACCTTTTTCCCGCGTATGTGGAAAGCCGACGCAGAGCATTACTATCCCGCTTGGAGCGGACTTAGTGGCACTTTTGTGGAGACCGACGGCGAGAGGATGTACCGTCCGTCGTTTGGCGACAACCTACGGTTTTTCGTCACTTTCCAGCTGGTGCACTCCTATTTCCGTTACTTTATGTGGAACTACTGCGGACGTTTCAACGACTGTCAGGGTTTCGGCTCCATCCGCAACGGCGCGGTAACCACCGGAATTCCCGCCGCCGACCGCTTTTTCAACGGCACAGCCAAGAGCGACATCCCCGAAACATTGCGCAACGACGGCCGCAACGAATATTACGCCATCCCGCTGCTGCTCGGCATTGTGGGACTGCTGTACCATATCAAGCGCGACAGCCGTGGCGCTGGTGTGGTGGGACTGCTGTTTCTGATAACCGGCGTTGGACTCGTCGTCTATCTTAACTCCGCACCCTACGAGCCCCGCGAACGCGACTACGTTTATGTTACCTCGTTCTACGCCTTTGCCATTTGGATAGGCATTGGCGCAAGCCTTTTCCTCTCCCTTGCGGGAAAAATCAGAGGCTGGCTCGGTAAGGCGTTGCAAATTGTTGTAGCTGTGATTCTTATGGCGGTCCCCGCCTTGATGGCCGCCCAGAACTACGACGACCACAACCGCTCCGGACGTTTTATGGCTCGCGATTCGGCATACAACCTGCTGATGTCGTGCCAACGCAACGCCATCCTTTTCACCCACGGCGACAACGACACCTTCCCGCTGTGGTACCTGCAGGAGGTGGAGGGCATCCGCACCGACGTGCGAATTGTAAACCTGAGTCTGCTCAGCACCCCGTGGTATATCGACCAGTTGCGCCAAGCGCAGAACGACGCCCGGCCGCTGCAGCTCTCCTTCGACGCAAGTCAGTACCACGGCCGCAAACGACAGCTCGTTTTTTCCAATCCCGAAGGCAAGAAAATCCTCTCGCTCGACGAGATGATGGAGATGGTGAAGGACGACAGCCGCGCCATACATTATATGGACGACGTGGATTATTTCGTCATCCCCACCTCGAGGGTGGAGATTCCGGTAAACGCCGATGCTTTCGCCGCACAGACTCCCGGCATTGCCTACAAACGCATACCCCGCAGTGTGTTTGTGCTGCTTGGCGGCACCCTTACCCGCAGCGACCTTATGCACTACGACATACTGCTCCACAACGACTGGCAAAGGCCCGTTTACTACTCCAAATACGCACTCTCCGCCGTGCCGGAGTTGGAGAAATACTTGCAGCTCGAAGGCATGGCCTACCGTCTTACCCCTTTCGGACTGGACAATGCCGAACGTTCCAGCTCCGAGCAAATTGCGGTGAACAGCCAATTGATGTTGGACAATGTTTTGAACCATTTTTCGTGGAACGACCTGCACGGCGTTTACCTCGACGAGACCTCGCGCAATTTTTGCAAGATGCTGCTGGAGGACATCGGACAGCTGTCGGAGACGCTGGTGGAGGAGCGCGACTACGCCACAGCAATGCGTCTTTGGGACACCGTGATGCACTACGTGCCCGAAAAGATGCTCCGCGACGAGGTGCTGCTCTCCTTGCTCAACGCCTACTGGGCGGCGGGCGACACCGCTGTCAACGCCTTTGTCCAACGCAAAACCGACCAGCTGGCCACCGAAACGGGATATTTCTTTGCCATGAGCCCGCAGGTGCGGCATTATGTGGAGGCCGACATAGAGCAGTGCTCCGAAACTATGCTCCACATGGCCATGCTTGCCAAAAACCACAAGCAGGAGATACCGTTTAAACTCATTTTCGACCGTTTAAACCCGTTTTTGGAACCGCTCACTGCCATTTGGGACAGCAAACTGCGTTTTTACTTCGCCTCCGACGACCCGCTCCATTACGAGGAGGAGATAGGCAGTTATATCGACAAACTGCAGACACTCTACGACCTGATGGAAGGCCGGCAAAACTCCGAACAACTTGCAAAAGTGTCGCAGATGCTCAAATACCATGTGGAAAATTATATGAATCTGTAGTTGTAATAGTTCACAAGGTTGTAGAAAGCGTTTGACAAACAAAGGAGGGGTTGTAAAATCGCCGCAACTGGAATTTAATTAATTAGCATATGGAAATCACTATTAATCATGTCAATAATCAGATATATAACAATTTATATCTCCGTATAATACCTTGTCGAATAGATTTTGTTTTCTCTTTTTTTAATCATCAAAATATTGAAATCACAAGAATAAATATTGGCATTTTTGATGATGATTCAACTTTATATATTGATTTAGGTAATTACAAGGATTTCATAGGTGCAATACCATCATTAGATGTTTTGCAAAATTATTTGCATAATAAAAAAGAATATGTTATTTATAAACTATTTTTTTCTACAGATATTATGGATGTAGAATTTGATGATGATTCATCGTTGTTATGCTCTTTTAAAAGTATTCCTTTAGAGAAACAAAAAAAAATAATAGTTGATGATATTGTAAATCTTATAGAGAATAGTACTGAATTTGACCAATGATGATTAAATACTCCTCTGATTCCAAGATGCGGTTTGTAACCGCCGCACCGCCGCAAACGGCTGTTCCATTTAAATAAAGTTCAAAACAATGAAATTTTATCATTATTTATTTTACAGAATAGCTGACTTTTTGATAAGAACGGACAAAACCAAAGACATGAATCCGTTTTATGACCCAACGCATGAAAATGAACTTGTCGTAGCTGCAACTATTGTGTCTATGATTCAGTTCTCTAATTTGAATGCTATTTTAATATTGCCAGTAAAATTTTGGGGCCTTTTTTTGACAGATTATTTTATAATAGTCATTTTAGCGTTTCTATCTGTGTATAATCTTTTTATTTGTAATTTACAGCATAAATATATTATGGCAGAAGAAAAATGGAAAAAAGAGCTTAGCAAAAAAAGGAGAATGCGAGGTGTGTTTTTAATCTTTTTCATGATTATTAGCATAGTATTATTAGTTGTCGCTTACAATACCATTTATGAATAGTGCTCTCATGCATTTTCTTACGACAAATTGGGCAATATCTCGGAAGGTGGGATTGTAAATTTGTGGCAACAATAGCACCTTGCAAAAGTGTCAAAAAACCATCAAATTTTACCTCGAAAATTGCTTGGATTTACGGTTTTCAAAGTCTTTTTTGGGTGAAAAAGCGGGTTGCCGCCATTAGATATTTTATTGGAATAAACCTTTGACAAACAATTTGTTGTGGCTATATGCGGTTGTTTGAGGAACAAAAAATTTTGTCGTTTCGAAAAAAAGTGCTACCTTTGCACAACTTTTTACGGTGGGTGTAGCTCAGCTGGTTAGAGTCGCGGATTGTGGTTCCGAAGGTCGTGGGTTCGAATCCCATCTCCCACCCAAAAAGTAAAGGGGGAAGATTTTCAGGCCATGAAAGTCTTCCTTTTTTTGGATAAGACCTAAAAACAACGCTTCCGCTCCAAGTGTACAAACAACTAAAAACTAACAAATTAAAACTAAAAAAACTATGACAAACAAAGACTTTACTACACAACTGCTGAAAATTTTTGCCAGCAACCCTTTCGAAACCCTTAACCACAAGCAGGTGTCGGCCCGCATGGGCGCTATGGACAAGGCTTCGCGTCAGAAGGTGATAAACACCATCCTCGACCTTGCCGACGAGGGCGTGCTTATCTGCGAGAGTCGTGGCAAGTTTCGTATCAACCCGCACAAGATTTCCGACGACCTGCTGCCGCAGAATTTCGTGGTGGGCACCCTCGACATACGCCGTCGAAGCCAGACCTACGTCATTCCCGACGACCCCGAGGCACAGGAAATTTTTGTGGCACCCAACAACATAGGCCACGCCCTGCACGGCGACACGGTGAAGATACAGCTCTTCCCCGCCCGCAAGATGAAACAGCCCGAAGGCCGTGTGGTGGAGGTGCTGAAACGTGCCAAGACCCAGTTTGTGGGACTTGTGGAGATACAGCGCCGTTTCGCGTTCCTTATCCCCGACCTCAAAACGATGAACGTGGACATTTTCATCCCGCTGGAGAACCTCGGCGGCGCCCGCAACGGACAGAAAGCCCTTGTGGAGATGGTGGAATGGCCGGACAACCTTAACAACCCCGTGGGCAAAGTGCTGCAGGTGCTTGGCCAGCCCGGCGAAAACGACGTGGAGATGCAGAGCATTCTGGCGGAATTCGACTTTCCGCTGTCGTTTCCTGCCGAAGTGGAGAAAGCCGCCGAAAAAATAGCCCCCGCCATTACCGACAAAGAGCTGCAAGGCCGCCGCGATTTCAGGGACGACATCACCTTCACCATCGACCCAGCCGACGCCAAGGATTTCGACGACGCCCTTTCGTTCCGCCGTTTGGACAACGGACATTACCTTGTGGGAGTGCACATTGCCGACGTGTCGCACTACGTGAAACCCGGCACCCCCATCGACAACGAGGCCTACAGCCGCGCCACGTCGGTTTATCTGGTGGACCGCACCATCCCCATGTTGCCCGAAAAGCTGTGCAACAACCTCTGCTCGCTGCGTCCCAACGAGGACAAGCTCTGTTTCTCCGCCGTTTTCGAGATGGACGACGACGCCCGTGTGCACGACCAGTGGTTCGGCAAGACGGTGATAAACTCCAACCGCCGTTTTTCCTACGAGGAGGCACAGCAGATAATAGAGACAGGCGAAGGCGATTTGAAAGACGAGATTCTGAAACTCAACGAGTTGGCACAGATAATGAAGGAAGCCCGCCACAAAACGGGGGCCATCAATTTCGAGAGCGTGGAGGTGAAATTCAAGCTCGACGAAAATGCCAAGCCCATAGGCGTTTACATCAAAGAGCAGAAGGAGGCCAATTTCCTTATCGAGGAGTTTATGCTTTTGGCAAACAAAAGTGTGGCCGAATTTGTGGGCAAGCCTCACGGCAAAGGCAAAGCCAAGACTTTCGTGTATCGTGTTCACGACGAGCCCAATCCCGAAAAGCTGAACACCTTTGTGCAGTTTGTGCGCAAGCTCGGCTACAAGATGAACGTTGCCAACCGCCAGTCGCTGGCCAAGTCGTTCAACAGCCTGTTCGAGGCTACCGAGGGCAAGGGCGAGCAGAACATGATCGACGCCATTGCCATACGCACCATGGCCAAGGCTTTCTACTCCACCGACAACATCGGTCACTACGGCTTGGCGTTCCCCTACTACACGCATTTCACCTCGCCCATACGCCGCTACCCCGACCTTATGGTGCACCGTCTGCTTGAGCATTACCTCAACGGTGGCAAATCCGCCGACCAGACAGCCTACGAGGAGCGTTGCAAACATGCCTCGCTGATGGAGCGCAAGGCTGTGGAGGCCGAACGCACATCGGTGAAATACAAGCAGGCCGAATTCCTCTCCGACAAGATTGGACAGGAGTTCCCCGCACTTATCTCGGGCGTGAGCAAATGGGGCATCTACGCCGAAATAGAGGGCAACAAATGCGAGGGCATGATTCCCCTCGGCGACCTCAACGACGATTTCTATTACCTCGACGAGGACAACTATCAGGTGATAGGCCGTCGCTACGGTAAGACTTACAAGCTGGGCTCGCCGGTGACGATACGTGTGAAACGTGTGGACATGCAGCGCAAGCAGCTGGATTTCACTCTGGTGAACGACGACGACGAGCCCACGGCCCGTCCCGACCGTCGCCGCGATGCCAAAGAGCAGCGTCCCGACCGCAAGCCGAAAAACGGCGGCCGACACGACTCCCGCCACGGTTCGGCGAAACGCAAAAATAAAAAGTCAAATAAAAAACAATAAAATACCAAAAAGTCCCAACGGGACGACGGACTACAAACGTGGGTGCAACCCACGGTACTGAAACATGATGCAATACACAATTGACATACAAGAATTTGACGCTGTGATACTTGCCAATGGCGAGTTTCCGCGAAACGACATTCCATTGTCGCTGCTGCGCGGGGGGCTGCCCGTGGTGTGCTGCGACGGTGCGGCGGCCAAGTCGCTCGGTGCCGGTATTATGCCCACGGCCGTGGTAGGCGACGGCGATTCGTTGCCAAAAGCGCTGAAAGACAGACTTTCGGACCGTCTGGTGGTTGTGTCGCGGCAGGACAACAACGACCTCAGCAAGGCGGTGGTCTACAGCGTGGCGCAGGGCTGGAGACGATTGGCCATAGTGGGGGCGAGCGGCCTGCGCGAGGACCACCTGCTTGCCAACATAGCCCTGCTTGCCGACTTTGCCAAGGTGGCCCAATGCCGGATGTTTACCGACTACGGAGTGTTTACCGCCATAAGCGGCGACACCACTTTCCGCAGTTTCCCCCGCCAGCAGGTGTCGGTGTTCAGCATGGACAAGGATAATATTTTGACCTACAGTGGCTTGGAGTATCCGGTGGAGAACCGTAAGTTCGTCCATCTGTGGGAAGGCACGCTAAACTCGGCCCTTGGCGACAGTTTCGAGGTGCGGACAACGGGAGAGACGATTGTTTTCCAGACATACGAGCGGAAGTTGAAAGTTGAGAATTGAAAGTTGAAATTCTCGTCTTGCCCTGCGGGCAATTGAATGCTCCTAGCCCTTCGGGCAGAAATCTTGTAAATCTCAATAATTATTTCGCCGAAGGCGAAAGCTATTTACAAGATTTATATGATTTCGCTCGTCGAAGACGAGCAGGAAAACAAAAAAAATCATTGGTGTCCGATAAAAGTACGTATATGTCTGATAATGAGACTTTTCATGTGTGGCAAGCCTCTTATGTTTGAACTGGGCCTCAATTATCTAAGAATCATGTAATTACATATTGTAATCGAACTTTTTGTCGGACACCAATAAAAAAAAATCAAAAAGATCTCGCGAGCCGAAGGCGAGCAGGAGTATTAAAACTCTATCTCCGCCGTGAAAAACCGTTTCTCGAAGTCCGTGCGTAGCTCTGTAATATCTTGGTTTTTAGCAAAGAAGCCGTAGATTGTAGAGCCGCTGCCGCTCATTGCCGCATACAATGCTCCACCTTGGTACATACGCTCTTTTATGTCGCGTAGTACGGGGAGTTTTTCAAAAATCGACTTCTCGAAATCGTTGGTAACCAACTGTTTCCATTCTTCCATCGGTGTGGAGCCGAGTTTGCGCAGGTCGAAAGGTGCCGGGGCGGGTACTATGCTGCGGTAGGCTTCGGCGGTGCTAACCCCCACTTCGGGCTTTACCAAAAGCAGTCTGTAACCCGACAAATCGAGCGCAATATCCTGAAACACATCGCCTTTCTGGCTGGCAAACACCGCCTTGTTTTCGATAAAAAAGGCACAGTCGGCGCCAATACGTGCGGCGTAGCCTTGCAGTTGCTCGGTTTGTAATCCCAACTTGAACAGCGAGTTGAGCATCTTTATGGTGAACGCCGCGTCGGAGGAGCCGCCGCCCATGCCTGCGCCCGAGGGTATTTTTTTTGTCAGGCGTATGGCCACGGGGCCAATCTGCGGGAAGTCTTTCTGCATCAAACGATAAGCCTTTACGCACAGGTTGTCGGAGTCGGCGCAGTCGAGGGCAATGCCGTCCTGCTCAAAACTGAAGGTGTCGGCTTTCTCAATCTCCAACATGTCGCAGATGGGCAGGGGGTAGAACACCGACTCGAGGTTGTGGAAGCCGTCGGGACGCTTGGCCACAATGTTCAGGCCGATGTTTATCTTGCAGTTGGGGTGCTCGGTCATAGGGCTATCGTTTTTTGAGGATGATGAACGGAACGAGGTTTTCCTCCATCGAGATACCGCCGTGCTGGAAGGTGTTCATATAATATTGCACGTACTGGTTGTAGTTGTTGGGGTAGGCGAAGAAGTCGTTGCGGTGGGCGAAGATGTAGGGGGATGTTACATAAAGTTTGGGCAGGAAAATCTTGGATGCGTCTTTCACCTCGTACACCTGTTTTGGGTTGTAGTCGAGCAGGCGTCCCACTTTGTAGCGCAGGTTCACCGATACGTCCTTGTCGCCTTTCACCTTTACGGGATTGTTGATTTTCACCGAGCCGTGGTCGGTGGTGATGACGAGGTTAACGTCCTCCTCGGCTATGCGTTTAAGAAAGTCCATAAGCGGCGAATGTTCGAGCCACGAGAGAGTGAGCGAGCGGTACGACTGTTCGTTTTCGGCCAGCTCGCGTATGATGTCCAGCTCGGTGCGGGCGTGCGAAAGCATGTCGATGAAGTTGTAGATGACCACCGTGAGTTTGTTCTGCAGCATGCGGGGGATGCTTTCGATAAGTTTTTTGCCGAAAGTGGCGTTGAGCACCTTGTGGTACGAGTGTTTGATGTTGAAGCCGTAGCGGCGCAGGTTCTCATCGAGGAGCTCGTTTTCGTATTGGTTTTTGTTGCCCTCCTCGGTTTCGTTGATCCAGTATTGGGGATATTTTTTTTCAATCTCCGACGGCATAAGTCCCGAAAACAGGGCGTTGCGGGCGTATTGTGTGGTGGTGGGCAGTATACTGTAATATACGCACTCCTCCTCGGTGTGGAACAGCGTTTCGATGGTGTGCTGTGTGTATTTCCATTGGTCGAAACGGAAGTTGTCGATAACGATGAGGAAGGTAGGCTTGTCGTCTTTCAAAAGGGGGAACAGCTTCTCTTTCAGCACCGTAGGCGACATAAGGGGCTTTTCGGCACGACCGTTGAGCCAGTCCTCGTAGTTCTGTTCGTAGAAACGGCAGAAAAGCTGGTTGGCCTCGGCTCGTTGCGAGTAAAGTATCTCGTGGGTATTGCGGTCTTCGGTCTTGGAGAGCTCCAAGTCCCACTGCACCAGACGTTTGTAGATGTCCACCCAGCCTTCGGCAGAGAGCGGGTTCATCAGCTCCATGCTTATGTTGCGGAAATTCTGTTGGTAGTTCTGTATCGATTTCTGGTCGGCGAGACGTTTGCCCTCGGTGTGTTTCTTTACGGTAAGCAGTATCTGGTTCGGCTTGACGGGTTTTATCAGGTAGTCGGAGATTTTTCCGCCAAGCGCCTCGTCCATAATGTGTTCCTCCTCGCTTTTGGTAATCATCACCACGGGAATCATGGGGTGGCGGCTTTTGATGATGCTCAGGGTGTCCAATCCTGTTAGTCCGGGCATGTTCTCGTCGAGGAAAACGATGTCCACCACGTGGTGCGAGAGCTCGTCCAAGGCTTCGTCGCCGCTGGTAACGGCAATGACGTTGTAGCCTTTTTCCTCAAGGAACATGATGTGCGGTTTTAACAGGTCAATCTCGTCGTCGGCCCAAAGGATGGTTGTTTTGTCCATAAATTACGTTCGTTTTCCCAAAAAACGGAAGAATTGCTATTTTGTTATGTGATAGTGAAAAATAATATAACTTCGTTTTTATTGGTGATGATTGATTGAGGCTTCGGTGCCAAATGTTGGGGTTGCGGCGGTATCGGGATATGACGAAATGTCATATTTCTGCCCTAGGTACAATCTTTGCTCAGCCAAAGGAGTATTTAATTTGTAAAACTAACTATATTAAATTATTCATTATTCAATTTAAATAATGCAAAATGAATATTTTGTATTGTGTTGATATTTAGTGATATAAAGACGGTGAAAACTGTTAAAATGCCACTTTTTTTCTTGAAAAAACGGCCTTTCTTGCCTTATTTTGTATATGCCGAAAACTATTTTTGAGTTGCTTTGGTTTAAGCTGTGAAAAAAAAATCTTTGTAACCTCATTTTTTTCTCAAAAAAGTTGCGTTTCTTATTGGAACTTACAGTCGCTTCGTGTTATTTAGTCATGCCGATTACCATAAACGTGCGGAATCTCACTTTTTTTTCGACTTTCCGCTGGTTTATGGTAATCAATAAAACGAAAATGTTGTTATATTTTTCTGAGATTAGGTATAAAAATAGAATTACAGAAAAATAAAAGACTGTTTTATGCTTTAATTTTTCTGAAACCACTCTGCTGGCTTATTATCTTTTTTCAGGCTTTTCGATATTCATATTCCCCTAATAAATTGTATTACGAAAAAAGTCGTTACGAAAAATTTCGTAGTAAAGGAATCCCTTTGTAAATAGGGGATTGAGAGGGGTAAGAAAAGAATAAAGAATGGTTTTAGTGCCCAAAAAACATAAAAAGCACATCTGAAGCACTATCGGTTATGACAATTTGTGGCATATTTGTTTTTTTGAACACACTGATTTTCGGCATGTTGCAAAGTAAGTACAAAATTATTTCTTCGGTATTAAAAAAATGTGTATATTTGCAAAATCAATTACGGAAAAAGTCGTTACGAAAAAATACGTAATATGGAAAATCCTTTCAAATTCGGCACTATAGTGGAGGAAGAGTACTTCACCGACAGGGTGAATGAGGTAGCTTATATCACCCAGTTTATCAATAGTGCAAATCATCTGATACTAATCAGTCCGCGACGTTTCGGCAAAAGTAGCGTGGTGGCAAAGGTCGTGAAACAGAATGGCCGCAAGCATATCACGATAAACCTGCAGCAGGTAACGTCGGTTTCCGACCTTTCGGCCAAACTGCTGAAAGAGTTTTTCAAAGTGCATCCCGTTGAACGGGTTCGCCATTTGATAACCCATTTCCGCATAATACCCACAATTTCCTCAAATCCCGTTAGCGGAGCTATGGAGGTGTCGTTCCAGCCAGGTGTGAATGAAATCACACTGCTCGAAGATGTTCTTGCTCTTATAGAAAAAGCCCATTCGGAGAACGACAGGATGATTGTGGTGCTTGACGAATTTCAGGAGATTTGCGGTCTTGCAAAGAATCTCGACCGCCAAATGCGATCCATTATGCAACAGCAAAAGCACATCAACTATATCTTGCTTGGAAGTCAGGAGAGTATGATGAGCGACATTTTTGAAAACAAAAAGTCGCCATTCTATCATTTCGGTGAACTTATGCGGTTGGGCCGACTGCCCTACGACGATTTTCACCGATACCTGTCGGAACGACTGGCAGAACAGTTCCCCGACAATAATAGCCAACTGGCCGACCGCATTTTGCAGTACACCTCTTGTCATCCGTATTATTCACAACAGTTGGCGGCAAACGTGTGGCAGGTAGGGGTTTTGCAACCCAACACCGAAGATCCTTTCAAAAGCGCTGTGGAACATATTGTTACCACCCACGGACTAGATTATGAGCGGCTGTGGATGAATTTCAACCGCACAAACAAGTGGATTATGCAACGTTTGGCGGCGGGCAAGCCCCTACAAAACAGCGACTATCGCACAAGCACCGTGTATAGTGCCCTGAAACGGCTTCAGAAAGATGGTTATGTGATTTATACCGACCGCTATGAACTGGAGGATCCGTTTTTCCTTGAATGGATAATGGCTAACAACCATTAAAACAGGCGTTTTGTTTTACACGCATCGGACGTGCATCCCTAATACATTGCCACGCAGCTGAATTCAAGCATCCCTCTTTGTTTTCGGGGAAAACGATTTTATGTGCTTTTTTCGGATTGTGCGGGCGTGCCCATTGCCATAGACGTGCGGAATCTCATTTTTTTTCGACTTTCCGCTGGTTTATGGTTACCCGAAACGAAAAAGCTGTTTTTTTCTGGAACCGTCTTTTTCGTGCTTTTCGATGTAGATAATCACATTGAATAATCTGTGTCCCGAGTATGTTCGGAATAACAAGAAAAGGAGAAGTGTGCTTTTGTATTTTGTTGTATAGTCCGCGAAAATTTGCAAAAATATGACAATTTGTCACCCGTTTGTGACTGGAACACTCTTTGCATATCCTTTCTACGTAAACAATAAACGAAAAAACGATATGAAAGGCAATATTAATGTTCAAACAGAGAACATTTTCCCTGTTATAAAGAAATTCCTATACTCCGACCACGAGATTTTCCTGCGCGAGCTTATCTCCAACGCAACCGACGCCACACAGAAACTGAAAGCCCTCACCTCGATGGGACAGGCTCAGGTGGAGCTGGGCGACCTTACCATAGAAGTGAAGATTGATGGCAAAAAACTGATAATCAGCGACCGAGGCATAGGAATGTCGCAAGAGGAGGTGGAGAAATACATCAACCAGATTGCTTTTTCGGGTGCCGAGGACTTTCTGGAAAAATACAAAAACGTTTCCGAAAACCTTATCGGACATTTCGGGCTGGGTTTCTACTCGGCATTTATGGTGGCCGACAAGGTGGAGATCCGCACCAAGTCGTACACCAACGCCCCCGCCGTGGAATGGGTCTGCGACGGCTCGCCTGAGTTTACAATGAAAGAGATTTCCGACAAGGAACGCGGCACCGACATCATTTTGCATATCTCCGACGACTGCAAGGAGTTCCTCGAAGAACGCCGCATTCTGGAGCTGCTCAACAAATACTGCCGCTTTATGCCCGTGCCCATCCGCTTCGGCGACGAGAGCTACTGGGAGGATTCCGAAACCGAGAAGGACAAGGACGGCAAGCCCAAACGCGTTGAGAAAAAGCGTCCCCGCATAATCAACGACACCGAGCCGGCGTGGAAAAAGACCCCCTCCACCCTCACCGACGAGGATTACCGCAAGTTCTACCATCAGCTCTACCCGATGAATTTCGAAGATCCTCTGTTCCAGATACATCTGAACGTGGACTATCCCTTCAACCTCACCGGAATACTCTATTTCCCCAAGGTGAAACGCACCGTGGACCCCAAGCAGAACCGCATACAGCTGTACTGCAATCAGGTGTTCGTCACCGATTCGGTGGAAGGCGTTGTGCCCGAATATCTTATGCTCCTGCACGGCGTGCTCGACTCGCCCGACATACCCCTCAACGTCAGCCGTTCGTACCTGCAAAGCGACAGCAACGTTAAGAAAATATCGTCGCACATCAGCAAAAAGGTGGCAGACAAGCTGGAGGAACTTTTCAAGACCAACCGCGAGGACTTCGAAAAGAAATGGGACGACATCAAGATTTTCATCGAATACGGTATGCTCAGCGATGAGAAATTCTACGAACGTGCCGAGAAATTCGCGCTTTTCAAGAACACCGACGACAAATATTTCACTTTCGACGAATACAAAACCCGCATCGAGCCGCTGCAGAAGGACAAGGACAAAGTGCTGGTATACCTCTACGCCACCAACAAGGAGGAGCAATACTCATACATCGCCAAAGCCAAGGAAAAAGGCTACGACGTGCTGGTGATGGACTCCATCCTGGACAGCCATTTTGTGAACCTGCTCGAACGCAAATTCGAACAGACACGTTTTGTACGCGTCGACAGCGACGTGGTGGAGAAACTCATCCCCAAGGAGGACTCCATTCCCGAAAAACTCTCCGCCGAGGAGAAGGACAAGCTGAAACCCATCATCGAGAAAGAGGTGGACACCAAGAAGATAACCGTGCTGCTCGAAAGTCTCGAGGAGAGCGACCAGCCGATGGTCATCACCCAGAACGAGTTTATGCGCCGTTACAAAGAGATGTCGATGATCGGCGGCGGCGGAATGGGATTCTACGGCGAGATGCCCGAGAGCTACAACCTTGTGGTGAACATCAACCACCCGCTGATAGGTCAGATACTGAACACCGAGGACGAGGAGAAACAGAAAGAGCTCGTGTGCCAGCTCACCGACCTCGCGCTGCTCAGCAACGGCCTCCTGAAAGGCGAAGCCCTCAACAAATTCATCGACCGCAGTGTAAAAATCATACACTGATAATTTTTTTTCATGTTTTGTTTTTGGGTGGCTGTGGCTTTCACAACCGCCCTTTTTTATTATAATAGCCTTTTGTAGAATATTGACAGCCGCGATGGAAAACATTTTTTGTAGGCGACAGTGCGTAAATCCAATTTTTTTGTGTAAATTTGCAAAATGTGCCGATGTATGGTTTTTAATGTGTGTCGGTGCTAAAAAAATAAGAAAATATAACAAAATCAAGGTGTTGCGAAACCAAGACTGAAAAAACGACAAGCGCAATTATGGACGAATATCCGCAAGAATACCAGCAACAAACCACCCCGCCGCAGGCCGACCCACGTCCGTTACTGCCCAAAGCGGTGACAGGGATGGTTTTGGGCATTTGTTCGCTTGTCAATGGCAGTACACCGCTGTCGGGCCTTGTCTTGGCAATAATAGGCCTTGTAAAATCGAGAGAGGCTTTGGAGATTGAAGACGAATACCCCGCATATTACAAGGGCAGGGAAATGGCAATTGCAGGCAAAATCACCTCTACAGTAGGTTTGATTGTCGGCATTTTCTCTTTCATCTTTTATGCCTTTTATTTTTTCATAATCTTGTATCCCTTTTTAGACCTTGGTTGGGAATGGTTGGATTATCTGATATTGGATAGTGAGATATGATTTAATTCGAAAAAAACTAATAAAAATATAGAATCATGGAAGATTACACAAACAACGAACAGCCAATGGAACAGCCCCACATGCCTGTTCAGCCGGAAACGCCGCAAAATAATGATTACTATCAGCCTGGCCAAGGCGGAAAGCTGCCCGGCGCGGTGGCATCTATGGTTTTGGGAATTGTGTCACTTGTTGTGAGTTGTAGTTGTATCCCTTTGGCAGGCATTATTGTAGGAGCCTTGGGTCTTTCAAAAGCCAAAAAATCTTTCTCCCTCGACGAGCAATATCCCCACTACTACTCCGGCCGCGGTTTTGCCACAACAGGCAAGATAACGTCGCTAGTCGGTTTGTTGCTTGGTATTGCAACCACAATATTCTGGGTGGTGTATATTTTGGGACTAGTGTGGTTGGCAGAAAATGGCCCCGTTTTATAATAAACATCCATTTCCATGAACTCTTAAACAATTTGTAAATAATTAATTATCAATCTAATAAATTTTTATAAAAATGGAAGATTATATAAAAGACGAACAGCCGATGGAGCAGCAATACAATAACTACCAGCAGCCCGTTCAGGGAGAAACCCTGCCCAACGCAGTGGCGTCGATGGTATTGGGAATTTTGTCCATAGTTTTGGGATGCAGCCCAGTAGGTATAATTTTGGGCCCCATAGGCATGTCCAAAGCCAGAAAAGCTTTTGCTATCGACGAACAATATCCTGGCTATTATAATGGTCAAGGCATGGCAAAGGCCGGCAAAATCACATCCATCATCGGCCTTATTTTAGGTATACTTGGCACCATATTCTGGATATTGTACATCCTGTTTATTGTGTGGGCTGTAAAAGAAGGTTACGACGTTGATGAATATATGTATTAAAGCAAGCATGTGTTTTCGGGTTTGATACCACTTATACAGCTGCTGCCCTGCACGTACAAGAAGTTTTTCGGCATCTCGTGTTCCACCTGCGGTTCCCAGCGGGCGGTGGTGTTGCTTTTCGACGGACAGTGGTGGGAGGCGCTCAAGCAGTTCCCGCCCATGCCCGCACTTGTGGTAACACTGCTGTGGCTGTTGGTGGCTTTGGTGGCAAGGCGTAAAGTGCTGACAAAACCCTTTGCCATTTTGCTCTGGACCGACCTCGCAATGTTGATTTTCAACTGCGTGTATCAGAATATTATAGACTGAGGCCGCCTTATTCCTTTTTCTTTACCGGGGGTCTGTTGTCGGGTACGATGTATAACCTGCTGCTTTTCATTAACAACGGCTGTATCTCCTTTTCGAAGATCTCCTTCGAAACCACGCGGTAGTGCGGTTTGTACGCGGCTTTGTACTGCGGCGAGTGCACCCACACATATTTGCCTTTGGCCAAAAGGTTTTCGATATACAGCGAGTCCTGACTGAAGTTGTCGAGCAGGATGCCGTTTTCGGTGATATACTGCACCACCTCGCGCCATTGCTCGCGGAAGTCGGCAATGCTTACGTCGCTTTTGTATCGCGACGAGCGGATGAAACAGCTGGCAATCAACTCCTTGGGAACAGGTCCATCATTATGGAGAGGCACCCTTACAAACTCTTTCGAAATGCCCAGATATTCCACCCCCGGAGCCTCGTCGTAGTGCTCCATCTCCAATTCCTTGTCGATGTAGGCAATCACGCTAAGTGAGTCGGTTACAAGATGTTCCGGTCCGTAAACCGACTGATAGAAACTTTTGTACAAATCCTGCAAAGTGCTTTTGGGATACCAAACGAAGCTTTCATCGATAAAAGACTTGATTTGCTCGTCGCTAAAGTGTTGCGCCGAAAGCAGCAGGGGCGTGGAAACCCACAGCAGCAGAAGTGAAAATAGGCGTTTCATGGTTATTTTATCAGTTTTTTGTAGCGTATGCGGTGCGGGGTGTCGTCGCCGAGACGTTTGCGGCGGTTCTCCTCGTACTCGCTGTAGGTGCCTTCGAAGAAATACACCTGCGAGTTGCCCTCGAAAGCGAGGATATGAGTACAGATGCGGTCGAGGAACCAGCGGTCGTGGCTTATAACCACGGCGCATCCGGCGAAATTCTCAAGTCCTTCCTCCAAGGCTCGTAGGGTGTTAACGTCGATGTCGTTGGTGGGCTCGTCGAGGAGCAGCACGTTGGCCTCGCTTTTCAGTGTTAGCGCCAGATGCAGACGGTTGCGCTCGCCGCCCGACAGCACTCCGGCTTTCTTCTGCTGGTCGGTGCCGCCGAAATTAAATTTCGACAGGTAGGCGCGCGAGTTCACAAGGCGTCCGCCAATCTGTAGCTGTTCGTTGCCTTCGCTCACCACCTCCCACACGCTCTTTTCGGGGTCGATGTTCACGTGCTGCTGGTCCACATAGCCTATTTTCACCGTCTCGCCCACGGTGAAAGTGCCGGTGTCGGGTTTCTCAAGGCCCATAATAAGGCGGAACAGCGTCGTTTTTCCGCAACCGTTGGGGCCTATCACACCAACGATGCCCGCGGGCGGAAGGTTGAAAGTGAGGTTTTCGTACAGCAGCTTGTCGCCGAAGGCTTTGGAGACGCCCTCCACTTCGAGCACCTTGTTGCCCAGTCGCGGACCGTTGGGGATGAATATTTCGAGGTTGGCCTCTTTCTCTTTGGTGTCTTCGCTCATCATACGCTCGTAGGCGGCCAGACGAGCCTTACCTTTGGCGTGACGGGCCTTAGGAGCCATGCGCACCCATTCCAGCTCGCGTTCCAAGGTCTTGCGACGTTTGCTCTCCTGTTTCTCCTCCATGGCCAGACGTTTGGTCTTTTGGTCGAGCCACGACGAGTAGTTGCCCTGCCAGGGGATGCCCTCGCCACGGTCGAGTTCGAGAATCCAGCCAGCCACGTTGTCGAGGAAATAGCGGTCGTGGGTTACGGCTATGACGGTGCCTTTGTACTGACGCAGGTGCTGTTCCAGCCAGTCGATGCTTTCGGCGTCGAGGTGGTTGGTGGGCTCGTCGAGGAGCAGTATGTCGGGTTCCTGCAGCAGCAGACGGCACAGCGCTACGCGGCGGCGTTCGCCTCCGGAGAGGTTGCGCACAAGGGCGTCCTCCTCGGGACAGCGCAGGGCGTCCATGGCACGTTCCAGACGGCTGTCGAGCTCCCATGCGTCATGCTGGTCGAGCAGCTCGGTAACTTCGCCCTGACGCTCGATGAGTTTGGTCATCTCGTCGTCGCTCATAGGCTCGGCAAACTTGAGGTTTATCTCCTCGTATTCCTTGAGCAGGTCCACGGTTTCCTGCACCGCCTCCTGCACCACTTCTTTCACGGTTTTGTTGTCGTCGAGCTGGGGCTCCTGTTCCAAATAGCCCACCGAGTAGCCCGGGGCAAACACCACCTGTCCCTGATAGCTCTTGTCCACCCCCGCTATTATCTTGAGCAGGGACGATTTTCCGGAGCCGTTCAAACCGATGATGCCTATCTTGGCACCGTAGAAAAAGGAGAGATAGATGTTTTTAAGCACCTGTTTCTGAGGCGGGTACAGCTTGCCCACACCTACCATCGAGAAGATAATTTTTTTGTCGTCTGTTGCCATGAGATCTTGGTTTTTGTCTTAGTTAAAAACGTTTTGTTGTAAGTGCAAATTTACACTTTTTTTCAAATACCTCCAAAATTATTTTATGGGCAAAGCAATGCCAGGCGTTTACCGTCGCCAATAAATTATTACCCCTACGATGACGGCAAGGGCTATGGAGGCGGGGAAGACTATCATAAACACTTCGTTATGTATTAACTTCAGATAGAACACGCCATAGTTTAGGGCGAAGAGCACCGCACCGCCTGCCACGGCTATTCCCAAAGCCCGCCACATTCCCTGTGGGTTGGTCTCCCATGTGCGGTCTTTGTATATTTTCTTGCCGACAACGGCTATTGGGATAAGTCCCAGAACTAAGGAGATAACGATAACGAACGTCGTTTTGTCGCTTCTCTCTTTTTCAGCCGCCTCGCTCTTTTGGGTTACCTCGTCCATCTGCTCCTGCATGGCTTGGTACTGCCCGTCTTTGTCGTACTGGGCGTACATCTCTTCGGGCGACTGCCCCGGCTGCAGGGTGGCGAGGACAAACAGAAAAGTAAGAAAAGTTTTCATTGTGTTTTGTTTTTTTCGTTATTCTTCGCGGTAGCCGTAGTATTTGCCGTTTACAAGTGCCTGCACGTTCCACATCACGGGGCGGTAGGTTTCGGGGTTGAGTTGCAGGCAAGGACGTATGGTGTGGTCGGAAAGGCTGCTTTTCCAGCCCTTTTTCACGCTCTCGGCTTCGTCTTTTGGTACAGGCAGCGATATGGTGCCCCAAGGCGATTTTACCTCGAAGGCCTGTTTAGATTCGTCGTATTTGCCCAGCTTGAGTTCGTTCTGGCGTTGTTGTGTCTGACTGAAAAGATAGTCCTTCATCAGCCGTCCTTCGTCAAGCATCTCTTTTGCGTCGTCAGGAGTTATCGCTTTGCTTTTCAGCTCTTTGTAGAGGTTTATCGCCTGAGTCTCGCAGAACTGTTTGAAATTGTCGTCTTTTTTCTGTTTTACCGGTTTGCTGTTGTTGCTCTCGGTGAAAAAACGTTCTGCAAAATTCTCCACTTCGGTGATGGTGTAGATGGTTGGAAGTGTGATGGGTTGGTATATGTCGCCGAGTGTCAGCGCATATCGGTCGTTGTTGCCCACCATGCAGTATTGGTAACTCCGCGATAGTTTCGACACCCAGACTCTTGAGATTTTGAACATGTCGTATTTCGGTTCGATGCTCTCCACATAGCGCTTGTACTCCTTGCCGTCCTGACCTTTCATCGTCATCAGTTCGAGCACGCCCAAATGACCGTCTTTCCACACTTTTACGTAGTTGGCCAACGAACTTGGCGAATGTTCGATTTTGTCGTATTCGAAGTTGTAAAGCACTTGGCCTTCAAGGCTGAGGATGCCGTAGCGTATGCGTCCGTCGTCGTCCATTTTTGAGACGATGAGGTGTTTGGAGTAAGTACAGAGCGTGTTTTCGGACATCTCCTTGAAAGGACCGAAAATATTCAGGTTGCCCGGAGCTTGCCTGAAACCGGTGATAAGATACCAGTCGCCGCCAAGTGTCTGTGCGTAAGCGCGATAGTCGCCCGATTCGCTTTTAAGCTCTACCGATTTGAAAGGAAACTCCACGGGAAAACCGTTGCCGTCGTACAGATACCATCGGTCGCGGCCCAACTCGTCCTTCTGGTTGAGGAAAAATGCCGGATACTTTTCGTACGACTCTTTGAAATATTTGATTTCGTCGTACTCGAAATTTACAAGGTTTTCGTGTTTTTCGTAATTTTCGACGCCCCATTTCTTGGTGGTTTTCAGCTGCATGGCCGCTCTTTCGCCTTTCATAAAGCAGATGCGTTCGTAGTGCGGAGAGTAGTGCCAACCCTTGTTCATCTCGGTTTTGTTGTTGGCAGTTGCGTCGAAAAACCACATCCCTACGCCTTTGCCAGCAACATAATATGTGGAGTATGATGAATTATTGGAGGAATATTCAAAATCTTCGACCTTAGCAAGATGCCTTTCCAAATATTCGTACGAAATTTCGCCGTTGCGATACTTGCGCTGGTATTCCTCGTCTTCTTCCCTTTTCCATTTTGCTATAGTTGCTTCGGCGGAGGGCTTGTAGTCCTGCAGATGGGTGGAGGGCTTTGGCTTTGGCTTGGCTTGTGGTTTGGTTTGGGGTTTGGGTGTGGTGGGTTGTGTCGGAGTTTGCTCGTCGTCGTCGTCCGACTGGGAAGGTCTCACGTATTCGCACCACGACTTGTGGGGTTGGCCGTTCGTAGCACCGCACGAAGCGCACATCGGCGCGCTGGCAGGCGGTATCTGTGCCATTGCGATAGTGGGCAATGTTGCGATAAACGCAAAAAAACTCAGTAAAAGGATTGAAAAACGTTTCATGTTAAATTGGTTATGTGATTTTAAAAATAATTGCAAAAAAGTATGATGGCGATTGCCGTTATGACGATAAACGCCACAAGCACTTTCCAGCCGTTTTTCGACGGCTTTGCATCGTCCTGCATCTCCAAAAAGATGCGGTTCTGCTCCGTTTCCCGCATAATGCGGAACTGCTCCTGCTGTTGGTCGAATTGTTGCTGTATATTATCGTCCATGGTTTTTAAGGTATTGAAAAACTGTAAAAACAGCGGTGCAAAGTTACGATTTTTTTTTACATGATATTAATATTGTTATAAATAATCATTGCTAACCACTTGTTATTGATGACAAAGCATAGAGTGGTACAATGGTTACATGTCTTGTTGCGTTTTTTGCCTGTTGGTCTATATAATCGAATTGTCCGTAGTTTTCCAACGAGCATCGGATGGCTTGAGTGAGATTTTTTTCTCTCATAAAATCCCATAGACTTTTCATCCCACCCTGCACACAGGCTTTCACTTCACAAGGCAGTACCTGCATATTTTTTGGCAAAATATAATCTACTTCGGCGGTGGCATTCTTGGCTTGTCGTACCCAGTAGTACAATTCGTGCTTTAAATTGGGGGATTGATAATGCAACAATTCCAGGCCGGCCAACATTTCGGCTATGGGTCCTTTGTTTACCAAATCGGCACCAGAAGCAGTAAGTATCTGTGTGGTTATGGCTGAAATGTCGCCCATTGT
>Ga0310697_10002157_pt1 | contig 21418 bp, 22 predicted proteins | sample 172DNAGHGlowgp2_FD_203883 | JGI IMG/M metagenome (GOLD analysis project Ga0310697, IMG submission 203883) | Sheep rumen microbial communities from Palmerston North, Manawatu-Wanganui, New Zealand - 1728 DNA GHGlow gp2 (v2) (version 2) | ecosystem: Host-associated > Mammals > Digestive system >... | reverse complement strand
AAGATGAGGAATCCCTCAATGAGATTATGGCTTTGTTTGATGAGTATATTTATAGGGGAAATCGTGTAATATATTCTGCCATCGGTAAACTCACATAAATTACTTCCATTAATTGCAGGAACTGATCGAAGCGAGGGAACGATGTGGCGGGAGAGACGCCCGATCAGGTCGGGCATGACGGGGCTGTCGGCCGGGCATGACGGAGGGGTCAGTATCTTTTCTGCACATAATTCATATTATTTGGTTTAAATTCAACCAAATATGGAACGGAATGTTGGATATAACACTGTGTAACCGTGAATACGCTCTTTGAAAATGCCATTTAGAATCCCTTGAGTGACGTCTTTTGCACATTCTGCAAAAGAAATGCAACCGCAAAACTAATAAGTACATCAAAACTCTGTATATCAACGTGTTACTATAGCGTTAATATGCCGTAAAAGTACCCCGTGGTAGAAATGTGGTAGAAAAAATTGCAAGAAATTGGACATTCTCGAAATATCTTCGAGAGATTTATTGTAATTCGCTAAATATTAATTGAAAATCAATACGAAAATCGGCACTTTTTCGAATTGTGCAGAACTTAGCAGATCATTGATAATCAATCGGTTACGTGCGATTATTTCCCGATGCATTGTATTTGAATTTCTTAAGTAGTTTATTTGGGAAATCTTAAGCACTTGATACTATGTTGATTGAAAGGATGTTTTGGCACACGGAGTTACCGAAGCCTGGCACACGTGTGACATCATCGTGTCTGGCCTTTTTCACGGTTTTTCAAGCACTTACGTTTTGGTTGTTCTTGAGAGGCCACCAAACACAATGATTGTGTGACAAATTAAAGCTTTGAGCAGGGGATAGCCGGTTATTTTTGTGAGGTGTTTTTGACATGCTCTAGTTTTGAATGATTCTAACTGTTTTCTAAGTATCTTCTCTGGTAAAAAGAAGAAAACACTCGGGTATAAACAGGGTTTAGTCCAGTCTAGTATGTATACTACATGGATTGGATTGGACTGGTGTGCTAAACCACTTTCCTTTTTCTTTTTACCCGACACACTTCAGTGACGTTTTTTGCAATCTCTGCAGGGGAAACACAAAAAAGGGAAACCCAGAATAATCAATGTATTTCCGGCGCTTAATAGTTGCTTATTAAACACTATTAAGCAGAGGGTAAATCAAGAAGAATAGCCTCCTAAAAGTTACTGATGCGTTTTTTAAGCGGCCAAGTTCGGGAACGAAAATTGGCCAAATGGGTGAACGATTTTTGGCCAAATGGGTGAATGGGGATAAGGGTTTCGTCGGAGAGTAATTCAGGCAAATATGCCTCCTGAAAGCTACCGGTCGGGCAACACGATCCAAAAACCGCCTTTATCCGGGCCGTTTCTCTTGATATAACCTTCCGCCTTTAACTTAGCCAGATGCTTTTCTATAGCTTTTGGGGTTATACCGACTATTTCAGCAAGTTTACGCGCGGAATAGTCGGGATGCTCCTTGAGAATCTGGAGTATTTTCTCCCTACTTTTAAGCTTTTTCTCCCAACCAACTGCTGTTTTCTCCCCACCGTCTTCCATCGACTTGAGGAAGGATTCGATGTCTGACGAAAGAGTCTTGATCATTTCCTCGGCCATGAAGTCTGTGAAATGAGTCATGTCCTCATCCTCCCGTGTAGCGATGAGGGCATTGATGTAATCACCTTTGTCTTCTTTCAAAACCTTAGCTGGAACCAGTCCGAATTCGAATTGGACGTGGTTCATGATAAGCCTGGCCATGCGCCCGTTGCCATCCGCCCACGGATGGATTGTTACCAGGCGAAAATGCGCCTCGAAACTCAAGTTATAGCGTTCTGCCATGGACATGGAACGTGAGCGCATCTCATTCAGCCAATCGCAGAACTCCTGCAGCTTGGAAGGCACCTTCTGATAGCTCATGTAGGACCTCCCACCCACTCCGGCTGTCACGTTGACCAGCCGGAGATCACCATTTGCGGAAGAGAAATCCCCAAGCGCAGTTTTATAGGTGGAACCGGTGTTCTGCATGACCAACCGGGAAAGGCTTTTCAACATGTCGACGGTGATGGGCGTATGAAGCTTGGCGAGCCGTATGCTTTCTTCATAGGCCCGTTTGAGGTCCAAGTTCATCATCTGCTCGGCAATTGTCTTCCCTTTCGCTGAGATTCCCTCATCGAAAAGCAACTGATTTTCAATCTCCGTCACAGTGGATCCTTCGATAGCCGTCGAATGGGTGATGATAGAATACAGATAGAACTTCTCGTAGTCTATCTGTGAGTCAATCCCGAGTTGTTTATATCGCTCTAACAATGCGATCAGCTGGCCCGTCTTTGTCATAATACTGTCCATTTTTAGTGCAAAAGTAGTCTTTTCTCCCTACTTTTCATATTTTTCTCCCTACTTATTTCGTTTTTCTCCCTACTATTTCTGTCAGACTAGCCAAGAGGGGAGAAGCAGGCGATCTGAACGCCCGACATTATTGTTGTTCGTCCGATGGCCTTATCCAAATAAGACTAATAATCCGAACACGATGCCCCAGAAGACCATCCCGCAGAGGATGTCCAGAAGATAGGTCTTCAACCAGTGTTTCAAGTCTTCGTTCATAATAAAAAATCCTTTAATGAAGTACGGATAGCTTGAATAGCTTGGCGGCGGTCAAACTCTCCAGGGTATTCCTGGGACATGACGCTGAGGATGGAGCGGAGGTCGGTGTAGCCCTCGACGGCAATGTAACAATCGGCGAGGTCCTGGAGTTCTTTCTTCGTCATACTCAGAATCCGATTCGACGATGGGTTTGGTTGTCAAGCCTTTCGGCGTTGCAGTAGGCATGAAGTACGTCCATGGCGCTCTTCTCGTTGCCGTATAGGATAGAGTTGATGGAGAACTTGCGGGCGACGTTTTCCATCTGGCCGCCGCTGAGGTCGTAGGCTGAAGCGAGGGCGGTGCATTCGGAGGGGGAGAGGGAGGGGAGCATCGTGTGCCAGATCTTCTCGCGGACCGATGCGTCCGGACGCTCGAAGCAAATCTTGTACAGGAAGCGGCGCTCAAAGGCGGGATCCAGGTTCTGCGTTAGGTTGGTAGTAGCGATAAGGATACCGTCCAGATTTTCCATCTCCTGAAGGATGATGTTCTGGATGCTGTTCTCCATCTTGTCCACGGCTGATGTGGCTCCCCCCCGACGTATACCGATAATCCCGTCCGCCTCGTTAAACAGGAGGATAGGTGCCAGTTCAGAGCGTTGGACAGCCTGACGATAGCGATCAAAGATATCTTTAATGTTCTTTTCCGAGTCACCCACCCATTTACTCTTGATTTCCTCCACATTGACAGTCATGATGCTGCGGCCGGTCTGCCGCGCAAGCTGATATACAGTCTCTGTCTTTCCGGTGCCCGGAGCACCGTAGAACAAGCAGGTGAAACCGCTTCGAAAACCATTGTCTTTCATTCGGTTGCAGATTTCCGCATAACGTTCCGGAATTAGAAACGATCTGAGCTCATCGATCTGCGGGGCATTTCGAGCCGTATAGAAAAGTTCCTTTATTGCCAATGTCTCCGGCTTGATGAGACCGCTGAAAGATTTCTCAGCTTTCCGTAGATTGAAATCAGACAGGAGGAGAGCCTTTGCCTTGTTGCTGAGGTGGATCTGGGAGGTATTGGCTTGGCCATCCTCGCAGACGTGCTCCACCAGTCCCTGTTGCATCAGGTTGTGACTGCCGTCTTGGAAAGCGGTCCTTTCCTCGTAAAAGTCGCTCTTATGACGATATATATCATCAATCTGATGGTAGCAAATAGCATCGTCATCCTTGTTGACGAGGAGGTGACATAGAATCACCAGCACCATCCAGTCGGAGTAATTGTCAATCTTGAGTGCATCCAACTCGCGGACAAAGTTCAAGTCCTTGTTGCAGGAGAAGAGATCCTTCAGCTCGTGATATAAGTCTGCCGGGAGAATGGCATCATTGTTCATGTCATCATACAGCCCTGCCATATAATCGAACAGCTCAGCTGCGCTAAGGCCGGTCTTTCTAGGCTGTTCCGGGGCCTCATTGTTCTTAAAAGCGCGGATCACGGAGACAGGGACGTCGAAGGAATCCTCATCCTTTGCATCCCGGAACTTGAGAAGTTTTGCCCTTATGAGGGCATTGATATCGTCACTATAGTTCAATGCGCGGATGTTACTGACATCCAGATGGTGGGCAATGTCATCGAAATCGACATTCCTGGGCCCTCTGCGCAGGCAGATGGACAAAAGTACAGCCTGTTTCGGCGTGATAGACAGACGCGTGGCTAACTCCTCGGCGAAGCCACTGTTTGCTGACCAGAATTCTTCTCCCAGCTTGGAATCGTCTGATCTTTCAGAAAGAATCTCCGATAACTGGAGCATCGTCATTTCAGATGGTGCAGTATTCTTATTCTCCATATTTTTGGTAAACTTTTAATACTCGTTCTGCTTCTTCCAGACGCGCCTGGGCGCAGAGAATGGCGTGTTTTGCTCTTTTAATCTCCTTGTGAAGACATTCTATGACACACTGGACAGCCTTGTTTTTGGTCGTAAAGACATATGACGGATCCATCTCGTCGCGTTTTCTACAGAATCCTGTCCGACTGATCAAGTGCCCGTCTTCTGTCCTGTACACGAGGTAATCAAAGCAAGGGCTATTGCCGAAGCGGAATCCGCTGTGGCGTGTTTCGCTTCCAATGATTCGGGTCTTCTTGATGGAATACAGCGCATCTTCTCCAACGACGTAGTAGATGGTGTCTCCGATAGAATAATCGCATTCTCTCAATCTGAATTCCCTGCTGTCCATTTTATTTCTTAATTCATATTTGTGTAATCCCGTGTACGGGTGATTGTATTAATAATATAGGATCGAATCCATGGAATTCAGTCCATACTTCAAATTATTTTGAAGCAGGCTATGGATTTGGTCACGAGACAATACGATAATGTTTGCAATTATGAACATTTTTATATTACTTTGCATAGAATATCGTACATTATTAAGATGAAAAGAAAATTGCTTCCTTCACAAAGCCGTATGCTTGAGACGCTGGGTGAACAACTCAAGCTGGCCAGGCTCCGCCGTGACCTTTCGTCAGCACAGGTTGCCGAGCGTGCCGGTATCGCCCGAGGAACACTGATAAAAGTGGAGCACGGTGATGAAGGTGTGGCTATGGGTATATATTACCGTGTCCTCATTGCCCTTGGCCTTGGACAGGATATCCTGTTGCTTGCAAAGGACGATGAACTGGGGCGCAAGCTCCAGGACGCGAAACTTGTCGTTAAGGAACGTGCCTCAAAGAAACAATTGTGATGGAGAAGGAAAGAATCATCTACGTCTATTTTGACGGGGTCCAGGTTGAGGGACCCGTCTTGATGGGGACATTGTCGGCATTGCCTTTGCGAGGCAAGGAGGTCTTTTCATTTCAGTTTACGGATGAATGGCTTCAGGGAAAGCTGGCGCGTTCTTTCGATCCCGACCTGCTGCTTTTCAGCGGCCGCCAGTATGTCCCTGAAGGTAAACAAAACTTCGGGATGTTTCTGGATTCTACGCCGGACCGCTGGGGTAAGATGCTGCTGGACAGGAAAGAGAGGGGAAGGACGCTGCATGAGTCCGACTATCTTCTCGGCGTCTTTGACGACAGCAGAATGGGAGCCCTTCGTTTCAAGACTGATCCATCTGGCGACTTCCTCGATAATGATGCCACGATGGCGATTCCTCCGTGGGCGTCGGTCCGGGATCTGGAATATGCTTCCCTCAAACTGGAGGAAGAGGATAATGCTTGGGACAACCGTTGGCTGAATATGCTGATCCGTCCGGGTAGTTCCCTGGGAGGAGCCCGGCCTAAGGCAAATGTCCGTGACGAATCCGACAGGTTGTGGATAGCCAAGTTCCCCAGCCGTCAGGACAGGAAGGATGTAGGAGCCTGGGAAGCCGTTTGCATGCATCTCGCCCGTTTGTCCGGAATCGATGTCAGTGACTGGAAGACGGAGAGATACAGCAACAACTATCATACGTTTCTCACGAAACGCTTTGACCGGACGGATGACGGCCGGAGGATTCATTACACTTCCGCAATGACGCTTCTCGGCTATACCGACGGTGCCGATGCTGCTTCCGGTGCCAGCTATCTCGAACTGGCGGAATGGATTACCCATAACTGCAATGATGTTGACCGTAATCTGGCAGAACTCTTCAGGAGAATGGTATTCAATATCGCGGTATCCAACTGCGATGACCATCTCAGGAATCACGGTTTTCTCTTCACTGCGAAAGGCTGGACCTTGTCGCCCGCTTTCGACCTGAATCCAGACGAATACGGAACAGGGCTGTCCCTGTGCATCAACGAAAACGACAATGCGCTGGACTTCGGTTTAACAAGGGAAGTAGCGCCCTGTTTCGGGATTAAAGAGAAGGATGCCGATACGATCATCGCTCATACGCAACACGTCGTGTCCCAGTGGAAAGCTCTTGCAACTTCATACGGAATACCCCGGGGAGAGCAGGAACTGATGGGCAAATGCTTCAGAGGATAAAAAGCGGCCTCGGTTCATCCTTTACATTTTGATGGTGACGTTGATGACCCCGTCCTTTCCCTTGGTGTACTCAAACTTCATCTTGTTTATTCCCAAATGCGTCGGCCCTGGTACGACCAGGATATCTGAAGCGTAGAGATGCCAGCCGGCTTTCTCGGCCTCACTTCGGAGTTCTTCCCGGTCCTTCGCCTTCCAACCGCAGTTGTTTTCGAAGAAGGACAGCATTTCATCATCTGTCTTGAACAGGAAGGTATTATCCTCGGTAACCACATAGAAGTGAGGTGGTTCTGTCTGTGGTATTTCTGAACAGAACACCGAAATGCGGTTTGGGAAGAACTTGCCTTCCGCATCATTCGTCTCATAAAAGTCGGATTCCGAGACCAGGGAATAGTACCGGATATCGCCGATGCCGGAACCTTCCCTGTCACGGAGCTGCCAAAGGCACTGGCTCTGCTCCCATTTCGCCTCCTCCGTAAAGCGGAGGACATTGCCCTTGAGCTTAGCGCCATACCAGTAGGGACAGCCCTCTTCCGTGAAACTCAAATCGGAGAATGGCATTCCCATCTTCGGGAGAATCTCTTTTACGTTGTGACCGTCGCCGATGAGCTTGGCCAGTTTCCTGAGGCAGTTTCGATCGCCCTCTACCCAATATTTCGTGAAACAATAATTTGACATACAGTTAACGGTTTTCGATAAAACATACCCTGCCGGATTCCCTCATCCACTTACGATGCTCGTTATACTCTTTTTCGCTTCTAAGTATCCAGAGCAACCGTCCTTTCAGTCTGGCGGGAACCTCCGGCTTTGATGAGTACCCGTCTGTAAAAATGATCAGGCCGTCGTATTCGCTGTGTTCGGCCATATAATCCACTACCGGCTGGAAATCGGTTCCGCCGCGCCCCTTGACCTTGAATTCCGTCCTTGCCCTCGTAAAAGTGACTGGTTCGCCCAACTTGGTGTCAAAGGTGACAGCGTCAATCTTTTCCACCCCGTATTTGAAAAAGCGGTTAATGGTGGAGAAGAAATACTTCAGGTCGTCGTCCGAGACGGATCCGCTCACGTCGACCGCCACCAGGTAGTTGGTCCTTAGCTGCCGGATGCTTCCCATATACTGGAATCCGCTCCGTCGGTTGGGGCGCATGCGGGTGAGCTTCCGTTTGGAGCACAGGATGCTGGAACGGAACCCGGAGAGGACCTTGCGATAGTCCAGCTTGGGTCTCAGGGCCGCCTGGATCTTTTCCACCAGGTCTCCCGGCAGCGATCCCCAGGATGTTATATTCTCGACCGCCTGTCGGATTCCTTCCTGCATCCACTGGTCCTCTTCCCAGAGTTCTGCCTGTCCGCCGTTCGAATCACTTGTCTGCTGACCCATACAGCCGGCACCGGTTCCGTCGCCGTCGCCGCTATCCTGAGGAACGGAAGAAACGCTTTGGTCTCCCTTGAACTTGTACGCATACCATTCGTAGTGCTGTCCTTCGGGGAGGCCGCATTGGGACGGGGTTGTCATTCCGGGGATGCGATAGCACGTGGAGATGGCGAGATCGCTTCCCATCGCACAAGCCGGATCGCCGCAACCGGCGGGTTTGCGGGAATAGGGATGAAGCATCAGCGTGCGTATCATCTCCACCCGGAAACACCTCTCCACATCCTCGTACGGCATATTCCGGATCAAGGACGGGTTGTATTCCAGCCTTCCTTTCCCGACGCGGACCGGACATTCCATCCCTTCGTTTGCCGTCAGCTTATGGCGGCAGAAAGCGCCGAAGAGTGCCGGTTCGGTGAGGAACCAGATATCCGTCATCTTACTGATGTAATCCATGTTACAAGCCATTGATGAACTGGGTCATACGGGTGAAAACGGGAGCGGCGTCCATGACGATGAAAGCGACGGCTTTCTTCTGTTTCCCTTCGTTGAACAGGGAGGCAAAGTGCGCCAGCGCCTCTTTCCTGGCACCCAGAAAGTCGACATACGAGCAGAGGTTCTTTCCGGCAGTCTTCCGTTTGCGGGTATCCAGGCCGGTGATCTCAAGATAACGGAAAATGGACTCGTTGATACCGGCCAGCTGGTGGATTTCCAACCCTGCGAGCTTGTCCTTGACCTTTGCGAAGCGAAGGAGGACATCTTCGGCTCCGGGGACGGAGCTCTTCGACAGATAGGCGGCAAAAGCCGACGCCGCGCGGACGCCCACGATGCCGGAGATGACCTTGCAGTCCGTTTCATCGGGGCTTTCAATCCCGGCAAGGACATCCGACACCTTCGTCCACGCCCGCCGGTCCGGTGTCTTTTCCAGGCCGGTGTCCAACTCGGTCTCCTTGCCGGCTTCTCCGTCCAGCCATTCCTGATGGGCCGATATGAAACCGGTCACACGCCTGTCCAGCCCGGCATTCTCCGCCCATAACAGCCAATCCTGCACCGAGGGGCGGAACGCATAGACATTGAATCGTGAGACCAGCGCCGGATCCAGATCGGTCAGCTGGTACTCCTCGCCGTCATTGACGGCCGAGATAAGGCGGCTCCCTTCAGGAAGGCTGCGACCGGCAAGCTTGCGGTTCAGCGCCAGGTCCATGATGGTCTGGAGGACCTCGGGGCGGGCGCGGTTGAGCTCGTCCAGGAAAAGCACCACCGGCTTCCCGTCAGTGGGGAACCAGTATGGAGGCATGAAGTCGGTCTTGCCCGTTTCCGCGTTCTTGGCGGGGAGGCCGATGAGGTCGCCCGGGTCGGACATCTGGCCCAGGAAGAGCGTGACGACTTTCATTCCCTTCGCTTCGAAATAGCGGGTGAGAATCTGGGACTTGCCGATGCCGTGACGGCCGGTAAGCATGATGTTCTGGGCTGCAGGCATCCTGGAGAGGACGCGCCCTAGTTCTGTGGAATCAATATAGATGGGCATAGTTAAATAAAACTGAAGCGCAAGTGATTACGGCCATATTTCTTCTCTATCTCCTTGACCTGGCGGGTGACAAGGGAGAAATACTTTTGGGATAAGATGAATGTCTCCATCAGTTCATCCCGCCCTCCTTCTATGGACAGTTCGATATTGACTGCATCATTATTGAAAGCGTAGAAGAACAGGCATCTCTTCCTGGGTACGTAGTATAATCTCCCAAAATGGAGCTGCGCCTTTTCCTTTGGAAAACCATCCGCCAGCACCTTGAAGCGAAGGGCAATATCGGCGGCTTGTTCCGCTCTTGCCGGGGTCATTGTACCTCCTAACCTGAAATAGATGCATTCTCTGTCCAGGAGGGAGACCGTTAATGTCTTGCCGTCATATTGCTTCCGTATTTCCAGGCCGGTTCCTGAGAAAGCGGTGTCAAGGTGAGCATTCCAGGAAAGTTCAGCCATTTTCTTGAGTTTCTCCCGTTTCTCATCCAGCAGGCTAACCAGAGCGTCTTCCTTGATGATGAAATTCGTATTGCCAGGGTCCAGAGTTATGCTCCTTACCTGCCAGCTGTGAGAATAATATCTCGGATGACAGATTTTAAGGGTGGACGGAATATGGAGATGATCGGTAATGATTCTTTCAGGGGTATAACTGACCAGGCCCTCCGGGAGGATGATTTCGTCTTTTGTTCTCTCGCTCACCGGCAGGGAACTTATGTGTTTGACTTTGGCGGGAAGATGGAAAACCCCGTCGACGGTGCAGTCGAGCGCATCGGCACAGATCCTTACCAATGAATCCGGAAGGATGAGGTTTCCCGTGAAGTGGCAATGGTAGAAGCAACTGTTTTTCAGCGTCTTCAGGCCTTCCGGAAGGGTAATGGAGCGGATCTTCATTTCTGAGGGCGCATTGGCAAATGCCCGCGCAGGGATATAGTCAATGCCCGGCTTGAGGATGTACTTGAACACATGGACAGGCGTTTCCGGCATGAGACTTCCCACACCGGACCATGGGACAATCTGACCGTCAAGCCATAATTCATCACAGTACTCCCGTACATCGGACATCAGCACTCCTCTTTCCTGATAGTCATGGAATGCTTGTACGGGAACTTCCGCTGTCATCGTCAGCACCAGCCCTTCCATCACGCAACGGCCTCCCAACCCTTCTTTACATTGGAGAGGATCTCCTCCTCGAAGATGCTGCGGATGCCGGCTTCATCGGGAGCGTAGGCCATGTCCCTCTTAAGGATGTCCTTGCGGCCGCTGCTGTAGTCGGTATGGTAGAAGATGTAGGCAGGGTAACGGCCAGTGGCTTCCTTGTTCGTCTTCCAGATAAGGAACTTGTGGAGCATCACCTTGTCCCCGGAGACCTTGCGGTAGACCCTGCGCTCCAGGACCGTGCTCGGCGTCATCTCTCCACGGACTCCCTGGACCTCCTCGAAGGGGCAGAGGTCGGTGAGCTGGCTGATGCGGATGTCGGTCTCGGACGGAGTCTTGTCGGACCTCTCGCGGATGAAGCTGAGGCCGAGGGCGGACACACCGGGGGTCATCCCTTCGTGGAGCCACCGACCGCCATCGAAGCGCACCAGGGCGTTCATCCGCACCTTGTCGTCATTGCCCCGGGCGATGAGCTCGATGACGCTCACCTCCCAAACGATCTCCGGGCGGACCATCTGGTAGGCGATTCCCCGGGAGTCGGTGAGGACGTACTGCGATTCAACCTCCATGCTCTGCAGGCGCCCGGCGAGGGAGGCCCGGTCCGATTCGGACAGGGAGCCGGAGCCTACGGCGAAGACCTGGAACAGACCGTCCTCGCGCCGTACGGCCAGCATCAGGTCGCGCACGCCCAGATCGCCCGTGGTGTAGCCCACGATGGCGGCGTCGATGCTGTGGCGGGGCTTCACCTTGGAGACGATATTGCTGTCGGAATGGATGACGAGCCCTTCCGCCCCGTCGCACTCCACCCATTCGTCGTAGATGGCCTGCACTTCGTCCAGGGATGACGCATGCATCATCTGGACGGGACAGACAGCATCGGAGCGGAAGGTGCCCGAGAGGGTTTTGTAGGTCTCCTGATATGGGAGGCCTTCGAAGGACTTGCCGTCCAGCGAGACGATGTCGAAGGGGGCCAGGCGGAGCTGGTCGCGCCGGGTGTCGTCCGCCAGGGCCGATGCGACATCGGCGCAGCGGGGACGTCCGCCGTCGCGGGGCATGTAGAGTTCGGCCGCGATGACAGCGTCCCTGACTCCGGCGCTTTTGAGGCACTGCGCAGCCTCGTCGAGGCAGTGCAGCTTCCCCGCCTTGTCAATGCCGCGCGAGTTGAGAAGCACGGCGTCGCCGTCCTTGTAGAAGAGGACCTGGAGGTGTCCGTCGATCTTGCGGGTGACGCAGAAGTCGGTTCCCGCGACTCTGCTGCGGAGCTTCGAGCCTTCCACCAGCATGAACTTGCCGGCGATGTTCTTCTTGTAGTCTATAGCCTTCTGGCTGAGTTCTTTCGTGATTTCCATGGTGTTAGAGGGATTTGAGTTCGAGATTGGTGAGACGGAGGATAAGGGCATAGCTGTCGCCCTGGATACGGCCTTCGAGGAAGGCGCGGTAGGGAGTGCCGCCGGTCTGCATCACCAGCGGGCCGATGCCCTTGGCGCCGGCGCCGACGAGCATCATCGCTTTCGCATCGGAGAGTTTCCTGGCCATGGCCTGCAGGAAGTCGAAGGTCAGGCCGTTCACATGGCGGAGCTGGTAGCTCTTCTTGAAGACGAAGCGGCGCATGGCGTCGGCCTTGGGCATCATCTTGCCGGTCCAGCGGACGGGCATTCCGTCCACTGCGATGTTGCCGGTGGCGGAGGATTCGGGACGCGTTTCCTTCTCCGTACCGTCGGGGTTGAAGACCTGCTCGGTGAGGGTGACGCCGTATGCGACCCTGCCCCCTTCGGTGAGATAGACTTTCTTCAGGCCTTCCAGCCTGAGTCCGACCTTCTCCATGTCGATCTCCGGGTCCTCGGCGACGAGAGCCTCGGGAAGGCTGTCGGCATAGTGCTCCAGAAGTGCGTCCGGCTCGGTCTCGAGCGTACTGCGGAGGCGCTTCTCGCTGTGGGTGGCGCTGCCACCTGCAGTCCTGTATGTGGTCCTGGCGCGGGTGGACCTGGTCTCGAAGGCCACCTCGGCGTCGCGCCTTTCTGCGTTTGAAATGTTGAACTTTCTCATATTCCTATCTTTATTATATCATGCTGAAATCCAGTTCGTCGATGTCATCCACCGTCTCTTCCTCCGCCTCGTCGATCACGGCCTCCTCGCCGAGCGAGACCGGCGTGAAGTCCACCGGACTCCCGGCGAAGAGGAAAAGGCCCGCGGGGCAGTTCATCAGGAAGCCCTCCTGGAGGGTCGTGCCGCCGCTGTAGCTGAAGGGGAAGGAGAATATCCTTCCGCCGACGGAAGCGGCCAGGTCGGTGTTCTGTATCTGGTAGACCGAGGCCCACTCGTGGTCGAGGAACTCCTCTTCCGTCGCGGTCCGTTGAAGGTCGATAGGGGAGTCGAAGGAGGAGGGGAAAGTCTCGAGCGCCTTTCCTTCGGAATCGAAGGCAATCAGGTCTGACTTTTTGACGATGAGCCCGTCCTCGTCCACGGTCGCCATCTTGGCTGCGCCGGAAGGGATCATGAGGGAGTCCTCGGGGCTGATGTAGGCGGCGGTGCAGACGTGGCCGTCGCGGTCGGTGGCGACAAGGCTGCTCCAGCCGTAGATCTTCTTCCGCTCCAGCTTCACGGGAGCGGCTGCGAAGGCGTTTCCGCCCAGGATGAATGTGAATTCTTTTGCCATAATGTCTATATTGTCAGGCGGCAAGGTCCGCCATCAGTTTAACGATCTCTACCTGGGTCGAAGGAGCCATGCCCTCGACTTTCCTCGGATCCGGGCACCAGGCGTCGGAGCGGAGGCGGACCCCGTCCATGAAGAGCACTTCTTCAAAGGCCCCGGCGGCGTCGGCCTTATAGGCGGAGACGGCCCTCTGCTTCCAGGAGTCATCCGTTCTGGGATTCCGGACCCTGAAGGTCAGGTCATGGCCGCTGCGGTCGATGAGTTCATAGGTCCTGGTGGATCCGGGGGCGGCGTAAAGGCGGCCGAAGCTGAATTTCTGAATCTTTTCCATCTCGATTTCTTTTTTTGAGTTGATTTCTTTTCCCTTACGGTAATAACATAGTATCGAACCCGCGGAAATTCATTGTCAACTTCAAGATTCTTTGAAGTAATGGTAAAATCAGGCATCCAGATGTTCCAGCACCGCGTTCCAGTCCGGGAACTCAGGGCTGCCGAACCGGATCCATTCGCCCCCGAAATGGTTCGCACCGTGATTGGGGCGGTCGTCAATGAGGTAGGCTCCCTTCAGGAGACTCTTGCGGTGGCAGAGGATAAGCCTCTTCTCGAAATAAGGGTCCAGGTGCATCTTCACCCAGTTGACCTTGTCGCCCCAGGCGGAAGGATTGTCCCAGGGGGCGGTGGACAGGAGATAGATGTCGTACTTCTTTTTCAACTTTTCAAGGGCCTCGAGTGCGCCGGGCATCGGATCCATCAGGGCGAACACCCCGGGAGCGTCCTCGGGATGAGTAGAATAGCTCTCCCACATCTTCGCGCTCAAGCGGTTTACTCCTGAGTTGAAATCCACCAGGACACCGTCCATGTCCACATAAAGGGTCTTTTTTACGAACCAGCCGTCTTCGGATAATGTAAGTCTCATATTTACGGTTAATTTCTATTGTTGTGTTTTCACAATTACAATAGGTACTTTTTACAAGAATTCAATTTGCGCTTCAAAAATATTTGAAGTAGATTTGTAAAAAGGAAGATTTATTATGCAGGACGGGCAGTACATCAGAATCCACAAGGAAGTCGAGACCTATGTGGAATACTTTTATCAATTAAAGGCGAAGACGGTCGTCTACGAGTTCTACTTCACGAGCATCGCCAACTGCGCACGCTGGCTGGGCGTTTCATACAACGCAGTAAAATTTTGCCTCCGCGGAGACTACAGGCTCTGCGAAGGCTATACGATTGAGTATGTAAGTGAGAAGCCCGACGAGCGGTGCTTCTACATCGATCCGGACAAGTACCGGAATCCGGAGGTCAGGAAGGCCCTGGAGCTACCGGAAGGGGGAGTGGGGGTGTTTTATCCAGGGAAGTGAGCCGGTTCAGATAAACCTTCCCCAAAACTGATGGTTTACTTAATCTTATTTCTATCCTTTTACGGGTATTTCTATCCTTTTACGGGGAATTCCGAAAGAAAGTACCCCATCCTCATACGAACGTGACAACTATCGAACCATTTGATCATGAAATATGAACCGCTAATAGAATGCATGCTGTTCCGATTATTACCATACAGCCAGCATTTTGAGTTCAGATGAAAGGAAAGGTAAACGGGTCGTCTACGTGTGGAAATAGGGGCTACTCTCGACGGGAATTAACACGTTATGGTTTAATCAGAATTGGTAAAACATCGTCCACTTCTTGTCAACATACTCAAGACATATCCGTTTAAGTTCAACATTTCGATTGCTGCCTTGTACAATTAACTCATACTTCATATCTACTTGTAATGGGCCATAGGTGCCCACGGTAGCAAACGACTGCAGCTTATTGCCAGATTTATCAAAGAGATGATAGATCTTTTTACCATTTGTATGGATGGAAAGAATATCATTCTCGATAGAAACATCTTTTTGTACTATAACACAATCGATACTGCTATTCACTGGAGTCAAAAACTCGTGAAGAGAATAATACACAGGGGAGGCGTTATTCTCAACGGGACGTACCGGAAAAGGTAAAACTAACGGATGGTCGAGGTCTAGAATATAAACGCGTTTATTACCGCTCACTGGATCTTGACCTTGATTTCTCAACGTCTGTTTGTAGGTGGATAACCTCGTTTTAAACCCTGGCCATGTCTTGTTCACTTCATTAATGGCCGTCATTTCGTTAATATCAAACTCAACAATATCAGTCAGTTTATACAGGCGATCCATCAATCCCTTTTTATTCCTAAATGTAATAAAGAGCGATCTTTTCTTTGTCTTGTATTGTACAGGACATTCATAAATCCCCGAAGACATAATTGCATCATATGTAACGCCGGCGGGAATTGACAGAATCTCTTCATCGTAATACTTCATACCATGTTTTATGTTTAGAAAAAAGGTTAAAAAATCTTTAATGTGTTTATCCTTAGAAGCCTTCGGGAAAAGAGCAGTTATTAACTCGCTCCAAGATAATGAAACACATTGGGTAATTTCTTTTACTTCTCGAGTTAAGGTTATTGTATGAATCATTCCCTTAAAGGCAGATAGTTGACGAAAGCCAGATGTATACTTTGCAGCCTGGATCGCTGCTTTATGGGCGGAAGTATTAGCCCCAGCACTCTTTGCCTCTACAATAAAAGCGATTTGAGGAACACGATTCAAATAGAATCTTAGCAGAATGTCTATTCTATCGTTATTCCCCTGCTGTTTTCTCTGGGCTTCACAATCAACAATAACTTTATCATACTTTAAACCGCAGTGTTTGATTAGACCCAAAAAAACACTCAATGCAAGTTGCGACTCCGAGAGCAGAAAGCCCAAAGCCTTAGTCTGTTTCGGCTCTAAATCACCGCTGATTAAGTCGAAAACGGTACAATTCAATTTTCCGTACAGTCTAAATTCTGAACACATATTATTAGAAACGTTCTTTTACTTTCTCCCACACCTTCACCATCTCGAGGGGGCGAGTCTGAAATGACGGGGATGTATCAAGATATGCTTTTCCGGGGCACAAAAAGGTGGCCCCTGACGAGCCGCCTGGTGGATTACGCTTGTTCTGTGGTTATCTCTCATCCTCAAATGTTCCCAAGGACATGATCTGCGATTATTTCGTAGACAAGATGATACTTATCGCTAATGAAATGACTTTCAAACTCGCACCACTGTCCATCTTTGTATTCAGCATCACTATTAGGATACCATGCCTTGAAACAAAGCTCTCCTTCTTCATTCAGGCCATATGCATGAAGCTGAATATGCTCATCATTGCCTTCAAAACAGAATAACCAATAGCCGGCCGGATCGTCGTCCCGCCCGTTAAAAGTGGAGAAGTCAGGGTCAATACAATGGCCCTTCACTTTATCACGCAGCAAGGCGATGGCCGCTTCTTTAGCTTCTTGCTGAACTTTGGCAGCAAGTTCAATGTACTTTTCGGGATGAATCTTTTCCATATGTGTAAAAATACTATTTGTTTCAGTATGTGTTGACATTAATCTCGCTTTAATATCACGAGAATTCTTTCAATTTCTCCCACACCTTCACCATCGCGAGGGTATCCAGTTCGCAGTAGCGGAGTAGGGCTTCGCGGGCTGCGGCGGCATCCGCCGGAGGCATATTTGCAATGGAGGGGAATAGATTCATCGCGTCGCCTCCGTTCTGGCAGAGGCCGCTGAGGGCGTGGTAATCCAGCTGCGGATCGCCCGGGAAGAGGGCCGGCAGGACGCTCTTGATGCTGAAGGAACCGCCCATGGCAGGAACGTAGTAGTCGCCAGCGCGGAACGGGTCGATGAGATCCTGGATGTTGTCTGCGATGTTGCGCAGGTGATCCGCCAGGTCCGGGAAGGAATTGGCCAGTTCCCGCAGGCGCCCGCATTCGAACATCTTGTTGTAGGCCAGCGTGCAGACATCCTTCGGGATATCCCGACAGAGGGCCTCGGCAATGCCCCTGCGAGGGTCCTGTCCGCTGATGCCCAGGAACTCCTTGTGCAGAAGAGGACCGCCTTCATACTCGATGATATGCAGCGAGTATTGGAAGGGGACCTGCTGATAGGGAGTCGTACCCGGATACTGAGGAACCGCATCCTGCTGCGTCTCGAAGTCCAGGAAATACAGCGGATAGGTCAATCTGTCCAGGAAATCCTTGATGCCCGCAGGATTGATATGGTCGCAGTCGTTCAGCATACACTCGATCTGCATGTTCTGGATGGGACCGATATCTTCGTTCCGCAGGTCTTCGAACGTGATGATTCCGTTCTTGTAGTGATCCAGCTTCTTGCTGAAAGTGAAACCGCCGCGGCCCTTGCCGCCATAGACATTGAAGACCGACGGCTTGGGCAGATCCCTGGTGCAGTAATCCCAGAAGGCGCAATTATACGGATCGTGGCAATGGAGGCCAAGGTCGATGGCCGGCTCCGGTCCGGCGAGCGTGCGCTTCGCGGCAGCGATCATCTGCGGAACTACCTGGTACTCCTGCTGTACAAGTTCGGCAAGGTCAGCAGTATAGAACAACCCCTTTATGTCGAGCTGTTCACCCCGGACATATTCCTTGTCAATACGCACCAGATAGGTGCCAGTCACCTTGACTCCGCACTGTTCAAGGACATATTTCTGATAAGCTATGTCACGGGCGTACTTGACGTACTCCGGGTCATCATCGGGCTGGTCGACCGTGCCCGAAGAGCTCTTGACCTCGTAGATGGCCCAGCCGCCGGGAGTCTTGTGCAGGATGTCAACGGCGCAGTAGTTTCCGTCCCATGAGAAAGACGCCTCGGCTATATTTTCAACGCCCCTGGCCATACAGACCCGGGTACGGCGGCACATCTCGGAGAGGTCCAGACCGCCGTCGGGTGTATGGGCCGTCACCTCTTCATGGGGGCCAAGATAGTCCATGGCAAGGTCGCCGATGACATTGCCTTCGGCGAAACGCGCTTCGAGAGCTTTGTCTTCCGTTGCGACCTCAGGCTTGTAAATCCTCAGCCACAGCGCCTTGGAGCACTGCCGGAAGAGGGTATAGCGGGATTTGGAAAGATTTTTCATTCGCCAGGAGAATTATCTACGACTTCAACTGTAAGCAAGGGATAAGCTTTCTGGAAGGCTTCCACGAGGGCTTCGTCCACTTTGGGATTACACTCAAGATCAAGCGTGAGGACCGGCTCACTATGTCGAGTATAACGGATCAAATTGCCGGTATTATCGACCCAATCTACACCGATGGCCTCGAAAACGAACTTCAGCGGAATGGCATAATCGGTTTCGAGATAGGGCAGTCCATGGGATTTTGTCAAGTCCTCGAACATATACTCAATCTGGTCCATATAGAGAGGATGGCCGGAGATCATGATGACAGCCTCCCGCGGATCGAAGTCCTCGGCAAGGTCTTCGGGATGCTCGAGCGGCGAGTAATTCAGCCATTCCATCGCCTGGTCATATCTCTCACGGTCTCCATCGGCCGCCAGGGCCATGTCGTAATATTTGAGGGCATTCTCCTTGTCCATGGGTTCTGCATAGGCATAGCGGTCTCCCAAAAGCCACATTGCATCAACATCGCCGGCATCGACCAGTTTTTCAATGATGGGTGTGACATTGATAACGCCACTAAGAGCATTCTGCCAGACTTTCAACTCTTCATCGCTCTGATTGGCTAGATCTTTCAGAACGACAGACGTCAAGTCCGCAACCTCTCCCGGGTCCTCTTCGAACATCGTACCTTCCAGGGGCATACAACGGTCGATCTTGACCATTTCGTGTGTGTCCTCGTCTTCGAAATCCTCTTTCCAGAACTTGTAGGAAGGAGACTTAAACCCAATGAGCAGAAGAATCGCAGCTTCAATATTACCCTCATCCGCAAGGGACCTGAGCTCCTGTTTGGTAAGTCCGCTGCGGCTGAGAGCCGGCGCTGCATCAAATCCGCCATTCGCATGGAGGATATCTTTTATTGTGTCCTGAATCATTTGATTATTAGTTTTCGTATTGTGTAAAGATAGTTACTTTCAATCTAAAGTACAACATTAGTAAGGCTTCAATCTCTGGTAGGATCGTACGATTCTCCGCGAAGTCCCTGCCTGAACCCCCTGTGCATTTCCCGGCGGCACTGCTCGAGCCCCATCCTTGTCTGGAACCTCAGCGAATCCCTGACCTCATAGAACTCCGGACAGCATTCTTCGATGTCCTTCCTGAATTCCCTGATCTCGGAGCCGATCTCACTGACGACGGTGTTGGCAGCCCGCAGGACCTTTCCGGCGAAGCTGCCTGCGGAGCGGAAGAACCGTTCTGTCTCTCTCCGGAGTTCTTCATCATTCCCCCTGAAGTTCTGGGCCGGCAGGGGAGAGCAGACGCAGATGAAGATCGCTGCGAAGACGATGAAAGTTTGTCTGGAACGAAATATAAGATCCTTTTGCATATCAATACTTGAATTAGTGTGATATACTATAGAATCAAATGCCGGAAAATTCAAAACAAAATGCAAAAAACCCCCGCATTTCTGCAGGGGACAACTATTAAATTCTTATGGGTTAACGATTTTTAATCATTACCTGTTCATCCTGTCAACAGCCCCAGGAACAGCCCGACTGCCTGGGCAGACAATGTTGGACGCCCTTTATGCATCTCCCTCCTCTTTGGTAGCATTCTTCTCTTCCTCAGCCTCGGTAGCCCGGTTCTTCAGGAACTGGTCACTGAAGTCGATTCTCAACTCAACCCACAGGGGAAGATGGTCTGACATCTCGTATGTGCGCCATCCTCTGAAGAAAGCCCGTCTGCCTTCTTCGGTGTCCTCCTTCTCTGGTTTACCCTTTGCCTTCAGCTTTTCATTAGTCTTTGCAAGTTCTTCGAGATAAGAATCCCGGTAATGCTTGAAGTAGACATCATAATCCGACACCTCGTCACTGTCCCTGAAGACCGACTTCGTGTAGTTAAAGGCTCCCGCTTTCTGCTTGTCGTCATCATAAAGGACCATCTCGTCTTCGAGTTTCAACTTGAATGCGATCTGGTCGTAATGGTTTACCTGCCCCAAGTCCGTAGGGTATTTCTGAATCTCGCTGGGGACGAAGAATCCCTTTTTCTTGGAAAGCGCGTTGAAATACTCTCCTTCCGTATCGGGTATATTGAAGTCTCCAAGGAGAATATAGGAGACATCCTCTTCTTTCTGCCTTTCCAGCAGTACGGATGAGATCGTCTCTATTTCTTTCTTGCGTCTCTCGATGATTCCCTGCTCATTCTTCTCGCTGCCATAATAGATATGTACTGTGCAGATGTTGAAGGAAAACCAGTTGGCCATGAACGAGACCATGAACGGAGTCCTTGCGAACTGAACCTTTGACTGCACCTTCCCGTCTACCAGCACACCGTCCACCTGTACTTTTCCGTCAACTATGGCTCCGGCAAGTTTCTTGGAATTCTGCAGGACGATCTCTCCAGCCAGGTTGGTGAACTGCACCTTGTTCTTGTTGTAGACGAACGCCATCGCCTCGCTCCCTCCGTCTGTGCCCTTGACTCCGTCGGAGATGATGTATGACCAGTTGTCCCCAAGAATCTTCATCACGGTCTTGAAGCTGCCGAGTTCCTTAGAATTGATTTCTTGTACGACCACGATGTCAAAGTGGTCGATAATTTCCGCTATGTAATACAGGCTCTCGTCAAGTCTATTCTCCCCAAACTCGCGGATATTCCATGTCGCAATGAGCAAAGTCTCGGTAGCGGTCTTCTCCGGAACTTCCGCTGCCAGTTGCGCCCTTAGCTTCAGCAGCCTGTCGACAACACGTATCCTAGTGTCTAGATCCGTGATGTCCTGGATTTTCTTGTAGCTTGCCATAATCGATTGGTTTTCCTTGTTTTAATGCCTGATGGATTTGCTTTAACAAAGATAATAAATAGTTGAGCTGGTACCATCATTTTCTTTTTTTTCTTTTTACCGGACATACTTCAGTGACATCTTTTGTGACTTCTTATTCTACCACAAATCTTACCGCCAAAATACCGCAAATCTTACCGTCGATTTCATGTGCCGGGAGATGGGCTAAGTTGGGGGAGAGACCCCAAGGAGGATGAGCGGGAGTGGCTGCGCCGATGCCTGGCTCAGTCCAGAAGAATGATGAAACCGGCCGGTCAGAAGCTCAAGAGATGACGCTTCTCGTAAGGGGCGAAGTCCTCTATTCCTTGGTGTAGCTTTAAACTTTGGGGAATACCGATTTTAGAATCTCATATGAA
>Ga0310697_10002155_pt1 | contig 21425 bp, 17 predicted proteins | sample 172DNAGHGlowgp2_FD_203883 | JGI IMG/M metagenome (GOLD analysis project Ga0310697, IMG submission 203883) | Sheep rumen microbial communities from Palmerston North, Manawatu-Wanganui, New Zealand - 1728 DNA GHGlow gp2 (v2) (version 2) | ecosystem: Host-associated > Mammals > Digestive system >... | reverse complement strand
TAATCGACGAGACGGCGACATTCATGGCAGACTTCGCCACCTACCAAAAGGAGCGCGACCGCTACCTGCTGAAAGGCATGATTCCTGCCCAGGAAACCCTCAAGGCCTCCGAGACCTATAACTCGCCTTTCGAACTGGCCTATTGGCACTTCGCCCTGCAAGTGGCCCAGCAGTGGCGCGAGCGACGGGGTCTGGAGCGCATGGCGCTGTGGGACGACATCATCCGGAAGCTGTCGCCACTGGCCAAAGACAGCGAGAACCGCTACCTGGCAGCGGAGTCGAACCCGGAGACGTATAGCGACCTGCGACTCATCAGCGACCATCCGGCAGTATTGGGAGCCGTAGGAATCTTCCCCATGAGCCGGCTCATCGACCCACAAGTCATGAAACATACCCAGGAGTGGATATGGGACAACTGGAACTGGAACCACACCTGGGGATGGGACTACCCCATGGTGGCCATGAATGCCGCCCGACTGGGAGTACCCGAGAATGCCGTCAGTGCCCTACTCATGGACAAGCGCACCAACACCTATCTGCCCAATGGGCACAACTATCAGGACGGACGCCTGCGTTGCTACCTGCCCGGGAACGGCGGACTGCTCACAGCCATCGCCATGATGTGTGCGGGCTGGGACGGATGCACGGAGACGAACCCCGGCTTCCCCAAGAACGGTCTGTGGGACGTACGCTGGGAAGGCCTGCACCCCATGCCCTAACGACAGTGACAGAGACAACGACAAGAAATAACATACATACCAAACAAAACGATAAAAACAATGAAAAGCCAACTTAAACTACTCATGGGACTATCGGTCCTGCTGTCGGTCAGTCCCATACTGTCGGCAAAAGAAAAGACTCCCGCCTTCCCCGGTGCCGAGGGATTCGGGCGCTATACCACCGGAGGCCGCGGCGGAAAGGTTTACCACGTCACCAGCTTGGAGGACAGCAACGCTCCAGGCACGCTGCGCTGGGCCAATGCGCAGGCCGGACCACGAACCATCGTGTTCGACGTCAGCGGCACCATATTCCTGAAGTCTGCCCTGAAGATTGCCAACAACACCACGCTGGCCGGACAGACGGCTCCCGGCGACGGCATCTGCGTGGCCGACTATCCGCTGACGCTCGGCTCCAACGTCATCTGCCGCTACATGCGCTTCCGATTGGGAAACCGACAGGTAGCCTATCACGAGGGTGACGGACTGGGGTCGATGGACGACAACAACATCATCGTCGACCACTGCTCGGTCAGCTGGAGCATCGACGAATGTCTGAGCGTCTATGGCGGCCGCAACCTGACCGTGCAGTGGAGCATATCGTCGCAAAGCCTCGTCAACAGCGGACACTCGAAGGGCGCACACGGCTACGGCGGCAACTGGGGCGGTGCAGGAGCATCGTTCCACCACAACCTGATAGCCCACCACACCAGCCGTACGCCTCGGTTAGGTCCGCGTCCCGGCACGCAGACCGACGAGCGCATGGACCTGCGCAACAATGTCATCTACAACTGGGGTGGCAACGGCTGCTACGGCGGCGAAGGCATGAAGGTGAACATTGTCAACAACTACTACAAGCCAGGCCCCGCCACCATGAACCGCAACGCGACCATCCAGCGCCGCATTGCCGCCGTCGGCATCCGCACCTCGGAATACACCAAGCACGACACCGACACGCCAAACCAGTGGGACATCATGTGGCACGTCTGGGGAAAATACTATGTAACCGGCAACAAGAACTCCGTACACAGCGATGTCACCAACGACAATTGGACTTACGGCATGTGGAACCAGATAGACGCCAACAGCAACGACGGCACCTACACACAGGCCACTAAGGACACCATGCGCATTGACGAACCGATAGCCTATATGGCTGTCACCACACACACCGCCGATCAGGCCTACGACCAGGTGCTGAAATACGTGGGAGCCTCGCTGCACCGCGACGCGCTGGACGCCATCATCGTCGACGACGTGACCAACGGCAAGGCGACATTCACGGGCAGCGGCAACGACAGCGGGTTCATCAACTCGCAGGAAGATGTGAAGTCGAAGATTCCTTCTCTATGGCCTGAGTTGGAAAGCAGCGCCGCTCCCACCGACACTGATGGCGACGGCATGCCCGACGACTGGGAGACGGTCCACGGGCTGAACCCCAACGACGCCACCGACGGCAATGAGACGGACGACGAGGGGTACACCCGCCTGGAACTCTATTTGAACTCGTTAGTGGCCGACATCACCACGGCGCAGAACACTGGTGGCGAGCAGCAGGGATATATAGAAGAGGTGTACGTCCCTGGCGACGACAGCGAACCCGGCAAGACCACCATCGGCTCAGGCAGCACCCACTGGCAACTGGAATCGGGCAACGCAGGCCAGGCTGCCACCACCGACGCATCCATCGGCAGCTACATTACCGAAACTGGCATCACCCTGGGCAGCAACATCAGCTATGGTGGCACGCAAAGCATAACCGGAGCAGGAAAAATCACCAAGTTCACAACGGCAGCCGATGACGAGGCCACGGCCAACGCGGGCAACGCTGTGTCGTTTAATATCACCGTGGCCGATGGCTATTTTTTCCGCCCTACCAAGGTGGCGTTCTATGCCTGCAAGTGCGGCACCAACGGTGGCAAGCTCGACATCTACTGGAACAACGATAACGGAAAGAAAGAGATTGAGCTGGGACTTGCCCCCGAACGCAACAACAACTACACCGCATTCGAGAAAGACGTCCTGGACGTAGCCTCTGTCCCCGGCACCAGCAGCCTCGTCATCCATATTCTTAGTCTTAGCACCACGAAGGCCCTGGCCGTCGGCAACGTCAGTATTACTGGCGAAGTGAAGAGTGAGACCAGCGGCATTAGCACCGTCAGGATGGTGACTCTGGGTGCTGGCAAGTTCTACAACCTACAGGGAATGGAAGTAAACCAACCGCAAAAAGGCATCTATATTCAAAACGGCAAGAAAATCATCATACGATAAGACTATGAAGAAACTACTTTTAACGACACTGTTTGTCATTGGCACCGCTGCCCTCCAGGCACAGACGCTGCCCTACCAGAATCCGAACCTGTCGGCAGCCGAACGTGCCGACGACCTGTTAGGTCGCCTGACGTTGGAAGAGAAAGTGAAACTCATGATGGACACCTCACCGGCCATCAGTCGCCTGGGCATTCCCCAGTTCCAGTGGTGGAACGAGGCGCTGCACGGTGTGGGGCGCAACGGCTTTGCCACCGTGTTCCCCATCACGATGGCGATGGCTGCCTCGTGGGACGACGCCCTGCTCCACCGCGTGTTCACCGCCGTCAGCGACGAAGCCCGTGCAAAAGCCCAGCAGGCCAAGCGTTCGGGCAATATCCAGCGCTATCAGAGCCTGTCCTATTGGACACCCAACATCAACATCTTCCGTGATCCACGCTGGGGACGCGGACAGGAGACCTACGGCGAAGACCCCTATCTGACAAGCCGGATGGGACTGGCCGTCGTACGCGGACTGCAAGGCATGACCTACGACGGAGAATGGCTTGGTGGTGGTTACAAAAAGCTGTTGGCCTGTGCCAAGCACTTTGCCGTACATAGCGGTCCGGAGTGGAACCGCCACACGTTCAATGTCGAGAACCTGCCCGAGCGCGACTTGTGGGAAACCTACCTGCCTGCCTTCAAGGCACTGGTGCAGGACGGACAGGTGGCCGAGGTGATGTGTGCCTATCAGCGCATCGACGGTGACCCCTGTTGCGGCAATGCCCGCTACGAACAGCATATCCTGCGCGACATCTGGGGCTTCAAGGGACTCATCACCAGCGACTGCGGAGCCATTCGCGACTTCCTGCCCCGTTGGCACAACGTGTCCAGCGACAATGCCGCAGCATCCGCCAAAGCCGTGCTCAGCGGTACTGACGTAGAGTGTGGCTCGGAATATAAGAACCTGCCTGCTGCCGTCAAGCGTGGCGACATCAAGGAGAGCGACCTCGACCGCAGCCTGCGACGCCTGCTCATTGCCCGCTTCGAACTAGGCGACTTCGACAGCGACGAGTTGAATGCCTGGACAAAGATTCCCGAAAGCGTCGTAGCCAGCAAGGAGCACAAGGCGCTGGCTTACGAAATGGCCCAGAAGGGCATCGTCCTGCTCAAAAACAACGGTGTATTGCCGTTACCGTCTGTTGCGACTGAGTCGCAACAAACGCTTGTCGTCATGGGCCCCAATGCCAACGACTCGGTGATGATGTGGGGCAACTATTCGGGCTACCCCACCCGCACCATTACCGCGCTGGAAGGCATCCAAAACAAGTTGAAAGTTCAAAGTTCAAAGTTCAAAGTTAAATTCCTCCAAGGTTGTGGCCTGACGCGCAACGAGTCGTTCGAGAGCCGTTACGACAAGGTGGAGAGTCCGCTGGGCTATCAGGGCATGCAGGCCATCTACTGGAACAATACCGAGATGAAGGGTCAGCCCGTGACCACCGTCAACATCAGCAATCCCGTCCACCTGAGCAACGGCGGTAATACGGTGTTTGCTCCGGGCGTCAACCTCGAGAACTTCTCGGCACGCCTCGACGGCATCTTCAAACCTACCGCCGACGAGACGCTCATTTTCGATATCAGCGCAGACGACAAGTTGCGCCTCATCGTCAACAGCGACACACTGGTGGACATCTGGAAGGTGCGTCACCGCATTCAGGGCGACAAGAAGGAGCTGAAGGTCAAGGCCGGACAGCACTACCGCATCCAGATTGACTACGTCCAGGAGACGGGCTACGGCACGTTGAACTTCGACATCAGGAAAAAGCTCAACCCCACGCCCCAGCAGCTGCTGGCACAGATAGGCGACAGCGAGACCGTCATCTTCGTCGGTGGCATCTCGCCCAGCCTGGAAGGCGAGGAGATGAAGGTCAGCGAGCCCGGTTTCAAGGGTGGCGACCGCACCAGCATCGAACTGCCCCAAGCCCAGCGCGACGTACTGAAGATGCTGCACGAGGCTGGCAAGCGCGTCGCCTTCGTCAACTGCTCTGGATCGGCTATGGCCCTCACCCCCGAACTCGAAACCTGCGACGCCATCATCCAATGGTGGTACGACGGCGAGGCTGGCGGTACGGCACTGGCCGATGTGCTCTTCGGCGACTACAACCCCAGCGGCAAACTGCCCATCACGTTCTACACGAGCACCGACGAGTTGCCCGACTTCCTCGACTACACGATGAAGAACCGCACCTACCGCTACTATACGGGCGAGGCGCTCTTCCCCTTCGGCTATGGCCTGAGCTACACGACGTTCGACATCAGCCAGCCCGCCTATAAAAATAATAAGGTACGCGCGACGGTGAAGAACACTGGCACCCGTCAGGGCACGGAAGTGGTACAGGTGTATGTGCGCAACCTGTCCGACAAGGAAGGTCCGCTGAAGACGCTGCGAGCCTACCAGCGCGTCGACCTGCAGCCCGGCGAGAGCAAGACCGTCGACATCGACTTCCCCCGCTCGTCCTTCGAAGGCTGGGACGCCAAGACCAACACCATACGCGTTGTCCCTGGGCGCTACGAACTGATGGTCGGCTCGTCGAGTGCCGATCAGGATCTGAAGAAAATACAGGTAAATGTGAAGTAATAAAAGATGGCTGCCCAAACGGCAGCCTTCTTTTATTATAGGTTATAAATAAGCCAAATTAGGTAGACCAAATATCCGCCTACGAGCAGGGCGCCCTCCCAACGCTCGACTGTAAACTTCGTAAAGGAGAACAACCACACCAAGGCCACCGACAGCAGCATCACAGCCATGTCGACGGTAGTGATGCCTGTAATGGCCAGCGGACTAATCGTTGCCGTCAGTCCCAAAATCAACAGGATGTTAAACACGTTCGACCCGATGACGTTGCCAATGGCGATAGCCGACTGTCCCTTGCGGGCAGCTACCACACTCGTGGCCAGTTCCGGCAGCGACGTGCCGCCAGCAACCACCGTCAGTCCGATGACACCCTCGCTGACTCCCAGCGCGCCAGCCACACTCGACGCTGCATCGACAAACAGATTACTGCCTGCCACCAGCATGGCCAAGCCTGCCACGACCCACAGTGCACTCATCCAGGGGTTCGCCGCCTTCACCTCGCCAGCATCCTCGGCCTGTCCTTTCTTCGCCTGCGACAGCGTGTAGGCCATAAACACAGCGAAGCCCACGAGCAGCACGATGCCGTCCCAGCGGCCCAGAAAACTGTTCATCGCCAACAGCAACAGCAGCACCGAAGCACCCACCGAGAAGGGGATATCCTTCTTCACCGTCGAACGGCTGATGGTCATCGGAGCCACCATAGCGGCACAGCCCACGATGAGCATGGCGTTCATCGTGTTCGAACCAACCACGTTACCCACCGCCAAATCGGGCGTACCCTTCAGTGCCGACACCATACTCACAAACAGTTCCGGAGCCGACGTCCCTGCGGCAACAATGGTCAGTCCGATGATAATCTCGGGAATGTTCATGCGGCGCGCCAAAGCCGAGGCACCCTCCGTCAGACGGTCAGCACCATACAGCACCAACGCCACACCAACTACTATGAATACAATATCCAACAGCATAAATCCTTGTTCTATGAGTAATCATAATTACTAATTACTCATTACTAATTACTCATTCTTCGTCATCGAAATCCCAGTCGAAATCGCCGTAGCCCTCCAGCGACGGACCCACAAAGTCGTCCAGCGCACGGCGGTCCTTCTTCGTCGGACGTCCCGTGCCGCGCTGGCGGTTCACGAAACCGCTGATGCGGTTCATCTCCAACAGCTCATATTGGTCAGCAGGCGTCACGTTCTCGTAAATCTCGGGCAACAGCTTCGCCCCTACCCGCTGTTCTATGGTTTTCAGAATCTTAAACGAATAGGTCACGGGGGGCTTGCGCACGCTGACCACCTCGCCCACTTTGACCATGCGCGACGGCTTCACGTTCATGCCCCCAATGGTGACACGTCCGTTCTTGATGGCGTCGGCAGCTATGCTCCGCGTCTTGAAGATGCGTGCCGCCCACAACCATTTATCGATACGGGCCAGCCTACCCAAGCCCTCCCCAAGGGAGGGATGTTGAATACCAGTGTTCTCTTTGTTCGCCATATATTCCAACTATCTAAACATCCTTCCCTTTGGGAAGGCTTGGATGGGCTTTCCCCAGCTTGTTATACTGGTTCATCGTGATGTCGATGCCTGCCAGTACAAAGCTCTTGATGATGTCCACACCCAGCGTAATGGCGGGCTGCAGTTTCTCCAATTCCTCGTCCGGGAAACGGCCCAGCACATGGTCTATCTGCGAGCCCACGGGATAGTCGTTGCCGATGCCCATGCGCAGACGGGCATACTGCTGACCAATCAGCTGCTGGATGTGTCCCAGACCGTTATGTCCACCGTTCGAACCGTTAGCCTTCAGGCGGAACTGTCCGACAGGTATCGCCACGTCGTCGCTGATGACCAGCAGACGGCTTTGCTCGATGTTCTCCTTGTTCAGCCAATAACGCACGGCATTACCGCTCAGGTTCATAAACGTTGTCGGCTTCAGCAGAAACACCTTACGGCCCTTCAGCGACGTCTCGGCGACAAAGCCATAGCGTTTGTCCTCAAAAACGATATTGGACGCCTTAGCAAAAGCGTCCAATACCATAAATCCAGTGTTGTGGCGGGTTCCGGCATACTCGTCGCCAGGATTACCCAAACCTACAATTAAGTACTTGTCCACATTAATTATGAATTATGCATTATAAATTATGCATTATTCAGCGGCAGCAGCCTCAGCAGCAGCCGAACGAGAAGCACGAGTAGCCTTCACAGAGCATACGATAACCTCCTTCGAGGTAGCAATCTCCAGACCCTCGAAGCTCAGCGAGCCAACCTTGATGGCCTTGCCCAGCTGCAGCTCGGTAACGTCGATGTCCAGCTTCTCAGGAATGTTCTTGTAAGGAGCGGTGACGTCAATCTTGCGGATTGACAGTGCCAAACGACCACCATCGCGCACACCCTGAGCGTGACCAGTCAGGTTCACGGGGATACCAACGGTGATAGCCTTCGTCTCGTTGATCTCGAAGAAGTCAGCGTGCATCAGCACGTCGCTTGTCGGGTGGAACTGCAGCTCCTTGATGATAGCCTTGTGAGCCTCACCGTCGATGTTCAGGTTCACCACATATACGTGAGGAGTGTAGACGGCCTTGCGCAACTCAGCCAGCGAGGCACTGAATGCCATAGCTACGGGCTCGCCGTTCTCACCCTTCTTTTCACCATACAGATTACAGGGTACCATACCCTCCTTGCGAAGCAGCTTCGAGGCCTTCTTGCCTGTGTCGGTGCGCTTCTGACCGATAACGTCAATTTCCTTCATAATTTAATAATGTGTTACTCTAAAATTAAGTTCATTTTGCTTAATTCACCATCACACGATGCGAAAAGCGGCTGCAAAGGTACGAATAAACGAGTAAATAACCAAAGGAAAATCCATTTTTCTTTGTTATTTCGAGTGAAAGTGCCTTCTCGCGCTACTTTTTTTCGTATTCCGACTCGTTCATAAACAAGTATGAGGGTTTGTAGCCTCCAAAGTCGACGACCAGTTTCTCGAAGACGAGGCCTGGCTGCTGCGGACGCAAGGTCAGTTCGTGAGTACCATTCTTGGCGACCGTCAGTTCCACTTCTTTCTCGATAACGCGGCGAGCCACTGTGGGATAGAACACAGAGTACATATAGGGCTGTTTGTCGAGCAGGGTCTTGTTAAAATTGATGGTCTCGGGCTGTCCGCCATCGAGGCTCACCGTACATTCGTGACCACCTACATTCAGGAAGTCGAGGGTGGACTTGACAACGACGCGGACCTTCACCTTCTGCGTGCCCTCGGGTAAAGCAAAGCGATAGGTCAGCGAGGCGTCGCCCACGGGCTTCGTATAGGGCGTCAGGGCAACGGCGCTACGTGTGCGTCCGTAATAGGGATAGACGCTCCACTGGGTACCCTCCGAGGCTTCAGCGCGATAGTAGTGTTCGGCTTCCATGGCCACATAGCCATTACTGGGCTGGAAGGTGTATCCCGCTGGAGAGCCAGCGGGCACAGTGGCAGTGACGGGTAGCATCTCGTGGGGGAAATCGTCGTTCCAAGAGCGGTATCCTATGTGTTTCTGAATCATCATGCCGTTCCACTTGCCACCAGCTATCTCGTGGTTATAGGCCGCACAAAGCAACGAGTCACGACGGAAGCACTGTGCCACACGCTCTGCCCAGCAATTTGCATCGGGGCTGCCCGCCTTGGCCAGATGCTGGTTCATGGCCTGTGCATAGTACATGTCGTAGAGATTGGCCATAGCCTGCACGGGGAAAAGGATAAGCTGGCGGTAGAAGTCGCGCGCCTCGGCAGGAATCCGTTCGTAAAGCCGCAGGGCACGCAGTTCCAGGCGCTGATAGTCGTCGGCCACCTGGCGCCACTCACCGGTTTCCAGGTTATATGTCTGGGCGTCAAGCATCTCGGGGGTGACACGGGCCATGTACTGACAGTTGCGGTTGTAGATGTCGGCGGCTTCCTCGGCGACAGATTGCAACGCCACACTTCGATCTTTAGTCGAAAAACCGCTGAGCACACTGCTGAAGAATCGGCGGGTGTGGTCCGTCACCGTCTGCTGGGTGTATTCCTTTGGGTTCCATGCCATATCCATAAACAGCTGGATGGGATACTCCATAGGTTTCAGGTCGCCCACATTGAGAATCCACATGCGCTGAATGCCGAAGTCGTAGGCCAGCGACAGTTGTTCGAACATCTGCTGCGTCTGCGTCACGTTGAGCCACTTCGAATTACGCGGTGCACCCACATAATCGACGTGGTAGTAGATTCCCCAGCCGCCCTTGCGACTACGTTCCTTATCACCCACGGGCACACGGCGAATATCGCCCCAATTATCGTCGCTGATGAGAATCATCACGTCGTCGGGCACTTTCAGACCTGCATCGTAGTAGTCCTGCACCTCTTTGTAGAGCGCCCACACCTGGGTAGTCTTCTCAGCAGGTTTACCCGTTACATCCTTGATAATCTTACGCTGATTATTGATGATGCGCTCCATCAGCTTCGTGTCCGTCTTGTCACCCATCGCCTCGTCGCCGTCGCCACGCATACCGATGGTCACAATGTCCTCGGTACCCTTCATACGTTCAATGCCCTCACGGAAGAACTGGTCCAACTTCGTCTGGTTGGTCTGATAGTTCCAGGCGCCCCACTCCTCGCGGTGACGGGCATACTCCTGGTGGTTGCGGGCCATCGGCTCGTGGTGCGAGGTGCCCATGATAACACCCATCGTGTCGGCCAGTTTACCATTCTCAGGGTCGTCGGCATAGAATGCCCAGCCCCACATGGCGGGCCACAGGAAGTTACCCTTCAGACGCAGAATCAACTCGAACACTTTCGCATAGAACGCGCGTCCGCCATATTCAGTACCAAAGGTATTCTTCACCCACGTCGTCAGACAGGGTGCTTCGTCGTTCAGGAAGATGCCACGAAACTCGACAGCGGGCTCTCCGGCAGTATACGTACCGCTTTTTACCCACGCCTGCGTGTGGTGTGCCACGGGGGCATCGGCCCACCAGTACCAGGGCGACACGCCCAACTGGCGACTCAGTTCATAGATACCATAGATGGTACCACGCTTGTCGCTGCCGGCTATGACAACTGTCTTAGCTTTTGGCAAAGTGGTAATGATGAACTTTTCGCGTTTGCCTTTCAGATCGGACAATTTCAGTTTGTCAATGGCCTTGTTCCTGCCCAGCGTACCGATCAGGATAGTGGGAGCATCTGTCGATTCGCCAGGAGCCTTGCCCAGCACACGTTTCATGTCCTCGCGCAGGTTCTCGATGGCCATCTTCACGCCTTCATACTCCTCGGCGCTATAGCCTATCGTGGCATCAGCCAGCGACACACCATCAGCCTCCTGTGAAAAACTGACGAACTGCGGCACTACGTTCTGAGCCCGTACGCCAAGCGATACTGCCACAAACAGCACCACACACCATAACATTTTCGCTTTCATCATCACCACTTAACTTCTTTAACTTCTCTAACTTCTCTAACTTCTTATATCTTCTCCAATGCCTGCTTGATGTCGTCCAGAATATCCTCCACGTCCTCGATACCCACACTCAGACGAATCAGGTCGGGAGCCACACCGGCCTCCAGCAGCTGCTCGTCGCTCAGCTGGCGGTGCGTATGACTGGCGGGGTGCAGCACACAGGTGCGGGCATCAGCCACGTGCGTCACAATGTTGATCATCTCCAGCGAGTCCATCCACTTGATGGCCGTCTCGCGCGTACCCTTCAGTCCGAAGGCAATCACGCCGCACGATCCGTTGGGCAGGTATTTCTGACCCAGCTCGTAGGCCTTGTCGTCCTTCAGTCCGCAGTAGTGCACCCAGGCCACCTTTGGCTCGTTGTGCAGGAATTCGGCCACCCGCTGGGCGTTCTTGCAGTGCTGAGCCATGCGCAGGTGCAGCGTCTGCAGACCCAGATGCAGCAGGAACGAGTTCTGCGGAGCGGGTATCGAGCCCAGGTCACGCATCAGCTGGGCCACCAGCTTCGTCGTAAAGCCCATCTTGCCGAAGGCCTTCACATACGTCAGTCCGTGATACGACTCGTCGGGCGTGCACAGTCCGGGGAACTTATCGGCATAGTCCATCCAGGGGAAGTTACCGCTGTCTACCACACAACCACCCACCTGCGTAGCCATTCCGTCCATATACTTCGTCGTCGAGTGCGTCACGATGTCGGCACCCCACTCAAACGGGCGGCAGTTCACCGGCGTTGCGAAGGTGTTGTCCACGATGAGGGGCACACCGTTCTTGTGGGCTATCTTGGCAAAGCGCTCAATGTCGAACACGGCACATCCCGGGTTCGATATCGTCTCACCGAACATCGCCTTCGTATTCGGGCGGAAGGCAGCCTGGATCTCCTCGTCAGTTGCCTCCTGCGAGATGAACGTACAGTCGATGCCCAGCTTCTTCAGCGTCACACCAAACAGGTTGTACGTGCCACCGTAGATCTCGTTCGAGGTAATAAAGTGGTCGCCAGCCTGACAGATGTTAAAGATGGCGTAGAAGTTAGCCGCCTGACCACTCGACGTCAGCACGGCACCCACACCGCCCTCCAGCGTGGCAATCTTCGCGGCCACAGCGTCGTTCGTCGGGTTCTGCAGGCGGGTATAGAAATAACCCTCCTTCTCCAGGTCAAACAACTTTGCCATCTCGTCCGAGTCGTCATACTTAAATGTCGTCGACTGAATGATGGGCAACTCTATCGGTTCTCCGTTCTTGGCCTTATATCCAGCCTGCACGCACAGCGTGCCTTGTCTCAACTTCTTATCCATTGTTTCTTTGTCGGTTTTTGAAATTTTGCCTACAAAGGTAGTGCAAACCGAATAAAATACCAAATAAATTTGGATATTTTTGAGGTGCAGCCTACATTCTCCAAGGGAGAAAGTTAATAAAAAAATCGGACTGACCAACCCTCAGCCCGACTTTTTACCTTTTTACTTTTAAAGAAAAACGACCTTGAACTTCGTCCGAGCTCGCTAAAGTTCGGTAGATTGTAACAAATGACAACTATTTTGCGTCTAAGTTTGAATAAAATAATGTTTACCCCTACTTATCCCCTACTTGACCCCTACTAAAGTCCTACCCGTCCCCTACTAAAGTTCTACTAAAACTCCACCTAATTCCCATTCGCCATCTATGTGCGCTTCAGAAGAAGGTGCAGACTACGGAGCGGGAGGCTGACTTATTGTTCCCACCTTGGGACTGAAATAGTCCCAGCCTGGGACTAAAACGTTCCCAATGTGGGACTGTTTGATAAGCTACGAGTAAATCTCAAGCAAAGGCCTTGCTTGAAAGTCTGCGAGGGGGAGTCTTGAAAAATGAAAAGGAATGATAAGTTGGTAGGACTTTAGTAGGGGATAAGTAGGGGTAATTTTCCATGCAAATACCTTATGCACAAATAGTTACTCGGTTTTTAGTAGGAGTAAACCAGAATTTACCTATAATAATTGCAATTTTAAATCCGAGCAAGGGTGAGTTGCTCGGATTTCTTGGGGGCTTGCATTGGCTAGGCATCATATAGCGATGCTATTGCATGATGCGGCGGTAGACGGTCTTTCGGGCAGTGGTGTTTTCGACAACGATTTCGCCTGTGCCGCCAAATCGGAGCGACGCCTCGGCCCTTTTGCAGGCTTCGAGGACTTCCTTGTCGCATTGTTCTTGTTCGCCTTGCTTGGTAAACTCCTCGGAACCGACGCCGAGTGCAGACTCATAGATTTCCAGCACGTTGTTGCGCCAGTTCTGGGCATCGAGTCCGACCAACGGTCTTTTGGGTTCTACGATTAAACGGTAGTCGTAGCCATCGTGGTCTTTTTCGCATGCGGCAAAAACCGCTATTGTCATGGTGCAGCATAGGACGGCTGCAAGCGTCATCAGCATTTTTCTCATCGTTATTGTGTGGATGGTTTTATTCTTATTCAAGGTGCAAAGGTAACAATAATTATTGAATTAAGGTGTTCGAAAACGATGAATTCTTTGTATCAATTCGCCAGAAGGACGCAACATGTTACAACAAACAAAGTATTCGGTAACAAAGATAAAATGAAATAGCGGGAAAATGAGTAACTTTGCACTTTGAACATTGAACATTGAACTTTGAACATTAAATATTAATCATTATGAAGAAACTGTTATTACCACTTTTGCTCTTGGCAGCAATGACGGCATGGGGTGAGGAGAACCCGGTGCTGACGATTGAGGGTGGACGGGTGCAGGGCGTCACAGCCGACGACCATCCTGACGTGTTTGTGTATCGCGGCATACCGTATGCTGCACCTCCCATCAAGGAGAACCGATGGAAGGCGCCGCAGCCCGTAGTGCCCTGGAAGGGTGTGAAGGTGTGCGACACATTCGGACGTCCAAGCTTCCAGGCCATCCAGTATACGGGGGGCTACTACACGGAATGGGGCTACGGCAAGGAGGCTGCCTTCAGCGAGGACTGCCTGTATCTGAACGTATGGACGAAGGCTCCGGGCCAGGTGGGCAAGAAGTTGCCTGTGGCGCTGTGGATTCATGGCGGCGGATATCGCGAGGGATTCGGTTCAGAACCTGAGTTCGACGGCCAGGAGTGGGGCGCGAAGGACGTGGTGCTGGTGTCGATCAACTACCGTCTGGGGGTGTTCGGATTCCTGGTACACCCGCTGCTGGCGGCCGAGAGTCCCAACCATGTGTCGGGCAACTACGGCATTCTAGACCAGATTGAGGCGCTGAAGTGGATCAAGAAGAATATTGCACAGTTTGGCGGCGACCCGGACAATGTGACCATCTTCGGACAGAGTGCCGGTGGCGGCAGTGTGCGTACGCTGTGTGAGAGTCCGCTGGCCCGCGGTCTGTTCCACAAGGCTGTCATCATGAGCGCTCAGGGACTGAGCATCCCCGACAAGAACGGCAACCCGATAGGCGCCCGCTATAGCGGCGGTTCGATAGAAGATAATATGGCGAAGGCCAAGAAGATGTTCGACTGGGCGGGACTGACCGATCTGGAGAAGATGCGCCAAGCATCGACGGAGACGGTGTTCGCGCTGAACACGCTGTACCACCAGATTAACAGCGACGGACAACAGCCTGCAGGTATGCCGATGATGTTCAGAGGACTGCCCTTCATGCCGATGATTGACGGCTACGTGAGCAAGGAGAGTTTCGACGACGCCACCCGTGGCGGCAGGCTGGCCGATGTGCCCTACATGATTGGTTTCACGCTGAACGACATGGGTAACATGGCACCGAACATTGCCGAATTCTGCAAGGTGCGCGCCGAGAAGGGCGGCAAGGCCTGGGCCTACGAGTTTGCCCGTCCGCTGCCCGACGACGGCAGCCATCCGGAGGTGACGGTCAGACTGAAGGGTGCGTTCCACTCGAGCGACCTGTGGTTTGTGTTTAAGTCGCTGAAGCACTGCTGGCGCCCGTGGACAAAGGGCGACTGGGACCTGAGCGAGAAGATGCTGACAGCTTGGACGAACTTTGCGAAGTACAGCGACCCGAACGGTCCCAAGGGCGGCGCATGGAAGCCGGGCACAGCCCAAGAGACGAAGTTCATGGTGTTTAAGCTGAACGACAAGGACGAGGAGGCTTCGTTCGTCGGTGAGCCGGAAATCGCCCCCAGACCGCAGGGTTTTCCATTTTAACCACACAATATTAAGAAAAATCGAGATTTTTTTGGATATTTAAAGAAAAAGGACTACCTTTGCAGCAGAATTACAATGTATTTAATCATTAAAACGAAGAGATTATGAAGAAATTATTTGTTGTAATGTGCATGGTGCTGGTTAGTGCAGCATCGTTCGCTCAGAAGACTGACAAGGGTGACATGTCAATTGGTGCTCACTTCAACTACATGATTGATTCTCCCCACAATCTGGGTATGGGTGCCAATATCGGCTACATGTTTATGGACCATGTTCGTGGTGTCGGCGAATTCGACTACTATTTCAAGAAAGACGGAGTAAGCTGCTGGAACGTAGAAGCTAACGTGGAGTATCTGTTCCACGTAGGCGATTCGTTCACCGTTTATCCGCTGGTTGGTCTCAACCTGATTGGATGGACTGGTGGTGGTACCGACACAAGACTGGGTGTAGACCTGGGTGTCGGTGTGGAGTATCCTATCCTCAGCAGCCTGCATCTGAAGGCTGAGTACTGCTACAAGACTCAGGGCAACGGAAACAGCATCTTGAAGGCCGGTATCGTAATCCCCTTCTAATTAGAAGTAAGAAGTAAGAATTAAGAAGTAAGAAGTAAGAGGCCTCGGCTTAACACAGCCGGGGCTTCTTTTATTTAAATAAATCAAAAACAACAGCATAAAACTATAAATTAATAAGGTAAGATTTGGGGAATTGCTTTTTTTTGCGTAATTTTGTAGCCTGATAAGCGTATCAAAGCGTAAGAAGAGAGAATTATGATTAACAGAGAACTGATTAGAATCAAGGTAGTACAACTGAGTTATGCGTACTATCAGAACGGCAGCAAGAACATCGACACAGCAGAAAAAGAGCTGATGTTCAGTCTGTCGAAAGCCTACGACATGTATAACTATCTGCTGGCACTCATCGTGGGCATTACCCGCGAGGCTCGCCGCCATGTGGAGGTGGCCGAGGCCAGAGCCAAGCGCGAAGGCACTGCCCTGCCCTCGACGAAGTTTATCTACAACCGTTTCGCCCTGCAGCTGGAACAGAACAAGATGCTGAACGACTTCATGGAAAGCCAGAAGAAGTCGTGGGACGATCAGCCCGAATTTCTGAAGAAGATATACCTGCAGATTGCCGACAGCGAGATCTACAAGGAATATATGGACTCTGCGGACGACGACTACCAGACGGACCGCGAGTTGTGGCGCAAGCTGTATCGCACGCTGATTCAGGACAATGCCGACCTGGACGCCCTGCTGGAGGAGCAGAGCCTGTACTGGAACGACGACAAGGAGGTGGTGGACACCTTCGTGCTGAAGACCATCAAGCGATTCGACGAGAAGAACAGTGCGTCGCAGGAGCTGTTGCCCGAATACGACTCGGAGGAGGACAAGGACTACGCCCGCAAGCTGTTTCGCGCCACCATCCTGAACGGCGAGGAATATCAGCACTACATGAGCGAGGCGTCGCGCAACTGGGATTTTTCGCGTCTGGCCTACATGGACATCGTCATCATGCAGATTGCCATTGCGGAGATGATGACGTTCCCCAGCATCCCCATCAGCGTGACCATCAACGAATATGTGGAACTGGCCAAGCTATACTCCACCCCACGCAGTGCCGGATACATTAACGGTATGCTGGATGCCATTGCGCACCACCTGGTGGAAACGGGCAGGCTGATGAAACAAATGAGAAAATGAGGAATGTGGAATGAGGAATGATTCAAAATTTAAAATTTTAGAATATGACACAGATTATTTTGGCTGCACAAGGTGCCCAGGGTGGCGGCAGCATGAGTTTTATCATTATGATGGTGGCCATCTTTGCCATCATGTATTTCTTCATGATCAAGCCTCAGCAGAAGCGTCAGAAGGAGATTCAGAATTTCCAGAACTCGCTGGCCGAGGGCGCAGAGGTCATCACCGGTGGCGGCATCTACGGCACCGTGAAAAAGATTGACCTGGCCACAGGCATCATCGAGGTGAAGATTGCCGACGGTGTGGTGATCAAGGTCGACAAGGGCTACGTGTTCAAAGATCCCACGAGCACACCACAGCAGAGGTAAGGAAATAGTTTAGAGTTTAGAGTTGAGAGTTTAGAGGTGAGAGAGTGATGGAAGAGAACGGCTTTTGGACAATCGTTAAGAACTTCTTGTTGAGCAACATCAACAAGCAGCTCTTTACGTTTCTGTTTTTCCTGATGCTCTCTGCCATTTTCTGGCTCATCCTGACGCTGAACGAGAACTACGAGAAGGAGCTGAAGATTCCCGTGCGCATCGTGAACCTGCCCAGGAACGTGATGCTGACGTCGGCCAGCGTCGACACCGTACGCGCTACGGTGAACGACAAAGGCTGGGTGCTGCTGAACTATATGTTCGGCGAGTACAAGCAGCAGGTCAGGATCGACTTCAAGACCTACGACAAGACCTACGGCAAGGGCGTCGTGCCTAATGCCGACCTGAAGCGAGCCATCGAGCAAAGTCTGGAGTCGTCGTCGAAGGTGACGGGCGTGAAACCCGAGAAGCTGGAGTATTTCTACAACAACGGTGAGCGCAAACGCGTGCCCGTACACTGGAACGGACGCGTCATTCCCGAACAGCTCTACTTCATCTCGCACGTCAAATACAGTCCTGACAGCGTCGACGTCTATGCCTCGCGCGAAAAGCTGGACAGCATCCGGCTGGTATACACCGAGCCGCTGAACTACGTGGGATTCCGCGATACGCTGGAGGTGGAATGCAAGCTGGCACATGCCGCCGACGTGAAGGTGATGCCCGAACGCATCAAAGTCGTGTTCCACACCGACGTGCTGACTGAAGAGAGCATCGAGGTACCCATCAAGTGCATCAATCTGCCCGCAGGAAAGGTGGTGCGCACATTCCCCGCCAAAGTGAAGGTAAATTTTGTAGCTGGCGTCAGCCAAATACGTCATCTGACGCCCGAGGAGTTTACCGTCATTACCGACTATCGGGAAATAGAACAGAAGGGTTCCGAGAAGTGTAACATTTACCTGAAGGAAGTGCCGCAGGGCATCAGCCGTGCGACGCTGACCGTGAAGCAGGTAGACTACCTGATAGAAAATGAAGAATAGCCCGACACCCATGAAGATTGGTATCACGGGGGGCATCGGTTCGGGCAAGAGCTACGTATGCCGGCTGCTGGAACGGCGAGGTATCGAGGTGTACGACTGCGACGCCGCCGCCAAGCGACTCATTCGCAGCTCGTCGCGTCTGCGCCGACAACTGCAGGAACTGATAGGCTCGCTCGAGAAGGCTGACATCAGCCGTTTCCTGCTGGCCAGCGAGGATAACCAGCGGGCGGTGAACGCCATAGTGCATCCTGCCGTGTTCGACGACTTCGAACAGAGCGGCATGCAGTGGATGGAGAGCGCCATCCTGTATGAATCGGGTGCCGACAAGCTGGTGGACCGCGTGGTGGTGGTGACAGCTCCCGAGGAGGTACGCATTGAGCGCATCATGAAGCGCGACGGCATCACTCGCGAAAAGGCCCTGCAATGGATAGCACGCCAATGGCCACAGGAGCTGGTCAGGGAGCGTGCCGACGTGGAAATCGTGAACGACGGCAAAGCAGAACTCGCTCCGCAGATTGATGAGTTGTTAAAGGCTTTGTCGAAATAACGGAATGACGAAATAACGAAATAAAAAGAAAGAAGAACAATGAAAGAAACCATTTTAGCTATCTCGGGCAAACCGGGACTCTACAAATTAGTATCGCGCGCTAAGAACAGCCTCATCGTCGAGGCCCTTGACGACACACACAAGCGTTTCCCCGCCTTCGGTACGGACCGCATCACATCGCTGGGCGACGTCGCCATGTTTACAGAGACTGATGATGTGCCTCTGATGCAGGTGCTGGCCTCGATGCGCGACCTGGAGAAGGGCAAGGAGTCGAGCGTCGACTTCCGCAAGGCTACTCCCAACGAGTTGCACGAGTATTTCTCGAAGGTGCTGCCCGAATGGGATCAGGACCGCGTACAGAACAGCCACATCAAGAAGCTCATCCAGTGGTATAACATCCTCGTCAAGGCCGGCATTACCGACTTCGAAGAGGATCTGGCACCCACCGAGGGCGACAACGTTGATGACAGAAAGTAATTTAATTAGAAATTAGTAATTAGTAATTAGTAATTATGATTTGTCTAAGCTCGGAACGCTTGCTGTTATTGTTGCAAAATCGTCCTTGATAGTAATCACAATTACTCATTACTAATTACTCATTACTCATTTTTTACATGAAGGGCAGATGCCCTTGACCATGAAATTCACAGAATTCTGCTGAAAGCCTTCAGGCAGTTCTACCTCAGGAACAGCAATATGTTCCAGACAGTAGGTGCGTCGACACCGCTCGCAGAAGAAATGCACGTGCAGGTCGTCGTCGGTATCGGCATCGTGACTGTGGCACAACTCGTAGCGTACGCCGTCGCCACCGTCCTCGATGACGTGCACCAGATGGTGTTCCTTGAACAATGTCAAAGCCCGGAACACACCCGACTTATCGATAGACAGAATCTTATACTCCAATTCCGTCAGCGACATGGGGCGGCCTGCAGCGGCCATAGCTTTCAGCACCACAATACGGTTGGATGTGGGCTTCACCCCATGGGCTTCGAGGAGTTCGACACAATGTTTTGAGTCCATCATCAAAATCTTCCTCCGCGTCCGCCACCGAAGCCACCGCCTCCGCCAAAGCCGCCGCCACGACCGCCGCGGCCTCCGCCAAATCCACCAGGGCCACCAGAACCACCGGGGCCTCCGCCACGTCCACCACGTCCGCCACGCATGCTAGACATGCCTCCGAAGAGATTCAGGCGGTAGATGACGTGCACCATTGCATAGCTGGTGACGGCGTTATACTCGGTATCGCTGCGCTGCATGGCGCTGATGACACGGCTGACGGTAGACTGCTGGTGCAGGATGTCGTAGAACTGCAGTGAGAGCGTCAGCGCATTGCCCCTGAGGAAGCTCTGCGACAGCTGGGCATTCCAGATGAGCTCGTTGGTGTTCATCGATGCATCGCTGAAACCACGACGGCTCTGCATATTCATATTCGTTGTGAGCTGCGTGCCCCACGGAGCGGTGATGCCAATCATACCGCCATAGCTAAACTGCCATGTATCGAGGTTGTTGTTGGGCTGTAATTCGCTGCGCGAACGGTTGTAGTTTACCGAACCATTCAGCTCAATTTCCAGCCAGTCGTTACGGAAGCTGCCTGCCAAGCGCTCGCCCAGCGTCAGGGTCTTGGTGACACTCTTCTCGGAATCGGCCAGGGTGTTGACGCTGACATATCCCACGTTGTGGGTGTATCCCAGGTTGGTGAACGTGTTGATGTTGAAGAATGCTGCAGAGTCGACTGCCGTATTGAACATGAAACCGCCGTTGGCACTCCAGTTGCCGTTGATGTTTTCAGGTCGCGTGATGGTTCCACCAGTCTCCGTATTATATGTGGTCATGTTCGACACCGAGTTGCTAGTGGTATTGAAGCGCACGAAGCTCATGACGGCACGCTGGTGCTTCTGGAAATAGTCGTTGTAGAAGAGGTTGAAATCCTGCGAGAACGAGGGTTTCAAACCCGGGTTACCACGCGTGATGCGCAGGGGATTGCTGTCGTCGACGATATCGAGCAGATCGGTCATCGACGGCTGGCTGGTGGTGCCGCGATAGGTAAAGCGGAGCTGACCAGTCTGCGACTTCTTCCAGCGGAAGTCGAGCGTCGGGGTGAAGTTGGTAACGCTGCGCTTCACGATGGTGTCGGTTCCCAGATACTTATAGGTGAAGTTCGAACTCTGGGGTATCACCTGGAATCCCACGTTGAAATTGTAGGCCTTACGCACGATGCGCAACATAACCTCCGCCGTGTGGGTGTAGTTCTTATAGACCGACTTCTTGCTCAACCGCTCGTCCTCATAGTAGTCGAGGGGATTGGGCAGCGGGTCGAGGTAAGCATCGAAATTACGGTATTCGGGGTTGATGCCCGAGTAGTCGACGCCAAAGAGGCTGTAAGTCTTGCGGTCGCTCTTGGTGTAGCTGTACTGGAAGCGATAGCCGAACTGCAGGTACACCTGACGGGCAATAGGTTCACTGTAGTTGGCACGCAGGCTGTAGCCCCAACGGTCCTGCGGGGTGAGATTATAGCGGTTGGTCTGATAGACGGAATCGATGGGCAGCAGAGTAACCGGGTCGAGAATCTGGAAATAGTTCACGATATTG
>Ga0310697_10002153_pt1 | contig 21441 bp, 14 predicted proteins | sample 172DNAGHGlowgp2_FD_203883 | JGI IMG/M metagenome (GOLD analysis project Ga0310697, IMG submission 203883) | Sheep rumen microbial communities from Palmerston North, Manawatu-Wanganui, New Zealand - 1728 DNA GHGlow gp2 (v2) (version 2) | ecosystem: Host-associated > Mammals > Digestive system >... | reverse complement strand
TTCAACCTCATCAAACTTGTCATAGACAGCACCACCTGCAACTGCATTGGTATCACCACTAGTTATTGCTGAAGATGCAGCACCACCACCTAATTGGTCTTGAAGACAAATCATTTCAGTATTGTCTTTGTTGTAAATATATACTTGGTTTGAAGTGTCAATCTTCAACTGATTATTGATATTGGTTTTGGTTGTTCCACTGACATTTGCATTATAGCCTATAGCAAGACTGTTATTTTTATCTGTAGACATTTCGCCACCACCAATAACAACACTTTGAGATGTACTAAAACTTGGAATGCCAGAATTAAAGTACCCATCTTTCATAGAGCCTATTATAACATTGTTACTTCCTTTTACATATGAACCACTACCAGAATTGCTATAGTATTGTGCTACAAGAAAAACATTATGCTCACTGCTACCATCACACTTTGCATTTGGTCCGATTAAAGTATTATATCGACCGCCTCCGCTATTTGCTCCTACAGAAATTGTATTGAATACATTTGAAGTAGCAGTTATTGGTAATGTACAGTTGATGGTATCAGCAGTTTCTCCAGTTGTAACACTGATATTTGTACCACCACTGACTGCTTTTCCTCCACCACCTTGAATATCAATATTGCCACTACCTAAGAGTGATTCATTGTTGATGGTTTTAATATTAGTTCCAGAAACCAAAGTATCTTGTTTTCCACTAACTGCTGCTGTAATTTCTGCTGTAACGGCTGAAGTCTGTGCATATCCAGATAAATCAATTGCAGGTGCATCTGTTATGATATAAAATGCTGTTAAATCTAGTGTACCTGCCGATTCCATTTGGTCATATTCTTGCTGTGTAACCTCGATGGCATTGTTGCCGCCTCCGGTAACTGTACAACTAATGGTATTTGTACTATCTATTGTTATGCCACTTCCAGCTGTTAATTCATCTTGCTTTCCATCCCAATATAATTTGTCCCCGGCTGTAACGTGAATTGTTGTATTTGCTGTATGTGCAGTGAACGCTGTAGTGTCAGTTTTTGCACTAATCTGTGAATCAACATATCCGCTAGTAGCATAGTCTGCATCATTATTAAATGCACTTACATCTGTAGGAACGGTAGGTATTGTAGGCTTGTTTAAAAGGTCATCATAATCGCCACTAGTAGCAACGGTTGCTAGGCTTGAACTTTCAGCATAGCCACTTAATGCATCCTCAGTAATATATCCTGCATCATTGGTAAATGCAGTGTTTGATGTAGGTACAGTTGGGATTGTAGGTTTATCAGTAAGGTCATTGTAACTACCAGAGAAATCACTTTTTGAATTCCAAGTTGATTTTTCTTCGCTTGTAACGTGAATGTTTGTATTAGCTGTGTGTGCTGTGAATTCTGTATTTTCTGTGTATGCAGTCATTCCACTAACATCTTGTTTTCCAGATATATCTTGATGTTCTGTAAGATAACCTTGTTCGCCAACCCACGTTTTAGTTGCCATGTCGTTTGTTGCTGCTGAAATGGCATCATCTGTTGCATCCTTGGTATAATAGTTGTCAGCATCGAAAATGTCAGATATTGGAATATTTATATCTTGTTTTCCTGCATCTGTATTGAACGATACAACAAGATATGAAGCACCAGACAACGTTTTAATTTCAACGTTTTCTACCATTCCATCAATGATAAATGGCGAAGCATCATATTCGAATACCTTTGTGCCACCAGTGCCGCCATGATAGAATTCAACATACTTACTAGTTGAATTATACTTAACGCTGTCAGCATATCCACTAACAGAAGGAATATCACCAATATCAGCCTTTCCACTTACTGCTTCTGTAATAAGTGTTTCAACTGCTGCTGTTGTAAAGTGAATTGATGTATCTTCTGTATGAGCAGTGAAAGCAGAACTTTGAGTATAAGCTGTCATTCCACTTACATCTTGTTTTCCAGAAATGTCTTGATGTTCTGTTAGATAACCTTGTTCGCCAACCCACGTTTTAGTTGCCATGTCGTTTGTTGCAGCACTTATTTCATCATTTGTTTCTGATTTGGTATAATAATTGCTCAAATCAACAGGTGTATAAGCACTTGCATCAAGTTTATTTGCAATTTCAGTTGCTGTTGATGCAGTGTAAGCAGTGAAAACATCATTACCAACTTTTCCACTCAAAGCATCCTCAGTGATATAGCCTGCATCGTTGTTAAACGCTGAAACATCTGTAGGTACAGTTGGGATTGTTGGTTTGTTTAAAAGGTCATCATAATCACCAGAGAATGCCACTTCTGACAATCCTGATGTATCAGCCTTGCCACTGATTGCAGATTCAATCAAATCGCCTAACCCATCATCTGTAATATATCCAGCATCGTTAACCAACTCTGAAACATTTGTTGGTATATCTTCAATGTCTGCCTTTCCTTCCAATTCTGTTTCAAGATTGTTTATTGCAATTGCAACTGGTGAATTTGCAATTGCATTTGTACTTCCACTATCTAATTGTTGGTCAACTTCAACTGGTTCAAGTTTTTCCTCAAATATTGACTTTAAGGCTTGTGGAATAAGTTCAATTGGGTATGATACACCATTAATGATTAATGGTGCATTTGTTGACCATACAAGATTTTTATACATGTAATCATCTACTAGGTAGAATTTTACATTGGAGTTTTTTATAAGATATGTAAGGCCACCTTTCTTGAAACCCAATTCAGAAATGACTTTATTATTTTCATCTAGTTCTTGAAGAACAAATGAATTCGTGAATGTTTTAATACATTTCATATAAATATTCTAATTTATTATAAAGATAATTTAACACACTTTAACACCGAATATTTCTTTTTCTCAGATTTTTTTGTATAATACACGCGAACATTATTTATATAATATATGGGGAGAAATCTTTAACGTTTTTTAAGAAAATCTACTTCTTTTTCTAAATCTTTTTGTGTATATTTGCATTGTTAGAAAAAAAATCACAGAAAGTTTAACAAAATAAATATCAGTTATGAAAAAGATTTTATTTAGTTCACATGTATCAGAAAATCCTGAGTTTGTAAAGGATGGTAAAGGTGATTTTATGGAAATTTCCATTTGCAGTTATGATTATGTTAATGATGGAAAAGAGTTTTCAATGCCATACATTGCAATAATGGAAGAGGAAGACAGAGGCACTATTGGAGTGAAACGCCACTTGTCAACTAGAACAAGCCTTAATTGGATGCTTAATTATGTAAAAGAATTTTTTGATGCAGAAGAAATGGCTGTACTTAAAAAAAATTCATTAAAGTATAAAAAAGAAATATTTCTATTTGATGATAGCTATGCTTATTTATTTAACCTTAAAGAACTAACAAAAAAATTATAGAATATGAAAATAATGACGATGCATGAATTGCAAGGTATGCTTGCAACGTTTGTAGAAAATGGTTGTTATGTTGAAACATCAGACAAAATTGAAACACTGTATGATTGGCTTGAAGACCATAATTACATACCAATTGGAAAGATTAAGCTAAAGCATGGTCTTGACGAAAAAAGGAATGAAGAGTTGGATGCATATGGAGACCTTTTCAGAAAATATGATGCAAATTATGACGAACCATTTAACAGATTAGTGTGGCACAGCATTGGAAAAGCTGCTAAAAATAAAGAAATTGATGAAATACCAATTATGCAAGGTTTTACACCTTTTGAAAGTGACGAAATGGAAATTAGATTGGAGTTTTAAAATTGAAGTTGTTTTGAAATAATACATACCTATTAAAATTTTGAAATTATAATTCGTTTTTTAAATTATAAGTCGAAAAATCCTCTTGTAGTATATCTGGGAAGATAGAGGCAATTGAGGTCATTCAATAATGGTCTGGGAAGATAGCTATTGAATGCACGTTTCATTATTTTTTTTATTTTTATTAAATAAGAGGCAAGTGTAAAAATCTGCCTCTTATTCTTTTATTTTAATATTATGCATTCTGTACAGTCCAACCGGGAGGAATAACGTTGTTTGTTTTTCCATACCAATTCGTTGTATTGCTGTTTTTAACAAATGTACCGCTTGCAGCAACGCCAATAACCCAACCGGCCATATCCAAAGAAGTACCATCATTAATCAGTGTATTTATTGCCAACATTTTTATATATCTAAGACTAGTACAGCCACTGAACATATTAGCATAACAAGAAGTGTTTGTATAAATATTTGGTGGAATAAATATTCTTAATTCTGTTGCCGGTAATATTGGTGCTTCAAGCAATGATGTGCAACCTTCGAACATACCTTGATAGCACTGTGTTGAAATGGTTGTTGCAGGTAACATATTTGATGGAACTGATACCAACGATGTACAGCCTGCAAACATACACATACAGCAAGAAACTGCCATTGTATAAGCGGGCAATATAGGTGGTGCTGTTGTTAGACTTGTACAACCTTCGAACATGGAATGATAGCAATTATCTGCCAATGTGGTAGCAGGTAATGCAGGTGCTGTTGTTAATGATGTGCAATTCCAAAACATGGCTTGGTAGCAAGATTTTTCCATCGTTGTTGCTGGTAAAACAGTTGTGGCTGTTAACCCGCTGCAATAAGCAAACATTTCTCTATAACAATTCTCTGCTAATGTTGTTGATGGCAAATCTGGCGTTGAAGTTAATGCTACACAATGTCTGAACATAGAACCATAACAATACTCTGCTAATGTAGTAGCCGGTAATACAGGAGTAGTCACTAAGTTGTAGCAATCTACAAACATACTATAATAACAACCCTTTGTTAAAGATGTTGCTGGTAATATTAAATTCTTTGTATTCACCACAACTGGGCTGCTAAATAATCCTAAAAATTGATAATCCTGTGTAAGTCCTGTATTATTTGCAAAATCATCGCCATACACCAAAGACATTATATTTCCTTCGATGTCATATTTAAAAGAAGAATACCCATGATTTCTCAGTTCCCCAATTCCTTGTGTAGTGGCTGTTAGTCCACTCGCCTTCCAATAAATCTTATTTCCTTTATTAACTGTTACAGTTCCACCAGATGATAAACTACTCCAAGTTGAACCATCATCAAGGCTATAATAAACTGTATTTGCTGATGCACCGGATGGTGAACGCCACATAAACGTTGTGTTTGCTTCAGTAGGCTTGAATGTTAGATAGTGTGTTGAATAATCAATATATGTGCAATCTTCTGAATTGACCTCATATAATCCACCCTTTCTATAAACAGCTGGTGTTACATCATACCATGTAACACCACTATCTGTTGAATATTGTTTTTTTTGTTTATAGTATTTACATGCCATATTAATCTGTTTTAACGTTTTTTAACTATTATCTTGTACAGTCCAATTGGTAGGAATACCGTTAGCACCTGTTGTCCAACTTGTCATACTTGCAGCCTTTACAAATGTACCACTGTTAGTCTGAACGCCATATACCCAATAAGATGTGCATGAAGATGCAGATTTATCAGTTGCTAGACACTTGATATAGTTCAAATTAGTACAGCCATAGAACATACTTTTATAACAGCCAATTGCCAATGTTGTTGCAGGTAATTCAGGTGCTGTGGTTAATGATGCACAATATTGGAACATATTTTGATAACAGCGTTCTGCCAATGTTGTTGCTGGCAATTTGGGTACAGTCACTAATGATGCACAGCCATAGAACATATATTCATAGCAATAATTTGACAATGTTGTTGCAGGTAATACAAGATTCTCAGCACTAACAACACCACTTTCTTGGAAAAGCCTTGCAAAAATTCTTGTATTATTTCCCAAATCATATTGGCCAACGAAATTATCGCCATACAGCAATGACATCACATTTCCTTCAACATCAAATGAAGTTGAAGCAGAAAAAACTTTTTCTTCAAGCTGTGCTCTGCTAAATGATTTCCACATTATTTTTTGCCCTGCTGTAAACGTTGGTGTATCAGTGTTTCCTGGCAATAATGTCCAAGTTGCACCATCATCAAGGCTATAATAAGAAGATGTATTAATTAATCTAAACGTTCCTGAACTTTTAGGAATTGTTGTAAAATACTGAGAAGCATAAGGGCTTGGAGGTATATACCCACAATCCTCTGAATTATATTCCACGCTAGTAGACGATGAAACTGTATTCCAAGTTTCACCTGAATTATAACTTACTTGATATTCGCTAACCACATACTTGTCATATCCTGAGCAAGTATAACTAGTAATTGTTCTATATTGTGGTTCAGGTGGTATATACCCACAATCAGTTGAATCATATTCAATTACCGGTAATGCAGCCCTACTTTCTTCTGGAACAACATTCTGCCAAGTTGAACCGCTATCATATGATACTTGTTTTATTTCCTTTTTCATTTTATTTGTTCCAGAGCAAACATAACCTGTTGTTGCAATCCATCTATATTCTAGATTTGGACATTCATCACAAATATAATCGTCTGTAATTGGTATATCAACCCATCTTTCTCTATATCCACATTCAGTTGATGCACTTTCAATGACAGGCAATGCAGCCCTTGATTGTTCTGGTAAAACATCATGCCATGTAGCACCTGAATCACAACTATATTGTTTTATCTCTTTTGTTACCTTATTGCCTCCTGAACAAACATAGCCTGTTGTTGCAGTCCATCTATATTCGTCACAGCTACATTCTTCTGAATATTCTTGATAAGTTACTGCTGAATACTCGTTAATTGGATTCATCTTTGGTGATGGTTGACCATCAATGATGCATCTTTGGTATTTCTTATAAACATGATATAATGTTGTGTCTGTCAGTCCAGACAAACCATAGTTTTCAGGCATTGAAACGCCACAAATATCATCAAGATACACCCAAATATAATCAACCTCGTCACAATGTTCACAAATGCAATCCTCATCCTCTTCATTTATTGTTCTTGTCTGATTGAACGTTGGTGATGATGGGTTATTGTCAATCTGAACTATATCAGCCGTGCCATCATAATATAGGCTGCAATTTGCAAAATCCACTGCAACGTGACACGTTGTTGATATTGTCTGCCACTCTGGTTGCATGTGTTCTGTACAAGCACTTGATTCTGTTTTAACTTGCCTTATTTGTCCATAGGTAATAAGTGCTGAATTTCTCTGGACTTGTTCTTGAATCATATAACCTGTATATATTCCATCAATTTCTTCACAATATGGCTCGCCATCATCAACCCATATTTCTTCACTTGTATCTGCTGTACAAGTGCCATCATATTCTGTAACTGAACTATAACTATCAGTAACGGAATTATAATAGGTATTCAACTTATACCCAGTGCAACCACTTGTGGTATATTCACATTCTGACGTTAACAAAACCCATTCACCTGCATCACTTGGGCAATGTGTTGTGTCCAGTACCCTTTCAGTCCAAATTTCACCATAACCCGATGAATTTGGGTTTTCATCAATGTATTGTATTATTTTATATCCAGTATAACCCATTATTCAATTTCACACCATTCTGATATAGCCCTTGCCATTCTTGAAGCATTGATGCCATTTATTATTATTTCAACCTCTTTTGTTTCAGTTCCTGCTGTTAATGTTACTGTAATGACTTGCTCACTATCTGATTCTGAAATACCAGACACTGTGAATGTTCCATCATCGTTCAATACAAATGTTCCTGATGTGGTTGTTCCAGAATAATCACCACATACAATTGGAGATAATGTAACCTCAGTTGTTCCATTTGGATAAATAACAGGGCTGTCAATTGTTATTATATCATTTCTAACAATCAATGCAGTTGTTTGTTCTGTAACAATATCCTTGAAAACAATAATATCTTGTCCACAATCATATGTGCCATATATATATACAGTAGTTGAGCCAAAAGCACCGTTTGTTATTGACGTTTCAACTATTGATGGGAATGTTACTATTCTCCAGTCGTGTGCTGATGTAACTGTAACTGCTGATGTTGTTGCAGAACTATTCAATACTATTGTGTTTGGCGAAACTGATATTGTACCAGAAACACTGCAAAGACTTGAATCATATATTCTTACTGATTTTCCATTGAAATAATCAGTACCCACAAACGTTCCAATAATGTTATAATCGCCATCTGATGCACCTGATAATTTGTAGGCATCTTGTTTCTTTTCTGAGTATTCACACAACTTGTTATCTTCATCCAATGCTTGACCAGCTGCATTAACCTTTACAACATACATTGCAGTTGCCCACCCATCTTCACAAACAACCAAACCATCCTCAAACAATGGCTCAAATATTGGTTCAAATACCTTTTCAGATAACTTGAAATTGCTCTTATCAGCCTCCATCATTGGGTAGGTTGTTCTACCTGAGAATGTTAAGGAAAACGAATTATTATCAGGCGAAATTGACAATACATCATCAAGTGCCAATCCTTCCTTCCATCCAACCAATTTATAATTGTCGTTTCCAATTACCTTGAACGCTACTAGGTATCTTCCATGAACTGCTCGTTGCATTAACTCTTCAATCTCATTCCTAACACTTACAATTGATGCTGTAAGTGATTCTGTATAGGAATGGTCATCATAGTTTTCAGTATAATTGATACTAGTTGCATCAATCCTATAAAAAGGCTGATTGGTTATAATTGTTTCAACTGCCAATGATGCATCAGGTCTTGAATCTCCAGAGAAAATCAAGCCATCAATATCTCCCAAATTATAAACATAAATGCCATCTTGAATGCCAACATTTATATCCTGAATATTGCACCCACCTGAGCCACTTGTTGCTAGTGATATATCACGATTTAAGTAACAAATCATATTATTCTATTTTTTAATAAAGAAAAATGGTTGAATGCAACCATCCAACCATTAATCTTAAAAACCATGAACAATATATTAATTAGGCTTCCAAAGTCTTTACAACGCTCCATGAAGTAACCTTTAATGGTGCATCTAACTGAATTCCTTCAAAAACTGCATTCACTCCAGTTGCATCACCCTCTGCACTTCCACTTGAATAGTTGAAAGTTGTTGCAGCAACGCCATTGTTCTGGCCAAATACATAAACGTTTCCATCCTTTGTTTGAACAAATGCAATTAGGTGTGCTAATGCCCAATTCTTGTATTGCTCTAGCATATTGCAATCCAATTTTGCAAAGTTCAAAGTAATTCTGTGAGTAAAATTCTTCTGGTCTTTTGAATCACCAACATTTAACTCAACTTCTGCAAGGCCTGTTCCATCAAGGAAATCAACCTCATACACTTTTTCATTGCCTAAATCAATGGTATCTATCTCACAAGAACCACTTGACTGTGTGAAAGTATATGAATCATCCCAATTGGCGAAAGCAAGTCTTAAAATGCCACCAACGGTTGTTTCACAAGTTGCACTTACACCGGCGCTTATTTTACAATTTAACATTCTATTTAAATATTTAAATTAATCGTTATTTTTCCTTTTTTTATAACGTGGGAGTTAAAAAACTCCCACACTATATATCAATTACTGATAAATTACAACCTCATCGTCAAAGATGAATCCAGAAACTGCTCTGTAAGCACCTTTGATGTAAAGCATTGCCTCATCCTTCAAATCATTGCCAAACTGTGCTCTGATTTCCTGAGTATCTGAAAGTAAGTCAGTACAGAATACAAGATTATCCTTTGATGCAGCAATCATTGTATTTGCTGGTAATCCAACAACAACGATTTCAACGCCCATGTAATATATCTTGCCACCTTCAATTGCAAATGAAGGAAGAATTACCTGATAATTGGTTGGAACGGTTGATAATGCCTGTCTTAAATACCTCATTATATCCATTGTAACGAAAATCTTCACCGGAGCCTTCTCAGGGTCGAATTCGCCATCGTTCAATACTCTGCTAGGTATTGCTTCATAAACCTTCTGAATCTCGCCCAAAACGTTTGTAGCATCAATGGTCTGACCACTAACCTTAACAGTGCCACTTGAAGCAGCTGCTTGGTCAACAATGCCATTCTGAACGCCATCAACAGCGTTGCCACTTCCGCCCCAAATTATTCTTTCAAGGTCGTTTGCAAGGCTGTTCTGCAAATGGAACATCACTGCACTTTCAAGTGATTCATTGCCATCAGTGTTCTGAGGCCACTGGTCTTTGGTTGCACCAATCTGACGATACTGCATTTCACTCCAGATAGAATCAAGTTCTTCCATACACTGCTCTTCATTGATTTTGAAATTCTTTACAGTGAATGTTGCTTCATCCAGAGAAATTCTCTGTGTTGGATTCCATGCACAATCTCTATCATCTTCCTGTGAAATTGTGTTGTTAGCCATAACCAACTTGTGAACTTTTACATCTTTGGTGACATTTGGAATCACTCTGATATAATCGTTTGCAAGTGTGTGGGCTTTCTTTAAACTCTGATAAAACCACTCACCATGATTTTTGGTAGTGTAACTAATGTTGTTATCAATTAAATTTGCCATAATATTATGTATTATTATTTATTTTATTTTTTCAATAAAGAGAATTTGTTTAATATTTTTTTCCAAACCCCTTGAACATAGATAAGTTAGCAATTCTATCGTTGATGTTATCCTCAATATTGCTAGTCTTTACAACGGTTCCAATTGGCTGTGTTGATGGTGTTTCGTCTGCAAGTTTCGTCAACTTTTCTTCTACCTCAACCTTCGATGTTACAAGTGATTCAATGTAGTTAATAACTTCGACTGGTAACAAGTATTCAACGCCATTGATTGAATAAGGAATTGCATTAACTTCAGGAACATCTAACTTTTCTTCCTTGTCTTCGTCTGCTGAATCTTCATCAACGCTGTCATCGTCTTTAACATCAGTTTCAGCTGGAGTTTCATCAGTTTCTCCTGCATCTTCTCCATCAGTTTTCTCCACTTCTTTTTCATCTTCTTTTTCCTCTTTTTTAAAACCTTCTGCAATTGGTGCTTCAATGGTTTCATCTTGTTTAGCTTCATCAATTGTTTTTGTTTCAACAAACTTGTTATTGTTATCTACCACAAAGACGTTACCATCTGCCAACTTATATTCTCCCTCTTCAACCTTTAAACCATTCTCATCACGAACAAAACCTTCCTCATCTACCTCAAAGAAATGTTCATCATCAATGTAATACTTCAAGGACAAATCACCTGAGTTGGTTTCATCCTTCTTTGCCTCTGTTGCAATATTTTCAGCCTCACTTGAAACTTCGTTCAAGAATGCAACAAACTTCTGGAATAAATTAAGTGTATCTTTCATCTTAGAATATGAAATTTGTAATGCTTTATTTGAATTAGTTTTATTAAATAGTGCCTCTAGTGAAATCCCTCTAAGATTACCCTCTCTTAATTCTTTCAAAATCTGACGATTGTTCACCTTGCACTTCATCATCATTGTTCCAGCTGGTAAGTTCTTAAAACCATATTTCGTGAATGCATCATCATTCTTTTCATCCTCAATTATCCAAAGTCTTTGAAGATAAATACCATCCAATGCCCTTTCACTCATGTCTTTGTCCAAGTCCTGATGCATATAGGTAAAATTGTTCCAATCACCTGATAACATATATCTTTCATACATCTTTTTGATGGTTTCTGCACTCGCTCTCATATAATAACCCATACCATCAAATTGTCTGTATATTAATTGATTTGGTATAATAACAGGTGCAACAACCTCTCTTTTCTCATGGCTTGAAAAATAAACAAGTGGCTTTTCTTCCTTGAAATAATGCAATTCAACTTGTGTGGCTGGATTGTCAACGAATGACAACCCAAACAATCCCAATGCCTCATCATCAATGTTTATATCAAAAATAGGAATCTGTAATTGTTTCATTATAATGATTTTTTATAAAGATAAATTGTTATTAATTTTTACCGGCAAGTGATTTAACCCTTGTCAGTCTATCATTAACCCTGTTGATGTCAGTAACTGCAACAACTGGTGCAAAGTCAATGCTGTCAATTGCATCCAATATTCTGTTGGTAGTTGCTGTTGCTCTTAAATTGTCATCAATAGCCTCAAAGTTTGGAGTTAAGCCGCCATTTGCAAATTTTCTAATCTTCTTGTCTGCCAATGTGTGCTTGCCACCATTTCCTTCTGCATTGATAACATCTAGTAGTGGTAGGTATTTCTTTGTTGATTTTCTATTAACAACAAATTCTCCACGTTCAACCTCCAAATTTGTTCCTTCAATCCTAGCGCCACCTTGTGAATGATATTTTGCATTACCGGCAATTAAACCACCATCTGCATACTTAACAGGCTTGATTGCTGCCATTTGCTTTGCAATTAATGCAACTTGAACTGCTCCAAGTGCTGACAATAAACCTGCAAATATTGCACCTTGTGGCCATCCCCATTCTGCAATTGCCTTTGTAGCACCTTGTGCAGTGTTTGCAATGCCTTGTGCCATCTGATAAGCCAATTCAATCTTTCTTGCCTTTGCCTCTTGTTCTGCTGCCTTGTTTTTTAATCTTCTTTCCTCTTCTGCAAGTTTCTTTTCCTCTGCAAGTCGTTGAGCATATAACAATTGTTCATCTGCAAGTTGTTGTTTTGTTGCTTCAAGGTTGGTATTACTAGAATCCCTTAGTTTATCATTTAATTCTTGGATTTTGTCAGCAGAATCATTCACCTTATCAAGTGCTTCATCATGCAGTTTTTCAACCTCTTCCAACTTTTGTTGTGTTTGCTCGATTGCAAAGTCCATGAACATTGACAATGTGTCCATAGCCGGAACCAATACCATTTCACCAAGCTGTGTATATAGGTTGGTAAGATTTTCAAGTAATGAATACTCACTGCCATCTTGTTTCTTGTCATTTTTATCATACCAAAGTTTCTTTTGTGGCTTTGTCGATGCATTTGCCTTGTTATCTCCAGTATAGTCAATTTCAGTTGAAACAGGTGAATTTGCTCTAATTCCAACCTCATTTAATTTGACTTTCAGTTTGTTTAATGCATCAATTTTCTCATTTATGGCTTGTTTATATAAATTGGAATCTTGACCATAGATGTTCTTTACATTTTCAAGATATAGCTCCCATCGTGCTTCTTCCTTTGAAATAATTGAAGATAATTCAATGTAGCCTTTATCCCAGACAATTTGTAGTTGCTTTAGATTTTCAAGCGTTTTTTCCTTGTCAATGAAACCAAATATCTTATCTCTAACAGGAGTTTCAAGTGCTGAATCTTTTACATGGTTAATTAGTTTATCATATTCCCTTTCAAAATCATCAGTAAATTGAGATAGCTCCTCTTTTATCACTGACAATTTTGCTTTATTGTTTTCAGCCTCTTTCTGATTGTACTCAGCAGTTATCTGGAATCTTAGTTGCAATAACTTATTCCATTCACTTAACAATTTTGCCCTATCAGCATCATCCAAGCCTAACCAATTGGCAATCTTTATAACATCTTCTGATTTTTCAAGTCTGGTAAGTTCATCAACAATTAACCCCCATGTTAATTCAGCCCTTTGCCTAATAGCATTCTCATCAACTTTTCCTTGATAGTATTCAATAGCCTTATTGGTAAAATATTCCCACGCTCCTGCTGCCTTGTTAATTGTAGTTATCTCATCCGTTAATGCAAATACAGTATCTTGAAAAGTTTTACCAGTTTCAAGCATCTTTAACTCATTTTGTTTTTCAATGAGTTTATTTAATGCTTCTGTATACTTCTCCAACGGCCCTGATTGGTATTTTTCAACCTCTTGCTTGAGGGTATACTCTTGCATTTTTGCTTGGGCAATTTGGGTGTTTTGAATCTCTAGTGCATACTCTCTTGACCTTTCTATTAGTTCCCTTTGTTTTCTAATTTCATCCTCCAACAATTTAAGCCTAGCTTCTTGTCCTGCTTTTGCAGCAGCAACCCTTTCTCTTTCAGCCTCTTCCCTATCAGCAGTTATTTTGTCTTGGACATCAGCATCAAACTGCATTTCTTCAAGGTCAATTTTTTGCAATTCACTTTGGTTGTTTCTTGCAAGTTCCCTTCTTTCCCTATATATCTTTTTTTGAAGATTGATGTATCTTTCAGAATATGTATTTCTGTTTCTTTCCTCAATTCTCAACCTTGCAAGCTCATTCTCATCATTTGCTATATCAGTTTCAAGATTATATTGTCTTCTTCGTTCTGAATTATGGCGCTGTCTTTCTGCTGCATCATCCCAACCTCTTTCCCACTCTTCTCTGCTCTCTCTGCCTGCATTTCTGAATGCTTCAGCTGTTCCTCTGAACTGATTTCTAATCCCATCAGTTAATGCTCTGAATGCACCTCTAAAATCAAGTGAAATAAGCTTGACAATAGTTTCAATAAGTGTCTTTAGCGGGTTTACAACCCAATTGATAACAGCAGCACCAAATGCCTTTAATACATTCAAAGATGATTTAAATATCTTTCCAAGGTTTGACATGCCAGGTATCGTTTTTTCAATCCAAGCAACAAATTCCTTCCAACGGCTCACGAGGGCCACAATGAGGGTGATAACCAACATCAATGGAATTGCCTTTAATGCTAGGTTGAATGCCTTGGTTGTGACTGTTGCAGCCTTTTCAGCCTTTGACAAACCTTCTGTTGCCAATGTTGCCTTGATTGATGCCAACTGATTGGTAACAAGTTGTGCCCCAGTAGCCTTCATTGCAAGATTGAACAACTTTGCTGTTGCACTGCCCTTCTTCATCGTTTCTTGCAATGTTTTCAACGATTGAATAACTGACATTGCACCTGCAAGCTTCTGAACTGCCTTTTCAGCATTTTCAGTTTCAACGCCAAACACTGACATTGCACCTTTGTACAAACCAAATGCAGACGTTGCAGATTTTGCAACATCAATTATATCATCTAGTACCTTGGTATCACTTGCAAAGCGTTTAACCTCTTCCCTTGCATCGTTAATTTTATCTTGCAAATCACCGGCTTTCTTCGCCAATTCAACAAATGCAGGGTCAGCCTTATCGACACCATTTTTGAGCATTTCAACCAATTGGCCTTCCATGCCCTTAATCTCCATTGCAGCCTCTTTGATTTGGTTTTTGTAATCACCAACTGAACGTTGGTGATTGCCCATCTGGGCATCAAAATCCTTTAATTCTTGGTTAATGGATTTATATTGGTCAATTAACTCTTTCTGTGTTCTGCCATTTGCAGTTTCATCAGCTGTCATTGACTTGATTTTCCTTCCAAGTGCTGACAAAAGCTGTTGTTTTTGCTTATATGTATTTGTGGCGTTTTGCTGAATTGTTATATTGTCTCTTTCAAGTTTAATCTGCTCTTCAAGTTCCTTGTTTGCAAGTTTATATGCTGCTCCAAGTTTTCCGCCGGCATTTATTTCACTGACTTGTTTTTCAACCTTTCCAAGAACATCTTCCAGAGTTTCAAGATTAGCAATAGATTCTTTAACCCCACCTATTTCAATTCTAAATTGTTTTACTGTGTTGTCTGCCATTTTTAATTTTATTATAAAGAAATTAGCCTTAACGTGGCTTCTTTTGCCATATTCACATCGTGGCCTTCAATATCTGTTACCCTGAATAAGCCATCATTGAACTTCACTAGTGTATTTGATTTTATCTTATGATATATGTCATTTGGTAATGTTACTGGTATTTCAACACCATATTGATAACCTTTCTTGATGTTGAAAAATATATCTGTTATTGTCTTGTCATTCTTTGTTGAAAACGAATTGTCAAAATCAAGTCTGAACGTTGTAAAACCACCAAGAATATTTTTATATGTTATGTAATTCTTGCAGAATATCAATGGTGCTTTAACTTCTGGTATCGTTGTATCGTTTCTATACTTTACAACATTCAAGAAATTATAAAACTTCGTTGTTGCATTCTTATCCAGATAAATCAGTCTTGATGTTTTATCAGTCTGATAATCTTCATCAACAATTGACAAATAATTGTTTTCCCACATTTCAGCATCACCAATAACTGGAACTTCCTTTGTGCCTCCACTAAAAGCATTATCACCATTTACAAATGTAATGTCTTTCTCCCAAGTATAACTCCAATTTGATTTTATCTTTTCCTCCTTTGCCGATGTGTCATCAACCTCAAATGTTATTCCGCCAGTATAACCACTTTCATCCCTACTTGTTTTATCAACCCTTGTATCATTTCCCTTTTGATAGCCCTCTTCATCTGTTGAAATAGTCCATTCAAACTTTGTAGATGTGCTGTCAATCCTCTTAAATGATGCATCCTTTACATTTGCCCACTCGTCAATATCAATGATGTTTGCCTCTGTCTGCTGCTCATTTGCAAGGGTATCTATTGAATAAGTTGAATTGTTAATTCTTGTTAAACGGAGATTGAATGTATTTAAGAAATTCTCAATATAATCATTAACCTTTGTATCACCCAACCATTGATTCACATTGGTTGGCTTTGCTGTTTTAATGTCAATAAATGATGGTACAGGATTACTAGCTGTTGGAACCCAATCTGCATCTGAATTGATTATTCCCATTTCAAAATTGAAATTAACCTTTGTGATTGTAACACCATTCTTATACCTGTTTTTCCAATCACACGTTTCATACCATGAGCATTCATCACAGCAGTTATTGAATGGCATTATTAGTTCAAATGAAATCATATCGCCCTCTTCAAGCCACACAACTGTGTCAATGTTCCAATTGCCACTTGCCTTATTGCTAGCCAATGCACTGTTATTTGAAAGCCCCGGATAGGTTTTATGGCCAAAGTTTGTTGTTGTGTCCCATGTTCCGCCAGATACATTTGTATTTGGTGTAAACTTGTTATAACCTTCAAAATTTGAATAGGAATCACCCCTTACCAACACTTGTGCTGTCTGCCATCCAAAATCTTTTCTGAGACTAGGAGAATCTTGCTTGAAATTTGTGGAATTGTACATATCCATATATAGATGCTCAATCCCTCCATCATCTGTTGTCATATTCATTGTTGCCTTTGATGGGTCTGGAAGACAAGTAAACACCATTTCATTGCTTCGCCTATCATATAACCTTGAATCATCATAACCCTCTGCATAATAACCTGCACCAAGCCTTGTACCAGCAATAAACTCTGATGTATCAAAACCTGAATAATCGTTTACAAGTGCTGTTTTTCCATTCTTTGCAAACTTGTTTCGTGCATCATCATAGCCAATATTAACTCCAACCCAACCAAAGTTTGGAAGCGCTTGATATACTGGTGTTATATGAACATTAGATTTTGATAAATTGGTTGGAATCATTGGCGTTGCCATATTGAAGCTGTAGAACTGCACATTTGACATTGGTTGCAATGTCTTTTTAATCTGAAACTCAAATATATTTTGGCTCAAATCAGTTGAATCACTATCATTGTACAAACCAGTTACTCTAATTCTTTCATCTTGCCCATAAGTGCCACCATTAACTGGATATGACATTGAACCATTGCACTTCATTCTATACCAACCCGACTTTGGTATAATAAGAGAATGTGCATTGCTATTCTTTCCCAACGCCAACATATTATAATCATCAACCTCGTTGGTGATTGTTGTGTTCTCTGATAACAATATTGCATCCGTTCCAACCCTCATTGATGGGTCGGAAAACAAATCACTTAATAAAGCAGTTGAAGATGTATTGTTGTCCTTTCTTAGATTATAATCAGCTGTAAAACTAACATAATATGGTGTGTTCTTTGATTGATGATAATCATTCCAACTGGCTGAAAATGTCTGATATAATTCCTTGAATTTATCTTGTGAAAAGATGTTTCCAGTGAGTTTATAACCCTCACCCTCAAAACAATCCTTTAATATTGATAAAACATTATAAGCCGGAAATATATTCTCTGTTGAAAAGTTGTTTCCGGACGCTGATAAATCCTGTGTCGTTATTGGATAACTTGAATCTGCATTATTATATGGCAATCTATACAATATATAAGGGAATACAACGTGTGTATCTGCTGATGCCACATTGTAAATCTTTCCATTATTAATGCTTGCAATATCACTCCAACTTGCAATGTTGATGTTGTGCTGCTTTATATCCTTTAGTTTCTTGTCACCAAGAACATCTTTCAACTTTGCCTTTGCCGGAACATATAAATTGCCAGAATAATACTCTGAATCAATTTCATCCATAATGAACTTGCCATTCAATATCTCAACATCATCAACAATCAAAACAGCATCATATATCTTGAATTTGTTGGCAACATCAAAAACATCAACATACTCAAACACCTCCCTGTTATTACTTGTAACAGGAATATCAACTTCGAAAGAATAATGAGATTCTTCAATTATATGCTCTGTTGTTTTATCAAAACTTTTAGCCAGTTGAATATTGAATGAATCATCAATATCAACCATCTTGCCATTTATAAATAATTGTGTCATTATAAACTTACATTATCATCTGAATATTGATAGGTAAGCGAAACCTCAAAGATGTTTTCCCTATCACTTATTGTTATATCAACATCATTTACAATAATCTTTACAATCTTTCCACCTTCAAGGAAGAAATGATATTTTGATTTTGATAACTCATTCAACCATTTTGCAGTTGAGGCATCAATCAAAGTTGTTGTAAATGTATGCTCAACCTTATTATACTTCTGAGAAACAATCTCAAGTTCCTTGATGCTACCCCACTTTCTTACAGGATTCTTGAAATAGGTTGTCTGCTTGTCAATCTTCGACTGATAAACCTTTTCACCTAGGAAATTGAATTCATCAATTCCGCCCAATTCATTGACAAAATATACCTCATTGTTAACATTACACTTTGGTTCAACAATGTACTTTATAGCATTGGTAATATCATTTCCACCTGATGTTGCTGTCACCAGTACATAACCCACTTGTTTGTTGGTGCTTGCTTCAATGGTTTCCAAATCCAAAGTAAAGTAAAAATCATGCCTTCCATTGTTAACCTCATACATCAAAACATCGCCGTCAGAGCCAAGATATATTCCCGATAAGGTATAATATAGTTTCTTGATTGAAACGCTGTTAGAAGTGCTTAAAACAGACAATGCAGCCACCTCACCATAGTTGTAACTCCTGTTGAAATTGTTGGTAAGAAAATTAACCTTGTTATTGCCTCCAGTATGCTTGTAGGTTGTTAAATCAATATCTGAAAACTTGGTCAACGTTGTTGGCAATACAACAATGTTGTTAACTGCAATTGGCTCACCAATCACTTCATTATTATCAATCCTATAACCAACCAATTTAACATTTATAGGGTCTTTGAAAGTTAAATGCTCAAATGGGGCTGTAACGTTGAAAGAAACCTCAGTGTTATAAGTGTATTTCTCCAATGTTATTTGACCACCATTTGATGTGTTCTCCAATACCACGAACTTATTAGGCTCTTTCGGAACATAACTAGCGAAATCACCACCAATAATGAACGTTCCAGACGTTGCAGTAATTGAATATCTGGTTGATGTATCAATATAACACCTCAACACTGCACCGACATTGGGAATGTCAGTTATAATATCAATATCATAGAATATTGGATTTTTCTTCAAACACTCCATCAATGAGAACAATGTGGCAGTATAATCACTAGATGAACGAAATGATGTTTCAGATATAATGTCAACAGGAGAGAAATGAATCTTCCTGTTAAATCCATCCTCATCCAATGCATCCTTTATGTGGATTTCACCACCTGTAAAACCCGTTACCCTAAACGTTACCATTGGCCTTGATGATGTGGAATTCTTGAATATCAAAAAATTATCCAAACTGCTTCCAACAATATTATTAACTTCTATATATGCCATATACTTTTTTAAATAAAGAAAATGGGTGAGATATACCCACCCATTTTAATTGGAAAACCAATCTGTCAAATCATCTGTCAATATCTCAAAAACCTTTGGTGCAAAATCATCCCAATATTCTTCAACCATCTGCCAAGCATCATCAAGAAATGGCCTGGGAGAAATACCAAATCTATATATTGAATCTTGAATGTGCCACAAGGTATTGTTGTCAGTTGATATACCCTTGTCCTCCATCCAAGGCAATAAATACTTTTCATCAACCCAATGACCCGGCTCAGTTCCACTCTCAATGTATTGATAATAATTATTTATTAATATGTCAATTAACTCAATATCTGATAATGAAACATCCAATTCATCATATATATGACTGTCAATCAAAGTATTAACACCAATCTTATCATTAATACCATTCTTCTCCATTGATGCTTGAATGCATCGTTTTACATTTTCTGCAAGCAATTCAAGGCTTTCATAAATCTTATCAAGCTGCATATTTCCAAATAAAACCTTTATGTGTTTTTCTTCTATTAGAACCTCTGCAAAGTTCAGCCACTCTACTTTGGTCAAAGCCATTTCTTCCAACTTCTTTAGTTGATTCCCAAACTTTAATCAAATTACCATCCAAATCATATTGATGCACCTTTTTTGACTTATCAGGATGATTTGTTAACGATTGGCTTACTTTTTTCTTAAATTCATCAGTCCTTTTTAAACCACTTAATTTTTGAGATATTTTTTTTCTTGTTTCTTCTGAGGCTTTTAAACCATTTGCTCCTGGGCCACCATTTGAAAGATTATAACCATTTGGATATTTTGTATCAAATTCTTTTATATACTTTTCTTCCAAATCCCATGCTTTTTCTCTTGAATCTGTTTCTTCCAATATTTCAGTTTTAAAATTTTCAAGCCCATATTTATTTCTTTCTCCTGTTAAATATTCATTAGCATAAAAATTTTTTAAATTGTAAAACTTATAATCTCTTCTTTTAATATTGGAAGTTTGCCCAACATATTGTTTACCATTTATAACGTTAGTTCTTATATATACTGTATATTTCATAATATTTCCTTTTTACAAATATACAAAAAATATTTGAATTTAAAAATGTATTTGAGGCAATTTATATGAAAGAGGAACACATCCAGCAGCGTCATCAGTATTAATATTCTTCAATAATTCTCTCTCTGTAAATTGTTTGTTAGGGTCAAAATAGTCATCATCCATACAGAAATTAATCTCATTCACAACATTTGCATTAACAGATAATCTTACACCATAAGATTTATCATCAAACCAACGTTGAAGGGTTAATATTGAATAACTGACAACACTAACCTGTGATTCTTGTGCTAAAAATAAATTCCTCATTCTTGCAATGAACTGCTGTGCAATCTGTGATGCTATTTCTTGACAAGATACATCTGTTAATTGCTCCACATTGAAATTATTTAATGCCTGTGGATTTAATACAATATCAATGTTAAATTGACAAGGTATTGCACCACCCATAGGTTCTATTTTGCCAAAATATATTGGCATTTCAAGAAACACTAATGGTGTTACATCTTCTCCGGTACCTGCCGATTTTGATAAACTATCATATTTGAAAGAATTAATCAACTTATGCTCAGTTGCTAATTTCTTCACCAAATCATATACTTTTTTAATCATATTCTAACTATA
>Ga0310697_10002151_pt1 | contig 21443 bp, 15 predicted proteins | sample 172DNAGHGlowgp2_FD_203883 | JGI IMG/M metagenome (GOLD analysis project Ga0310697, IMG submission 203883) | Sheep rumen microbial communities from Palmerston North, Manawatu-Wanganui, New Zealand - 1728 DNA GHGlow gp2 (v2) (version 2) | ecosystem: Host-associated > Mammals > Digestive system >... | reverse complement strand
CCTCCGCGCTGCCCCTCGACTTGCATGTGTTAAGCCTGTCGCTAGCGTTCATCCTGAGCCAGGATCAAACTCTTCGTTGTTGTATTATCGTTTTTTCTATCTCTAGAAGTATAAATGAAAACGCAACACGAGACCGAAGTCTTACAGTTCTCAAATTCCTGGCCTCTGATCAGGTTGAATCTCGTATCTTACTGCCTGTTGTACATCGTTTTAAACGACTCGGAATCGACGGGAACAACTGTTACATTGTCCCTTGTTCTCTTGTACTACTCGTTGCTGCAAACATGTCAAAGAGCTATTGTTTAGCGCCACACCAGTGGCGAAAAGCGGTGCAAAGGTACTGCCATTTCTGAAACTGACAAATTTTTTTGCAACTTTTTTTCATCGAAGTTATTAACAGTTTATCAAAAATAAGCAATAAAACATTGATACACAATAAAATATCAGCGAGAAAAAATTTTTAAAATTTTTCTCGCTGACAGTGTGATTTCTATTGAAATATCGCAAATCAGGTTCCCCACCCACCAAAAGCAGGGGGTATCACTGCATCATGCGATAGACGCGAATTCCGATATTGGATTTGGAACGCTCCAGGAACTTGAACAGTGGTGTTGACTCGAGCATCACCTTGCCACCGCCCAGTGAAGCGTCGAGCAGGTAAGGATCACCCTTGTCATCCTTGATGATGATGCCATTGTGGGAGACATCCAGCCCTTCAATCTTAGTGACCAGCGAAACAAAATCACCAGAACGCAGCTCGGCTTTCACATTCTTGTCATTGAGCCACGAGCGCTTGAGGTAAGGGAAACGATGGCGCAGCAACTCGTAGCGTTTGATCTTTGCCACCATAGCCGTATCATTCTTGAGCTGGCGATAGTTGCCGGGGTTACTAGACATGTAATTAATATCCTTGACCATGTATTCGGCATGGGGCAAGTCGGGGGTAACTTCTACAAGGTTTCCACGGACGTGATTGTCAATGATCCACTCGCTCATGTAGTGAATGCGGCTAGAGTAATCTCCCATCGTGCCATTGCGGTAGCGCACGTTCTCGATGTTGGCAGCATAATCACGCCAGGAATAACGCTTGTTGAGCGTGGCCCTCGTCAGGGCATAAAGCGTCTCAATAAAAGTGAGGCAATCGAGTTCATGAACGTTTATCGTGAGGATTTCCTTGTCGGCCTCGAGGGTGTGGGCTACATAAGGAGTGCCCAACAACTGGCGGGCATAGAACTCGACCAACTCGTTAGCATCGGCAAGTCCACTCTCATAGCCTTTCATCAACAAGTTGTTGATGATGACAGTATCGCTGTCGCAGTGGAATCGCATATCGGTCATTGTCGCAGCATGTGCCACCTGCTTCATGGGTTGCTTGGTCGAGCATGTCACCAAGACGAGGCATATCAAGAAAAATAAGTTTTTCATCTTTGACTTGTTTATTTGATTTGACGTACAAAATTACTAAAAAAACTCATTCAATCGGATACAGCGAAATTAATTTTGGCCATACTCCACATTATTATATGTAAAATAGCAGGCAACAAGACAGGCGGCCCAGAACGGGTCGCCTGTCCATCTATCAGAGACTGGCTATGAGTTAGCCGTTTTTCAGCAGAATATTGATCAAATCGGTAACATCGGTGATGTTAATTGCGCCACTGACGTTCACATCGGCGTTAAGCGCATTAAAGGGCTGAGGATTACCGCCCAGCAAGTAGGAGATCAAAGTGGTCACGTCACTGATGTTCACCTTGCCGTCCTCGTTCACATCACCAATCTGGACTGGAGTGTGGGTCTCGGTCGCATTGATGATGTAGAGTTCCCACTTACCGCTCACGGGAGAATGCTCCTGGTCATCGGGGCTAATGGCTGCCAACATCTGGCTACCTGCATCAACAGCCCTGACGATACCCGTCATTTCATATCCATAATTCTCGCGAATGGCAGTTTCAGGATTGAAGGATACCCAATCCTCCCAGTAACCTTGCTTAACGATAGCCTTGAAGGCACCAGGCAAGTTTTCATTGTTAACGTCAACCTCGCTCTTAGGCATAGCCATCACAAAGGTGGTGTCATCAAGTTGTTCACGGCAGATGGCCCACTTGATATTTACAAGCTCCTGCGGCTTGGGCTCTACCATGAAATACTCGGTCTGCTCAACGAAGTTGGCAGGCAAGAACGTATTGGCCGTGTAGGGCTCTGCCCCGGTAACAATGGGAAGGGCACGCAACTCGATCGTGGGGTTATTGCGGTCTGTAAGCTTTCCGACCACCGTCTGCCCCAGCAACAAGGCCCCCTGCAGGTCTTGTGCATCATCTGACGAGACAGGCGCCTTGAGAATCAGTTGTGCCCAGTTACTCTGGTCATAGTCCACATCATCCGACGAATCGGGCAGAGGCAATGACTGCGTGTTGTAGCTAGGATTGACGGCATCACCGTTCTCGTCCTTTACCCACAACCACTTGTCTTGGTCGTTGAGCCATACACCCGTCAAGTCGTTGGCGACAACATATTCCTTGCCTACCTCGCCCTTGCTGACGAGATCAGCAAGTGTCATCACCTTACCGCTGACAATGCCCACAAGTCCGTCAGCATTATAGTAACCGCCGTTGACAAAGTCATAGTCAGGCGTCTGAGTCGATTGGTTGCCATTGTCACTGAAGATGATGTTAGCCGGCATCACGGTGATATTGCCGCTATAAATCCAACGATAAATCAGATTACCATTAGGAGCCACACCGACAGGCGAGACGAGTCCTTCGCCAGGCCAGCTGCCGCCGGTATAGATTGCCATCTGATTAGACACCCATGCATAGGGCTCAGCATAATGGGCACTATTCTCAAAGTAGCAATAGAACACATCATCACCCATTCCGACAGCACACGACGGCAGAGTCGAGGTTTCAGGTTCCTCCTCCTTCACGTATGAATAGCCCGAGTTACCATCATACTCGAAATAGTAGTTGCCCGGTGTCAGGCCATTGATGTTCTCAGTCTGTGCGCCGTAGCCATTGTTGAGGATGATGTTGAGCGAAGGTGATACTTGAGAATAATGATACCACATCCGGCCGTCATGACTATGGTCCTTATCGGTAAGCCTGGTTCCGGGCCATCCCTCAAATTCACCGTGATCATCCCAAGCATAGATATAGGGATCATTCTCGGCTGCCACATAGATATTTACCTTGTTGGCCGCTGCGATACAGTAAGTCCTAGCCACCTGATTGATGACACGACCATTGTAGAGCACACCGGCTCGCAGCGTGTAGTTGCCCTCGGTCGGGAACGAAACAGACCCTTGATAGGTGACCTGGGCGCCATTGGTCGGAGACGGCTCTGAACCATCGGTGGTATAGACAATCACGGCGTCACTGTTGCTGGCTGTCAACTGAGGTTCGATGGCTTGACTGTAATCGCAACTTGCCAGATCGATGGACACGATGGGATTGTGGAGTGCCCGGTTAAAGGTTGCTGTCAAGTCATGAGGCACGCCGTCGGCAAAGCTGAAGAACACATCGGAGGTGACACCATTGATGTCGGCAGTCTGGGTTGCCCAGTTGCCATAACTCAGAATGATGTTCATCTTGCTGGCATCGACTGCGGCATGCAGCCATCTGATACCGCCCACTATTATACTATTATCAGCATTGTACTGCCATCCCGGGAAATCGCTCGTCAACGAGTGATTTTGATCATCAAACGCATAGAGATATGGCAGGCCGCCACCGTCATACTTGACAAAGACCTTAATCCTGTCGTCGCTACCGCTATCCATCACATATTCGCGGGTAATTATGCTGTTGGGCCTCACCTCACCATTAGCCAGCACGCCCACCTTGAGCGTCGTGGTCTGATCGAAGGAGAGATTCACGCCAGCAGTATCGGCGATCTGCGGACTATAGGCATTGGGAGCCTTGCCATTGGTCGAATAGACCAGTACGGTGCCCTCACTGGAAGGCTTAACATTCACCTCGATGGGAGCCGTGTAATTGCCGCTGTTGCGGTTCACTACAGGATAACCATAAACCAAATCCTGCTTAACGTTGCTGTCAACCTGATCGGCCAGGGACGAAGTGATGCTCAGGCGGCACGTGCCCTGATCGTTGCACCACACCTGGGTAAAGCCGTCAGGAACACCGGCATTGACAGCCTCGTCGCCCAACTGCAGATAAAGTTCGCCCTTCTCACCTGTCACACGCCAAGCGATGCTGTAGGAGCCGATAAATTCAGGATCCCATACAGTGCTCTCGTTGGTAATGCCAGCCGTGCGGCGAGCCTTGATAAAGCGGCAGATAAGGTCATGCCATACAGGGTGCATGAAGTGAGGATAGAACAAGCAGGGAGTGCCCGGCATAGCGAGGATAAAGCAATTGGCCTCAACAATCTGGGCATTGACACGATGCTGGTAGTTGCTGTTACTGGCATCTGTCGGCAGGTCCTTAAAGGTATCATGGTTATCAATAAACGTCACAGCATAGCGCTTGAAACGATAATCCCAGATGAGACCGTCATTCTTGAGCAAGCGGAAACTGTGACCGCTACCGTCATTAAAGGCCTGCCTGATCATTTCCTGCAAGGGGAAGTCAAATGCACCGCTCTGGAAACCGCCTTCATCATAGACGCCTTTGATCCACGCCTTGATATCATCGGCTGTGCCCCAGAACTCGCCCACCGAGAAAGTGGGTCTTACCTCGGTGTTATAGAAGGCAAAGTGCTTGGGCTCAAAGCCACGCGCATAATCGTAACGGAAACCGATATAGCCCAATTCATCCTTGAGATAACGCAGATAGGAGAGAATCTTCTGTTGCGTGACGAGACTGTGATGGTCCACATCGCGGGCCCATGGGCCCTTGCCGGCATCGCCGCCACAGTCAGCGTTACCACTGCCCTTACCGCTCTCATCATCCCAACAGATGTCCCTGCACTTGCCGTATTCGTCCCAGTCCCACTGGATGCTGTAGGTCTTGCCTGTCGTGGGGCCGATAACGTTGATCTCATCAACAAAGTCGGCGGCGTTCTCCTCACCGCTCCATGTGCTCAGGCCACCCTTATGGTTAGCAACGACATCTTCCATGGCACCTGTTCCAGCTGCCTTGTAGGCACTGATAAGATTGATCAGTTCTGTCTCGGTGCCAAAGTAGCTTTTGGGCGCCCATGTGGTCCCATTTACGTTATAGGTCAAGCCCCGGCCGTGATCAAGATAGAACACGGGGACAAAGCCCATGCAGTCAGGATTGTTGATGATGTCGCCATAATGCGTCACGACCCAGGATCCATTATGGCCAGCACGCCACGCCTCGGATTCGGTAGTGAACACGCTCTTGTCCGAGCAAACAGTTGCACCACTCTGAGGGAGCCACAGCAGGTCGATATAGGGAGCGATATTGTCCTTCTGGTTCAACAACTCGACCCAGTTGGTGACAGGAACATACCACTCATCGTTCTCGCCCCACCCCGCGCCATACATGGTGGCCATCGCCTGGTTAGGCTGGCCATCGGCCGGGCGGAAACTATCCCAAAAGAAGCCTTGCAGCACGACACCTCCGTAGTCCGAAGGCCATCCCTGGGCCATCAAGCCCAACGACGACAGCAAAGCAAATGCAATTAATGTGTAAAACTTTTTCATAAACCCAAACAAATGAATGATTAATAATACTTGTATCTTAATAAACTTCGGTCATGTTCTCTAAAGAAGCAAACAAACTTCTTGATATCTGCAAAGATAAAAGATTTCTAAGAAAAAAAGAAAATGAAGATAAAGTTTTTAAAAAATAAACCAAAGTCGAAGAAATGTGTCTAAAAAAATGTGTAACTTAGCAGGTTGAAATGATGAAGATGAAACGATTGTTTATCACATTGGCGATAGCGGTGCTTGCAACCAGCAGCCTCCTGGCAAAGGATGACGAAGTCATCGTCACCCGTCAACTCTTTATGGGCCAACGCAACAGTCTACCAGAAAAGACGATCACCGTCGAGATGAAGCGACTGATAGTCAACAAGAAGGCCAATCCGGACCTGATGGCAGCCATCACCATGATGATGGATACCATCTCACAAGAGGATTACCAGAACCGCACATTTGTCATGTTATTGGAGCCTAACGACAACGGCGACATCGGTATCGCCATACGCGACGACGATATCGTGACCCGTGGCAAGCAGGACCAGAGCATCTACTGGGGCGACATAGAGCACCAGCGATATCACTTTGTTGTGCTCACGGGCAAGGACAACATGGCACTGCTGGAGCAGACCTTCAAGCGCCAGGGCAAGGTGAAATTTGTGCAGGAGTTTGAATTTGTGGATTTCAAGACACCCAACTACCCCACCAATGTGGTCGGCCGATGGTCGCCGAAAACGGGGCTGAAACTTCTCACCGTCATCATCAACGAGGACCCGAACGAGGACCCCAGCGCCCATGACCGCCCAGCCGTAATCCAAGAATAAGACTAAACGACAATAAAAAGATGAACGAGAACCTTAAAAACAACCAGAATTATGTGATTGCCATCGGACGCCAATTCGGTTGCGGTGGCCGTGAGGTGGGCCAGCGTGTCGCCCAGCTGCTTGACATCAACTACTTTGACAAGCAATTGCTGCTGGAGGCATCCAAGGTGAGCGGCATCCACCCTGAGATGTTTGAGGCTGCCGATGAACGCACCCCCAAGTTCTTCCCCAGCCTGTGGCCGCTCAACCTGGCCATGGCAGGTTCCTCCTTCGTGGGCGAGACACCGATGAGCGATGAAACAATCTACAAGACCCAATGCCAAGTGATGAAAGACCTCGTGGACCGCAAGTCTTGTGTCATCGTCGGACGCACCGCCGACTATGTCCTGCGCGAACACTGTCCTGTCATCAGCGTGTTCCTGCACGCACCTATCGATAACCGCGTGGCTCGCATCATCGCGCGAGGTGACTGTGACTCACGCGAGGCCGCCGAGAAGCGCAGCGACAAAATCAACAAATTGCGCGCCGAGTATTATAATTTCTATACCGATAAACTGTGGGGCCACGCCGAGAGTTATGACCTGTGCATCGACTCCAGCCTGCTAGGCATTGAGGGCACTGCCCAATTTATTGTTGAGTTCGTCAAGAAACGGCTTCTATAGGCCCTGCTCCAGAGAAGGCACATTTTGGCATTTCGCGAGATTGTGGTAATTTTGCGGCGTGATAGGCAAGCAGACCATCCATGCATTATTGATGGCGCTGCTGTGTGGCGTGATGCCCATGGCAGCCCAAGTGAGCGTTGACCACTACAGGAGCGACGGCACTCGCTATGTGTGTTCGCAGCAGGAAGTCCTATATGACAACTATTTCCATGCCGCACGCTTCGCCGTGTCGGCAGTCGCCAATCCTGCCGGACTGGTAACATTCTCGCTCGAAGTCACTTATCAGGAAGGGATGCTTCATGTCTCACAAGGCGACAGCCTGACACTCGTGCTCCGAGGCGGTGAGCGCGTTATACTCAAGACCGACCGCGATGTTGGCCGTGATGACATCACCAAGCGCCACTTCATCGACCGCAACGAGTACTATATCACGTGCCACTACGCGATGAACACCTACGACATCCAGCGCATCACACGCAACCGCGTGACCAAACTGTCGTCACAGACCGACCGCTTCACCTTTGACCGCAAACTGGACAGATTCCAAGACCGTTTCCGGCGGCAGTTCACAGCAGTATACCGCTACCTGATGGGTAATGGCAAATAAGGACAACGGACCCTAGGTTTGGAATGTCAAACCCAGGGTCCGTTGTCCTTATTTCTATTTTACCTCTTAATTCTTTTCAATCGGTTATTTCACCTTGAGGACTTTACCTTCCTCAATGTTATTGCTTGCCATACCATTCAGCTTCTTGAGCTCGGCAACGGTCATGCCATGCTGCTCAGCAATCTTGGTGAGGTTGTCGCCCTTGCGCACCTTGTAGGTCGAGCGGCTGTTCTCGCGACTCTCCTTAGTGGATTTACGAGTGCTTGCGGTCACCTGCTTTTGCTCCTTCCTGTTGTTAGCCTTCTTGCTGGCAGACTCCTTCTCGTCGGTGGCAACACTTTTCTTGGCTTGGTTATAACGCTTGCTGGGCGCATAATCGCGGGCCTTGGTATAAGTGCTCTTTGAGAAGGTATAACTATCGGTGTGGGTGCAACGGTTAGCGAAGTCAAAAATAGCCTCAGGGTTGATAGCATAACCCATGAAACGGGTCTCGAAGTGCAGGTGGGGGCCGGTACTGCGGCCCGTGTTGCCGCTCAATGCGATGGGCTGGCCTGCCTTCACATACTGATCAGGCTTCACCAGGAAGCGAGACAAGTGACCGTAGACTGTCTCCAGACCGTTCTCGTGACGAACAATCACATAGAAGCCGTAACCGCCACGCTCAAAGCGGGTCAGACGAACACGGCCAGAATAAGCCGAATAGACCGTATCACCGACAGCAGCACGCAGGTCAATACCCTTGTGGGTGCGGCCGAACTGAGGACGGTAACCATAGTGGCTGGTCACGTAATTGCCCTTGATAGGCATCACATAGTGACGCACGTCAAGCACCTTGGTGTTAGGTACATTGGCGTCCTTATAGCAGTTGACGAGGTTGCTTTCCCAACCTTCGGTATAGATATCGGGCTCGGGCTCACACTCCTCATAGAGATCAGCGGCATACTTCTGAGCTTCCTGAACACGGATCTGGTCCTTCACACGATTCTGCTTAGCGAGCAGGTCGCTATGCATCTTGCTGTAACTAGAAGCCGATTGCATATTCTGAGCCGATATGCTAAGCGCAAAAAGGGTCATCGCCATCAAGGCGACATAGTAACGTTTTATATTCATTTTTGGTTAAATTCTAAGTCTATTTGTTTTTAAGAACGCCCAAAATTACGCTTTTATTTTATATGAGGGGACAATAATTCTGCTAAAAAGTGTAAAGTTTGGTTTCATATTCTAAACATAGCAAACTAATTTCCTATTAATCAATGAAATAAAAAATTCACAATTGCAAACAGTTCAAATTCGTGAATTGTAGTTTTTCTAACCTCCTGAACTCACGACTAGGGTCAAGAGGCTAAACATTCTTTTTAGTCAACTTAGACAAATCTCGGCTCATTCGGCTTCCAGCTGATTGGTGACCCAGATGACCCACTCATCGATGTTGTCGGTCAACTTGTCGGGCAGGGGCAACGGGATTCGCACATCGGGAGCGATACCATTCTCGTCAATTCCCGTCTCGGGGAGGCCTATTCGACGTGAAGTGGGGACACCGAAAACGTGGTCAAAATGCTTGAACGGAATATAAGAAACATTCGAGAAATCTAGACATCCTTCGGTGTTATCACGTCCGTAAACAGTCGTGCGATAGCTGGTAGCCATAATTTCTAACAGCATCGCTTCACTATTGCTGGAGTTGCTGTTGTCGATGATGATTGCGGCTTTCTTGACCGACTTATCTACCTTTTTGTTCCTTATCAACAGCTCATCACCGAATAAACTGATGAACTCGCTATCGGGATTCTTGGACGACAAGTCTTTCAGCAATTTTGAATTCCCTTTTTTCACTTGATGAGCCCGCTCATAGTCTAACCAGAAATTGATGTTATTTTGAGTATTGCGGTATTCAACTCCTGGAAGGGATGCCTCATGGTCATACAGCAAATCCCCATAAGGAGACCAACGCGGATCGCCACCGCTATTGCCACGAATATCTATCACAAGGTTTTCGCAATGAGACTTCTTGAATTGCTTGATCGAATTCTTGATCCATTTAGCGTCGGGATGCGGACCGGAACAAGCCGGGAAGCGAATCAAGAACGTCTTGTCGGTCACCTTACAGGCCATGGCAACTGGGGCATACTCCATCACACCATCATAATGGATAGACTTTTTCTCCCAGTACTGCTCAGTCCAGTTGACATTCTCATTCTTCTCGTTATAAACCGCATAATGAATCCGCAAATGACGGTCATTGAACCATGCCATATATTCGGCGGCAGCATCCCATCCAGGGCGTTTGCCCTGGGCAACCTGCATGCGAAGCCGAGCTTTCAACGCCTCATAATCAGTGCTAGTGGTATCAACGACTTTTGTCGGGAAACCGGAGTAGTTATCCTCAATATATCTGACCGCGAAGTCATAGTCTTCGAGATGTTGTTCAACCGTGAGTTGCGGTTGTGCTTGGGTGAGCAAACCAAAGAATAAACAAAGCACAAAGTAAATCGCTTTCTTCATATCGTCACATTAATAATAATTGCATGATTACTGCCACAAAAATAATGCATTAAAATGAGCATTCAACGAAGATTTACATTATATGTAGAAAAAGATGATAAACAATTCTTTTAAACAATTTAGATAAATCTTTGTTCATGTCTAAAACACTATCACAAGATACTGAAGCCATATCAACATCAGAGAAAAAACAAACGGATGAATCATTAGTTCCAAGAGTTGGAAGCCTGAATCATGTTGGTGGTGTTTGTTGCATCGACAGGCCGAGCAACAGTTGTGCCCGAGGGTAACGTGTTTCCGACGATGATGACGTCACTAGACTTAGTTGCTTTGATTAACACCGACGGCGTATCGGAAACGCTTGACACTATGTTCTTGGTAATGATCACATCATCCAAATATGCCCCAGAGAATAGCGATGCCCTGAGTCCTGACACCTTATTGTTTGTAATCAACAAGCTTCCGCCACGATTGATGGACGATGCCTTCAAGAAATCAAACACATAACTTGTTATATTCTTGAAATTGTTATTGCGGATGATGTTGTGTGTGCCAGCAGTGCCAAATTCCTCGTCACTACAGCCATGGTTGAATGACGAGATCTTGTTATTATCAACAATCACATTGGCCACTCCCTGACAGAAGAACACACCAGCGCCTCTAACAGTATTACCCGTCAACGTGTTATCCGAAATGAGGGCATTGGAAAAAAGCGTTCCCATATGAATGCCGTGCATCGCACTGTTCTCAATGGTACAATTCTGAACATAAAGTCCCCCTTCACCCTGGTCACTCACGCCATCAAATGAGGAATTGATGATCTTGCAGTTAGAGATAATGTGGTTATAGGAATGAGAGTCATAAGCCACGTTAGCCCTTGGTGAAGCAGAATAAGGGTCAAAATGGATGCATCCGTTACACCAACTCATCGGCTCATTGGTCTGCCGATTTCCGTCAAGACAGATGTCATGAATATATACTCCGACGCATTCATTTACAGACCACGAACGAAAGATGGAATAGGAAGTGCTCAACACACAGTTAACCGTATGGTTTTTGACCGCCCCTGAATGACCCGCAACATGATTTAACGAGCTCTGGAAAGTAACCTTTTTGTTTACCGAGTCAATCGCCGTAATCACGCCATAGGAGCAATCGCGGGCCGAACCGTTGCCGTTTGTATAATTGCTATGACTATCACTGACGTACATTGCATCACCCACCTCATAACCATTTATACTGTCGAGTGTGGCGACATTGCTGTCAGCGGTGAGCACAACAGTGAGTTTGTGCCATACAGCAGCCTTCTTCTTGATGATCGTCGAAAACCCATCGCCATACACTTCCATGCCACTCCTCAAAGACAAAGGACGGCGAATCATATATGTACCCGCAGGGATATAGAGCGACACATGCATCTGGGCTGCCGCATCAAAAGCCCTCTCCAAAGCCTCTGTATCATCTGCGATGCCGTTTCCTACAGCTCCATAATCTTTCGCTGAGATTCGTCCACGCATCAATACATCATAACCACCATGCTGCGATCCTTCATTTGTCAATAAATAATGGATCAAAGCAGTAACATCAGATATATTAGCCTGTCCATCACCATCCACATCGGGATAGATGCTCTGCGCCAAGGCTGTTTGGACTGGCAAAAAGATGACCACTAAAATGCAAATAAAAAAAATCAAATTCAGAGAATAATGCTTTTTCATTCTATTTAATCTAATGCAAAATGTAAAAATCCCTTATTCTAATCATATACTTACCATCAACTGATGAGCCCCCAATTCTGCTGCTTGTTGAAGATTTCCCTGATGTGAGCGGCCATCTTGCGGCCCCAGGGGGTCTCCATCTGCGGGTCATCACGCAGGAAGTCCTCGGCGGCATTGCGCGCCATCTGGATGATCTGACCATCCTGGGCAAGATTAGCAATGTGCAGGTTGAAGGCGATGCCGCTCTGCTGGGTGCCCTCCATGTCACCAGGTCCGCGCAGCTTCATGTCCTCCTCGGCAACAACAAAGCCGTCGTTGGTCTGGGTCATCACCTGCAAACGATGACGGGTGTCGCGCCCCAGGTCACTGCGCGCCATCAAGATGCAGTAGCTCTGGTCGGCGCCACGCCCCACCCTGCCTCGCAGCTGGTGCAGCTGAGAGAGGCCGAAGCGCTCGGCATCCTCAATGACCATAACCGAAGCATTGGGCACATTCACGCCCACCTCGATAACCGTGGTCGCCACGAGGATGTGGGCCTGACCGGTGGCAAAGAGCATCATCTGGTAATCTTTCTCGGCAGGTTTCATGCGTCCGTGCACCATCGACACGTTATAGTGGGGAAATACGTCCTTGACTTGCTCATAGCCCTGTTCCAGCGCATGCAGGTCCAGTTTCTCGTTCTCCTCAATGAGAGGATAGACGATATAAGCCTGACGCCCCTCGCGCAGCTGGGAGCCGACAAACTGATACATCTTGAAGCGGTCCGGCTCATGCTTCAAGACCGTGGTCACGGGCTTGCGGCCCGGCGGTAACTCGTCGATGATGGACACGTCGAGGTCGCCATAGACCGTCATCGCCAGCGTCCTGGGGATGGGCGTAGCGGTCATCACGAGCACGTGGGGCGGAGCAGTGCGGTTTTTGCTCCACAGGCGGGCACGCTGGGCGACACCGAAACGGTGCTGCTCGTCAATCACGGCGAGACCCAGGTTGTGAAACTGTACCGTGTCCTCAATCAGGGCATGGGTGCCGATGAGGATCTGCAACTCGCCGCTCATCAATGCCTCATGGATGGCGGTGCGCTCCTTCTTGCGCGTGGAGCCTGTCAAGAGTGCCACCTTCACGCCGATGGCGTCGGCCATCGGTTTGATGGTCTCCAAGTGTTGGCCGGCAAGGATTTCGGTGGGAGCCATAATACAGGCCTGATAGCCGTTGTCCAGCGCAATGAGCGCCGTCATGAAAGCGACAATCGTCTTGCCGCTGCCCACATCACCCTGCAGGAGGCGGTTCATCTGCTTGCCACTGCCCATGTCGTGTCGCATCTCGCGGATGACACGTTTCTGAGCCCCCGTGAGCGGGAACTGCAACACATTATTATAAAAATCATGGAAATAAGCCCCCACGCGGCTGAACACATGCCCCACCAGGCGACGGCTGCTACCTTTGATATAGTGCAGGATATTGAGTTCCAGGAAAAAGAGTTCCTCAAACTTGAGACGGAACTGTGCCCGCTGCAACGACTGCTGGTCGGTCGGGATGTGGATGTTGCGCAGGGCCTCGGCCAGCGGCATGAGGTGGTAGCGCTGCATCAGTTCGGGCGGCAGGGTCTCGGGAATGTTCAGCACACCCGGGGTATTGAGCAACGTGACCACAAGCTTGTGGATGGCGCGCGAGGTGAACGAGCGGTTGCGCAGCACCTCGGTCAAGTTGTACACACCCGTCAGACCCTGGGCGACATTTTCGGTAGTCAGCACGTCCACCTCGGGATGGACGATGTTCATGTGGTTGTTGAACACCGATGGCTTGCCGAACAGGATATATTGCGTATTGGTGTTATAGGTCTTCTGGATTGATGCCACACGGTTGAACCACACGACCTCGATGGTGCCCGTGCCGTCGGTGAACAGGGCCTGAAGGCGACGCTTGCGTCCCTCGCCAGCAGTAGTGAAGGTGAGGAAACGGCCCTGCAGCTGTATTGCCGCCTCATCACCATGCAACTCATTCACATGGTTGATCACGCTGCGGTCGATGTAGCGGAAGGGGAAATAATACAGCAGGTCATAGTAGGTGCTGATGTCCAGCTCCTTCTTGAGCAGTTCGGCACGCTTGGGCCCCACGCCGTGCAGGTACTGTATGTCGGTATGACGCAGGTCAGGCATCTTGGTTCAGCAGGTGTTCGGCAAGCGCCAGATCCATCGGACGAGTAATTTTCAGGTTTCGCGGGTTGCCCTCGACCAGGGTCACCCTGTGCCCTGCTCGCTCCACGACCGAGGCGTCATCAGTAAACGTCCGTTCAAAGGGGCGCAAATAAGCGTCCAGCAACAGGCGAGCCTCAAAGGCCTGGGGCGTCTGCACAGCACGCAGTGACGAACGGTCCAGCGCATGGCTAGTCTCGCCATCCACCTGCCTCACCGAGTCGTTGAGCATCACCACAGGAATGGCGGCACCATCACGACGAGCTGCCTCGAGAACACGCTTAATCAGGTCAGGCGACACCAGCGGGCGCACACCGTCATGCACGGCAATCACGTCAACGTCGGCGGGATCACCGATGCTGTCCAAGGCATTCTTCACGCTGTGCCAACGCGTCTCGCCGCCAGCCACCACGCGGTGTGGCACTGCAAAGGCATACTTGTCGCTCAATTCGCGCCACAGCGCCATCTGGTCGGCGGGCAAGGTCACAATGACATCAAAGGGACTGTCACCATTCTCGCCACTTTCTCCAGCGAAGGCCTCAATCGTGCGCATCAGGATGGGCCGTCCGCCCAACTCCAGGAACTGCTTAGGCACCTCGGCGCCAAACCTGGTCCCGCTGCCACCAGCCACTATAATCGCTATCGTCCTCATCTTATTTATCATTTTTTCTGACCACAAAGTTAGTGAGAAATTTAAAAAGGAACTTTAAGCCTCGGCTTAAAATTCCTTTTTAGGTTTCAAATAGGTAAAATTTCTAAGGTAAAAAAGATTGTTTCAGGTTTATGGCGCAAATTTATAGCCATTTATTCTACCATGAAAACTTTTCATCTATGTTTTACAACATATTTTTGATTAAAAGCATGAATTTTGACGGATTTTCCCCATCAACAAGGGCAGCGGAAACAGCTATCATTCAACCGAATAAACCCATGGTTTAAACTTTATTAAGAATAACCGTTAAACAATTCTAACGGCCATTTTTAGCCATTATTCCTCGTAGTGCTTGAGTTCAAAACGACCTTCAGCGTCCAGCACCGCATAGGTACACAGGCTGATCCAATCACCCAGGAAGATGACGGGCGGCATGCCCTCCTGTTCATTCATCCGCGCGATGTGGAGGTGCCCATAGACAAAGGCCTCGACGTCAGGATGAGCGGCATGATAGTCTCGTGAGAAATCCAGCAGCCGGACGGCGGCACGCTCTGAGATAGATTTGAGTGTTTCGGGGGTGCGACTCGTGCGGTTCTCGCTAGACCATCCCGTGGCAATGGGATAGGTCCAGCGGGGATGGATAGCGGCATAAAGCCACTGGCACACCTTATTATAAAAGCACCAGCGCGTGAAGCGATACATGACGGGCTGCACACCCACGTCATCGCCGTGGGAGATGAGGATGCGACGCCCCTGCGAGACGACCTCGGTGTGTCCGTTGAGGACGGTCATATTCAGCTGGTCGCGCAGGTAGTCAAACAGCCACACATCGTGGTTGCCTGTTACCCAAGTGAGTTTCACTCCAGCATCGGCCAGTTCTGCCAGTTTGCCGAAGAAACGGATATACCCCCTGGGCACCACATACTTGTACTCATACCAATAGTCCAGGATATCCCCCAGCAGGTAGAGCTCGGCCGCATCGTCCTTGATACTGTCCAAGAAGCGGCAGACACGACGTTCACGGTCCAAATCCTTGGCCATGTACTTCGCGCCCAGATGCAGGTCCGATATAAAATATGTGTTCTTGCCAGCCATTTTTAGTTGTTAGTCGCTAGTCATTAGTCGCTAGTCGATGGATATCGCCCGGAGAAGTGCTCAACTTCTAACTCCTAACTCCTCACTTCTAACTTCTAACTATTAAACTACATCATGCCCAACTCGAGCTTGGCCTCGTCGGTCATCATGCGCGGGTCCCACTCGGGTTCAAACACCAGATTGACCGTCGCACTGGTCACGCCGTCCACGCTCTCGACCTTCTGCCTCACATCCTCAAAAATGAAGTCGGCGATAGGACAGTTAGGAGCCGTGAGGGTCATGTCGATATCCACATGACCATCGTCATTCAGGTCGATCTTGTAGATCAGTCCCAGGCTATACACATCAACGGGCAACTCAGGATCGTAGACCGTTTTTAACATCTTGACGATGTCTTCCTCGATTTTCAATTTCTGTTCTTGTTCCATAACTGGGCGCAAAATTAAACAAATTCTAATAAAATGTGCTACAACCGGTTCCAAAAAAACCATACTTGCCACCCCTTTTCACACTTCTTCTCGACGGCAACCCCAAAATATCAAAAGTGGTGAAAATCAAAATTTTTCATAAAAAATGCTGATTATTAGTGCTTAATTAGAAAAAAAGGTCTATTTTTGCAGTCGCAAAATCGTTAGGGGCTCATTTTTGGGCGCTTTTTATTTGTCGCCTCAACCCTAGAGGTAGCCATTAAAACCCTAATGAACAAGCATTTATAGAAAATTTGTTATTTAATTTTTTACCAAACATTAAATTTAAAATACTACAATGACTAAAGCAGAAATCGTTAGAGAGATTGCAAGCTCAACCGGCATTGACAAAGCTTCGGTTTTAGAGACTGTTGAAAAATTCATGGACGCCGTTAAGGATTCTCTGGCCAATGGCGAGAATGTTTACCTTCGCGGTTTTGGCAGCTTCATCGTGAAGACCCGTTCACAGAAGACCGCCCGCAATATCAGCAAGAACACTGTCATCATCATCCCCGAGCACAAGATCCCCGCTTTCAAGCCCGCTAAGGTGTTCATGGACCAGGTGAAGTAAATCACTATTGTTGACAGAAACATATAATTCACAATTAACATTTTACTGATATGCCTAACGGAAAGAAACGCAAAGGCCACAAGATGGCAACGCACAAGCGCAAAAAAAGACTGCGCAAGAACCGTCACAAAAACAAGAAGTAATCGCGTAGTCAATCTGTGACGACTGTGAAATAGCAGGAACAAATAAATTGGCGCGCAAGATGATTGCCTGATCCGTCTGGCTCAACGCCTCGACCGTCCGGTTCATCTCGTCGATTGATTTGTTCCTGTTTGCTATTTCAAGGGATACCACAATGGCCTGATTCGCTCAGCGACCCGATTCCCTATAGACCCTACCCACCCTCGCACCGCCTGTCGGCAACGTGTCCAGCGGGACACATCTACTCCAGCCGCAGGAGAGCGTGCAGTTTTATATATTACATTACACATATATAAATCCAATATCACTTTTATTATTTTCACTCACCCTTCTGCGATGAGAAGTGAATTAGTAGTTGACGTCACGCCCAAGGACATGACGACGGCTCTGCTCGAAGACGGCCGCCTCGTTTCATTGCAACGGGAGACAAGAGATATCTCCTATGCCGTGGGCAACATCTACCTTGCCAAGGTGAAGAAGCTGATGCCGGGATTAAATGCCGCATTTGTCAACGTGGGACATCCCAAGGACGCATTCCTTCATTACCTTGATCTGGGATCACAATTCAACACATTCGCTCAATACATCAAGACGGTACGGGAGAATCCCAACAAGCGACCCATCAGCATCAGCAAAGTCAAGAACCAGCCCGACACCAACAAGCACGGCAGTGTGACCGACGTGCTCACCCAGGGGCAGGAACTGCTGGTACAAGTCGCCAAAGAGCCCATCTCGACCAAGGGTCCACGCCTGACCACCGAAATCACCTTCACCGGGCGCTACCTGGTGCTCAGCCCATTCAATGACCGCATCTCGGTCTCACAAAAAATCAAGGACCACGCCGAGAAGACCCGATTGCGCCGACTCATCGAGAGCATGAAGCCCAAGAACTTTGGGGTCATCGTGCGCACATCGGCCGAAAACAAACGCGCTGCCGAGCTCAACAATGAGCTCAGGGTGCTCCTCAAGGCCTGGGATGATGCCATAGCCAAGATCCAACAGGTCACCCCTCCCAGCCTCGTCTATGAGGAAGAAAGCCGTGCCGTCGGCGAAATCAGGGACATCTTCAATCCCGAATTTGAGAGCATCCAAGTCAACAATGCCGAGGTGTATGAGCAGATCAGTGACTATGTGACTCAGATAGCCCCCGAACGCAGCGATATCGTCAAGCTATACAGCGACGACATGCCGATCTTTGACAAGTTCGGCATCACCAAGCAGATCAAGTCGTCATTTGGCAAGACGGTATCCTTCAAATCGGGCGCATACATAATCGTAGAAAGCACCGAAGCACTTCACGTCATCGATGTGAACTCAGGCAATCGCTCGCGCACCAGTACCGACCAGGAAAGCAATGCGCTGAACGTGAACTTGCTCGCCGCCGACGAGATAGCCAGGCAACTGCGCCTGCGCGACATGGGCGGCATCATCGTGATTGACTTCATCGACATGGCCAAGGCCGAGCACCGCACAGAGCTCTACAAGCACATGCGTGAAGTGATGCAAAAGGACCGTGCACGCCACAACATCCTACCGCTCAGCAAGTTCGGGTTGATGCAAATCACCCGCCAACGCGTTCGTCCAGCACTGGACATCGCCACTGCCGAGACTTGCCCATCCTGTGGAGGAAAAGGTGAAGTGCAACCTTCACTGCTTTTTACCGACAAGCTGAAAGACAAGATTGATTACCTTGTCAACACGTTAAACGTGAACAACTTCATTATGTATGTCCATCCGTTTGTCGACGCCTACCTCAAGAAAGGACTAGTGAGCGAATACTGGAAATGGCGCAGAGAATTCAAGCGCAAATTCCGCATCCTGCCCGACCAGTCACTCAACTACCTCGAATACAAGGTTATCGACAAAGAACGCAACGAGATTGACCTTAAAGAGGAAAAAGACATCAGCAGCAGCGAGACGAGCAAGAAAGAACGACGTTCCAAGCAACGTGCCGCTGCCGACAACGAAGACGACAGCCAGCAATGACCCGATCATGTGTCATCGCTCGCCAACACGACATCAAGGCCACCCAGCTCAATACCGGCTGGGTGGTCTTTTGTTAATAACATATTTGCGTTAAATTATGTGAAACAAAAGCGTTTCTCATATTTATAAATTATATTTGCAAGCAGAAATTCATCTTTAACATTAACCATTTAATAACAATCAACTTAACCAATGAAGAAACCTGCAGCTAAAAAAGCTATTAAGGATCAGAGCAAGCCCGCACCACTGGGCGCAAAAACCAAGAGTTACATCGCAATGGAAGATCGCTACGGCGCTCACAACTACCATCCCCTGCCTGTCGTACTGAAGAAAGGTAAGGGAATTTATGTATGGGACGTTGAGGGCAAGAAGTATTTCGACTTCCTGTCAGCCTATTCAGCAGTCAACCAGGGTCACTGCCACCCCCGCATCGTTAAGGCCCTCAAGGACCAGACCAACAAACTGTGTCTGACCTCACGCGCCTTCTACAACGAGGCATTCTGCGAGTATGAGAAGTTTATGCACTCCTACTTCGGTTATGACAAGGTGCTGCCCATGAACACCGGTGCCGAGGGCGTCGAGACCGCACTGAAGCTGGCTCGTCGCTGGGGTGTTGTCAAGAAAGGTATCGACAACGACAAGGTGAAGATCATCTGCTGCGAGGGCAACTTCCACGGCCGCACCGTGACCGTGATCACCATGAGCAACGACCCTGACAGCTATGCCAACTACGGTCCTCTGACTCCCGGTTTCATCCGCATTCCTTACAACGATCCCAAGGCGCTTGAAGATGCGCTCAACAAATATGGCAAGGAGGTTGCCGCCTTCATCGCCGAGCCCATCCAGGGTGAGGCCGGTGTCTTCGTTCCCGACGACGGCTATCTGAAGAAATGCTTCGACCTGTGCCACAAGCACAACGTGCTCTTCATCGCCGATGAGGTACAGACCGGTATCGCCCGTACGGGTAAGATGCTGTGCTCACAGCACGACGGCATCCGTCCCGACATCGTCATCCTGGGTAAGGCCCTCGGTGGTGGTGTGCTGCCCGTATCGGCTTGCCTTGCCGACGATGACATCATGCTCAACGTGAAGCCCGGCGAGCACGGCTCGACCTTCGGCGGCTTTCCCCTGGCTGCCCGCGTTGCCGTTGAGGCCCTCAAGGTGGTTAAGGATGAGAAGCTCGTCCAGAACGCCGAGAAGATGGGTAAGATCTTCCGCGAGGAGATCGAGAAAATCAACTCACCGTTCATCGTTCAGGTGCGTGGCCGCGGTCTGTTGAACGCCATCGTTACCAAGCCCGTCGAGGGCAAGACCGCTTGGGACATCTGCCTCAAGCTGCGTGACAACGGCCTGCTGGCCAAGCCGACCCATGACCACATCATCCGCTTCGCTCCTCCCTTGTGCATCAACAAGGAGGAACTCATGGAGGCCATCGCCATCATCAAGAAGACCTTCGAGCAGATGTTCGGATAATACATTATTCAAGTGTCGCAAGCCCACGTGGCCTGCGGCACTTGATGTTTAAAGGTTAGAGGTTAGAGGTTCTGACTCTAGCTCTACCCACAAATCAACCATTTTCAACCCAAAAACAACAAACTAGAAACTAGAAACTAGGGACTAGAAACTAAAAAACTTAAAACTTAAAACTTAAAACTTAATAATATGAATAACGCTATCATCAATTTCCCCCTTCCCGCCAATGAGCCGGTGAAGGCCTATATGCCCGGTTCTCCCGAGCGCGTTGCCCTCGAGGCTGAACTCGAGCGCCAGAGCAAAATCGTCGTGGACATCCCCATCATCATCGGCGGCAAGGAAATCCGCACTGGTGACACGGGTACCGTGACCTGCCCCCACGACCACAAGCACGTCCTGGCTACCTACCACAAGGTGACCAAGAAGGAGATCAAGATGGCCATCGACGCCGCCATGAAGGCTTGGAAAGAGTGGAGCCGCACTCCCTGGACCACCCGCGCCGCTATCGTGATGAAGATGGCTGAGCTGCTCGCCACCAAGTATCGTCCCATCATGAATGCTGCCACGATGCTGGGCCAGAGCAAGAACTTCTACCAGGCCGAAATCGACTCGGCTTGCGAGACGATCGACTTCTTCCGCTACAACGTGCACTATGCCAGCAAGATCTACGCCATGCAGCCCAAGGATGGCATCGGCCAGCTCAACCACACCGAGTATCGTCCCCTCGAGGGCTTCATCCTGGCTGTTACCCCGTTCAACTTCACCTCGATTGCCAGCAACCTGTGCATGACGCCCGTCCTCATGGGTAATGTGGCCCTGTGGAAGCCCTCCACCACCGCCCTGCTGAGCAACTACTACCTGATGCAGCTCTACAAGGAGGCCGGTCTGCCCGACGGCGTCATCAACTTCCTGCCCGGCAGCGGCGCCCTC
>Ga0310697_10002150_pt1 | contig 21443 bp, 16 predicted proteins | sample 172DNAGHGlowgp2_FD_203883 | JGI IMG/M metagenome (GOLD analysis project Ga0310697, IMG submission 203883) | Sheep rumen microbial communities from Palmerston North, Manawatu-Wanganui, New Zealand - 1728 DNA GHGlow gp2 (v2) (version 2) | ecosystem: Host-associated > Mammals > Digestive system >... | reverse complement strand
GTGATGATGTTACCGTGAGTCAGACCGTCAGAGAGGAATGTAGACAGGTTGTCGTCCTTGGTCATTACGTCGTAGACAATCTCGATGTCGATGGGATCGCCAGTGGGGATGACGAAGATAGGATCGGCAGCATCAGAATAGCCATTGCCGAAGAGGTTGGCAGCTTCATTCGTCACACCGGGATTCTTCTCGGCAGTCCAGAGCACGTCACCCCAGTTTCCTTTGGTGTAGTTCTCGAGGATGAGGGGGTTCAGGCCAGTGGGATCCTCGTTCTTGTCAGCACCGCTCTCCATGCCTTCCTTACCGTCCTTGCGGCCGTCGAGGAACTTAACAACCTCGCTTGAGGTGAGGGCTGTCTTGCCGTCGAATGCTTTCCAGTTGGGGATACCGAAGTCGATGTCTTCACCATCTACGTTGATGGTCTTTTCCTCAGTGTTGTTCAGGTTGAGGGCAGCCTTCATGATGAAACCGCCAATCTTGATAGAGCGGACGTAGATGCGAGTCTCGTCGGCGTTGATAACCTCGCTACCGCCGTCGGGTTTGGTCACCTTGTCAGAGATGTACTTGATGTTGACGTTCAGGCGTGACAGAGCGTGCAGCATTCTGAGGTTCATCTTACCAGCGACAGGATCCTTCGGCTTGATGAGGTTCACGAAGGGCAGGCCGGCGTTGTTCTGAACATTGGCGTTAGTAACAATAGGCTTATAGCTTGTTTCGTTGGCAGCCACACCCCAGAGCAGGTCAACAGAGGTGGCGGGGTCGGTGTCGACAACATACTTCACGATGGGGTCGCCAGAGGCCGTGTTGCTGTTAATCTCAGTGATGTTCTTACCCTGGATGAGCTTCTTGGAGATGTCCTCAAGGGCAGCCTTGGCAGCGTCTACGGTCAGACCGGTGTACTCTACGTATGTAGCCAAGTCAGTGACGGTCTTTTGCGTGACGGTCAATATGAGCTTTGAGTCATCATTAGCCAAGCCTGCAAAGTAAGTTTCAAATTCAGTCTGGTCAGCAAATGTAGCGCCTAAGTATGCTTCTGCTTCAGGCTTTACTTCTGCCCAGGTGGCAGGAGTGTATGTTCCTTCTTGAGCTGTACGCATGGCTATATAGTCGGCCATGGTAGCATGAGCTGTCTGGTAAGTTTCGGGAACGGCATACTTGTACTTGAGGTTAGCAGCTACTGCATCCCAGTCATCAGGATCGACAGTGAACTCTTTCAGCTCAGGGATACCGGTGGTGTTCTCCACGTCGATGTAAGGAGCGTAAGCAAAGAACGACACATAGTCGGTGTTGTCAGAGATAGCTTTGTCGCCAAACTCGTTCGGCCAGTACATCACGGGGTTGTAGACCCATTTCGAACCGTCGATAGACAGCTTGGTGTTATACATATAGTTGGGCTTAGAGGTCTCTTTGTTATAGACCTCGTCATCGGTGTAGTAGGCCATGATGCCAATACCACGCCCGCCGATGTTGCCGTTGTCGGTTGTCCCAGCAACGCCAGCACGTGTGATGCTACGCGGGGTGTAAACGCTGAAGTTGATGGGAGCCTCGCCGGCTTTCTGCTGAGCAGTCTCCACGCCCGTCAGCTCCTCGCTTGAGCAAGCTGTCAGCAATGCAGCTGTAGCTGCGAAAAGAAATATCTTTTTCATAATACTTTTTTTTCTTTTGTTATTGTTGTTAAAACTGAAGTTATACTTGCTTGTAATCAGAGGTTTTACGCATTAGTTCTGGTTAGCAGGCAGTTCAGCAGTACCATCGTGGTTCTCAATCCATTTCTGTACGGTAGCCTCAAACTTAGCGCTGGTCATACCGAGGTGGATGTTCAGTGTGTAGAAGTTACCGGCAGTCATCTTCTCGCCGACAACGTTCAGTTTGCGAATCTTGTTCTCGATAGTGCTACCATTGGTGATACCGTCAGACAGCTTGTCGTTGAGCTTCGGGTTGATGGTCTCAACGTCGTAGACAATCTCCACGTCCATGGGCTGGTCCATCGGGATAACGAAGATGGCATCGCCATCGGTGATATCCTCACCACCTCTACCGAAGAGGTTTACAGTGGTTTTGGTCACGCCTGTGTTCTTGGCTGTCCAGGCAGCATCGAACTTGGTGTTGTCGGTGGCGTCAATCTCATAGGGAGTGCGCTGCAGGATGTTGGGGTTCAGGCCGAGGTAGGTCTCATTGGTGGCAGCACCGTCGGCAGTACCTTCCTTACCGTCGCGACGACCATCCTTGAAGGTAACAGGCTCGTAGGTAATCTCGTTAGAACCGTCGAAGTTCTTCCAGTTGGGCTTGTTTTTAGCGATGTTGTTCAGGTTAAGAGCACCTTTCATGACAAAACCGCCGATGGTAATCTGGCGCACGAAGATCTTGGTCTCCAGATTGTCTATTGTCTCTGATGTGGGATCTGTCACACCAGGGTCTGTTACAAGCGGTGTTTCCTGATCAGCTATGTAGTCGATGGTAACCAAAAGCTTAGCCAGGGCGTGACGCAGGTTGAACTTCACCTTGCCGTCAGCACCGGTTCCTGTGGGCTCGCTGGGCTTCACCAAGTCGATGAACGGGAAACCAGTCTTCACCTCAGACAGCTTCGTTGTGCCCCATGTGGTCTCGTAGTCGGCAGCAGCCACGCCCCAGAGCAGGTCAACAGAGCTGACAGGGTTGGTGTCGACAGCATACTTGATGATGGGGTCACCGATACCGGTGTTGCGGGTCATCTGTGTGATGTTAGTACCCTGCACCAAGTCCTTGTTGATGTCGTCAAGAGCAGCCTTGGCCTCGTCTGCATCAGCAAAGCCAAATTCTGTCTGATAATCAGCCAAAGTGGTAATGGGAGTTGCACCAATCTTGATTCTCAAGCTGGCTACGAAGGCATCGTAGTCAGCATCTGTTTCGCCGATGGCAGGAACGGCGGGAATACCAGTAGAGACGTTCACCTTGGTCCAAGGAGCGTATGAGAAGAATGTCACGCGGTCGATGTCGTCAGAGGTGGCGGCATTACCGTACTCGTTGGGCCAGTACTTCACGGGCTCGTAGCTCCACTTCGGTGTAGCACCACCGTCGCCCTTCACCTGCTGGTTGTACATGAAGTTGGGGAACGTGTTGGCCGTGACGTAGTCAGTGGCGTTGGTGTAGTAAGCGAAAACACCGAAGCCATGGTCATCGTCGGCAGTAGCCACAACATCGGTGGTGAGCGTTCCGGGCAATCCAGCACGTGTCACACTGCGCGGTGTGTAGATGCTGAAGGCCACTGGGGTTTGACCAGCGTTCTGCTGGGCGGCCTCCGTGTTTGACAGCTCCTCGCTTGAGCAAGCGGTCAACAGTGCAGCGGCAGCTGCGAATAAATAAATCTTTTTCATACTTTTGATGATTTTGATTAAGTTAATAAAAATATAGTGATTGTTTCTTACATGACAACATTTGCGTCTTCCTTGTCAACCCAAGGTACGACTACGCCATCGAACTCCATGCCGTTGACAGCCTCGACGAAGGGCAGGGTGGGTATGTCGTCGCGGTCTTCCATGAGGTCGATACGCATGGCGTACTCATTGCGGAACACATAGGTGAGGTTAGCCACGTCGAAGTGGAAATACTTCACGGTAGTGCGGTCGCGGAGCAGGCACTTGATGTTGACGCGGATCTCGTTGGCATCGCGGCTGCTGAGCTGCTCGTAGCTGAAGGCATCGAGAGGAATGCCGCCCTCAAGGACTCGGTTGGTGACCGGGCGCTGCGGCTCGTGGATAGACCAGTTGTGGTTCTCGAAGTTCATGGGGCCCCACGTTCTGAACGTCTTGGCGATGTAGCCTAAGCCGCCCACGGCCTCGTAGTCGTTGGTGTTGGGGGCGATGTGCAGTTCCCAGTCGTCGAGCTTCATCAGGCAGGGCGTGTCTGACGACTTGCAGTCAACGAGCTTGTAGCCGTCGGCCAGTCCGGCGATGGTAGCTTCTGCGCTGTAGAGGTAGTAGATGCCTTTAATATATATACGCACGCGGAAGTTCCAGGGGATGAGTACCGGCTCCATCTCATAGAGCTGCTTGACCAGTGTCGACTGGTATTTGTCGCGCTCCTTGTAGGGGATGTACTTGTCGTAGTCGCCGGTGTTGACCGTCATCTGGACGGTGTCGCTGGCAATGAGTTCCGGCTCTGCGGCCAGCTGATACAGGCCGTTGGCCAGCTTGGTGGGCAGTGTGCGCCCGTAAGCCTCGTCGCCGTACAGTTCCGGTGTGTTCTCAGGCTGGTAGCTGTTGGGCAGTGACTGTACCTTGGCGGTGCTGGCATAGTCCATGCCGATGAACTCCTGTCGGCCGTACTCCATGGGTGAGTAGTCGATGACGAGTCCGTCGTAGTCGCCTTTGCTGAGGTAAGTCTCGAAGTGACGCACCTCAGAGGAGGTGTAGGTGAACGACTTGCGTCCGTCCTTCGGGAAGAACCAGACGGTCATACCATCGGGGTCGTCAGCGGGTTGCGCATTGGGGTTGAGTGGCCACTCACGGAAGTAGCTGCGCCAGTCGATGTCCAGCTCCACCTGCTTGAAGTTGTCCTGATAGACCCAGAGGTCGCGTCGGCAGCTGGTGGCCGTCAGGAGCAGCAGGGCTGCGGCCGCCATTGTGACGGTCTGCCTGCAACGTTTGATATAATTATTATTCTTCATATCTTACTTGGAGTTAGCGGTTAGGACTATTTTTTAGCAGCTTTGGCGGCTTTGGCGGCAGCCTTGGCCTCGGCGGCGTCGGCCTTTGCCTTTTCCTTGGCAGCTTCTATCTCAGCCTTGGCGGCAGCCTTGGCCTCTGCCTCGGCTATCTTGGCGGCTTCCTTCTCAGCCTTGGCCTTTGCCTTGGCGGCAGCCTCAGCAGCCTTGGCGGCTTCAGCATCAGCCTTTGCCTTAGCCTTGGCGGCTTCAGCATCAGCCTTTGCCTTAGCCTTGGCGGCTTCAGCATCGGCCTTTGCCTTAGCCTTGGCAGCCTCAGCGTCGGCCTTTGCCTTTGCCTTGGCGGCTTCTGCGTCGGCCTTTGCCTTAGCTTCAGCCTCTTTCTCGGCTAACTTGGCAGCTTCCTTCTCTGCCTTGGCGGCAGCTTCGGCCTGGGCTTTCTGGGCGGCTTCTGCCTGGGCCTTCTGGGCCTTCTGGGCCTTCTGGGCTACTTTGGCGGCTTTTTCGTCGGCCTTGGCCTTAGCCTTGGCGGCTTCTGCGTTAGCCTTTGCAGCCTCGGCGTCAGCCTTTTCCTTAGCCTTTGCAGCCTCTGCATCGGCCTTTGCCTTTACCTTGGCAGCCTCTGCGTTGGCCTTTGCCTTTTCCTTGGCAGCCTCAGCGTTAGCCTCTTCTCTGGCTTTAGCTTCTTTCTCGGCTAACTTGGCAGCCTCTTTCTCAGCCTTGGCGCGTGCCTTTGCCTCTTTCTCAGCGGCTTTGGCGGCCTGTTTGTCGGCCTTGGTGTCTTTCACCTTCGCAGTCTTGGCAGGAACCAGCGATTTTTCCACCTTATTATTATCAGAGGGCTTGTAGCTGCTCTTGCTGTTGGCGGGTCTGTAGCCGTTGTCGACCATGACAGGATCAGGATTGTCTACGGGAATGGTGCCCACCATGGGGTTCTTCTTCGTGCCGAAGAGGTAGGCAATCGAGATGTTGGCGTGGGTAGCACCGATGATGTGCTTCCAGCCGGTATCCTGCCACATCAGGTGGTCGTCCTGCTCCTCCTCATGTCCGACGGGGAACTGTGAGCTGCCTAAGTAGTGGCGGTACTTCGTGGGGATATAGCCAATGCCGATGCCGCCGTCGACGGCCCACTGCTTGCGGCGACCGAAGCGGTGCTGGTAGCCGATGTTGCAGTAGACATTGAGGTATTCACCCTGGTAGCCCTCGCTGTGCTTCCACTCGAAGTCGTAGTAGCCTACGCCAACGGCGGGACCGATGTGCCAGCCGTCGAGACGGTGGTGCTTAGCACGGTTGCCGAGCCAGTAGCGCAGCTCCAGACCGAGGTTCAGGAACTGGTGTGCATGGGCGTTTTTCGACCAGGTGAACCAGGGGCAGAAGAACTCGCCCTCGATACTCCAGCGGTTGGTCTTGCCTAATGAGCGCTCTACCTGGATGTTAGGTGTGATGGCTCCCCACATGAGCAGGTTGGTCTTGATGGCCCAGACATGGTTCAGGAAGACCGGTGCGATGTAGGGTGCGCAAGGCTCAGGTATATAATATACGGTGTCTTTGATGACGACGGTGTCGCGCTTGTCGACGATACGTGCAATGATGGCTGAGCCTGACGAGCGGAGCGTGGGAAGGTACTTGTTGTTGAGCACTGCCCAGACCTTGCCTTTGTCGAGCTTGCGGAGCTTGGATTCGCGGGCGTCGCGTGACCAGGTGTCTTCAGATGCCGGCTCCTCGATGATTTTCAACACGTCGAAGCGCCAGGGCTCGTTGCTCTGCTCAACCATTTTGTAAAGTCCGCCCCAGCGGGAACCCTGGTTGATGACGGCGATGCGGCCGTTGAGCCAGGGCAGGCGCTCGAGGATGGCATCCTTGAGGGCCAGACCGCGCTCCTCACCGAGTCGGCGGTTGACCTCAATGGGGCCTTCTGGCGATGCACCTCCATAGACATCGAGTTTCAGGTACTGTGCCGGCACATTGGAGTAGTTCGCGTTGACATAGTCGACGAACTGGTCAAGCTGGTGCTTGTTGTCGGCGAAGTTGGGATCGAGGTTGCTTAGTCCTACTCGGAAGTGAACTTCGAGCGTGTCGCTGGACTCTTGCGCCTTAGCCTGGAAGCATGACACACCGAGCAGCGTAAGCAACAGCAGTGCTTTTTTGTAACAAGGTATTTTTCCCATTATATAATTAATTTTTTATAAAAATCAGGTTTGATGGCGTAATTTCGTTGCAAAGTTAAAAAAAGTTTCGCTTACGCATAGTACCGTAAACGTTTTCTTTTTGCCATTCTGTCTTTTTTATATTCTCATTTTGTCCAAACGACTCTTCGTTTTGACGCGAAAAATGGTGTTAACGGCTGTTTATGTGTTGTTTTGCCGGAATTCTGCGGGCGAGATGTGGTACACGAGCTTAAAGATGCGGTAGAAGGTGCTCAGGTTGCCTATGCCGCACTCGTTGGCGATGGCTTCCATCGAATAGTTGGGGTGCTGCTGCATGATCGTGGTGGCGTAGGCAATGCGCTTGCGGCTGATATAGATCTGCAGGTTGGTGGCGTTGCTGTATTTCCTGATGAGCTTGCCCATGGTGGTCTTGTTGATGCCGATGAGCTGACACATCTCGTCACGGCCGAAGTCAGGGTTCAGGTAGAGCTGTTCCTGGTCTATGCGTCTGTCCATCTCGTGGAAGAGCTGTTCCAGCTGTTCGTCGGCCTCGTTATCTTCTACAGTATCTTCCACGGTTTGCTCTCCGGCTTGCTCCTCGGGTTTGTCGGTGTGTGATGGCGTGTAGTCTGCCTGTTCGTCGGGTGTCTCTGCCGTCTCCTGCTGCGGCTGGCCGTCTGTCGCCGTCATGGTGTCGATGATTTGCTGTAGCTTCGTGTTCTGGCGTATAAGGTAGAGAATCATGCTACCGAAGAACAGTACCAGGACGAGTAGGATGATGATGATGACGGTTTGCATGGGCAGAGGTGTGGAGGGTGGGTGATGGTCAGATTTTGATGCCGTTGGCGATGACGGCCTGCCGCATCTTCTTCTGCAGGTTGCTGGCGAAGATGAAGTCGGTGAGGCGCTGGTTGGGCGACTCCATGATCTCGTGGCTCTGACCTTGCCACTCCTTGTGGCCTTCGTAGATGTAGACGATGTTCTCGCCGATGCCCATGACGGAGTTCATGTCGTGGGTGTTGATGATGGTGGTCATGCCGAACTCGCGGGTGATGCCGTGCAGCAGACCGTCGATGACGAGCGATGTCTTGGGGTCGAGGCCGGAGTTAGGCTCGTCGCAGAACAGGTACTTCGGGTTCATGACGATGGCACGGGCGATGGCCACACGTTTCTGCATGCCGCCGGAGATCTCGCCGGGGAACTTCTGTTCGGCACCGGTCAGGTTGACGCGGTCGAGGCATTCCATGGCCCGCTTCTGCCGCTCGCGGAGGTTCATGGTCGAGAACATGTCGAGGGGGAACATGACGTTCTCGAGGACGGAGAGAGAGTCGAAAAGGGCTGCCGACTGGAAGATCATGCCCATCTCGCGGCGCATGTGTACCTTCTCCTGCTTGGTCATGGCCACGAAGTCGCGCCCGTCGTAAAGGATCTTGCCGCTGGTGGGCGTGAGCAGTCCGACGAGGTTCTTCATGAGCACGGTCTTGCCGGAGCCTGACTGTCCGATGATGAGGTTGGTCTTGCCGTCCTCGAAGACGGTGCTGATGTCTTTCAGCACGTCCTTGTCATCGAAGGATTTGTATAGGTGTTTGACTTCGATCATTCTTTTAGGAGTTAAGGAGTTAAGGAGTTAAGGAGTTAAGACATTTGTCTTGGCTGCTTTTCCCTTATTCTTTTATCCCATTGTTATTGATGATTCCGTTGCAATATCCGTTGAGGAGTTTGCTGGCTTCTTCTATTGTATCGCGTAATTGACAGAATTGTTCTGTGTCAATGTATTGTAAGTCCCTTGACAAGATAATGTAGTCCCTGCATTCTTCCAGACTGCCCTGTGCCGTGTTCAGAAATCTAAGCTTGTCTGCCTTCCCCAATTTTTTATAGCCCTCAGCAATATTTGCTTCTATAGACACAGCAGCCCTTCTGAACTGTGATGTAAGTCCAAACAGTTCCTCCCTGGGGTAGGCTTTGGTAATGGTGTATACCAATAACACAAACTGGTGTGCCCTTTGCCATGCCAGTATGTTTTCAAAACTAAAGGTTGCCATATTATTTTTTTTATCGCTTGTAAGTCTATCGTCTTAACTTCTTAACTCCCAACAAATGTCTTAACTCCCAACAAATGTCTTAACTCCTTAACTCCTTTACTCCTTAACTCCTGAAAAATCAACTCAGCAGCTGCGTCAGGAACACATCGGAGAAGAGGATGAGCACTGAGGAGGTGACGACGGCATCGGTACTGGCCTTGCCCACCTCAACGCTGCCGCCTTCGACAGAGTAGCCGCAGTAGGCCGGGACGCTGGAGATGATGAAGGCGAAGAAGAGGCTCTTGATGATAGACATCCACATGAACCAGGGGATGAAGGAGTGCTGCAGTCCCAGCGTCAGGTCGTCGGGTGTGATGATGCGCATGCCGTAAGCCGTGAAGTAGGCACCGACGATGCCCATGGCCGACGAGAAGATGACGAGGAAGGGCATGAGGGTGAGCAGTCCCAGGATCTTCGGCAGTATGAGGTAGCAGGCCGAGTTGACGCCCATGATGTCGAGGGCGTCAATCTGCTGCGTGACGCGCATGGTGCCCAGCTCCGACGCGATGTTCGACCCCACCTTGCCGGCGAGGATGAGACACATGATGGAGCTGGAGAACTCCAGAAGCATGATCTCGCGGGTGGTGTAGCCCGCCACCCAGCGCGGCATCCACGGCGACTCGATGTTGACCTTCATCTGGATGCAGATGACGGCACCGATGAAGAACGAGATGAGCAGGACGATGCCGATGGAGTTGACGCCGAGCTGCGCCATCTCCTTGACGTACTGTTTCCAGAACATACGGAACCGCTCGGGCACGCTGAAGGTGCGTCCCATGAGTATGAGGTAGCGACCGAAGGTGGTCAGCCATTTTTGCAGAAGTTTCATTCTTTCTCGCAATTTGGGTGCAAAGTTACTAAAAATTATGAATTGTGAATTATTAATTATGAATTATTTCGTATCTTTGCACCCAAATTTCGTGATTATGGAAGAAGAGAGCATAGTACTCAGGGCTGAGGGCCTGGTGAAACGCTACGGCAAGCGCACCGTTGTGAACGACGTGAACTTCGACGTCCGTCAAGGCGAGATCGTCGGACTGCTGGGGCCCAACGGTGCCGGCAAGACCACCTCGTTCTATATGACGACAGGCCTCATTGTGCCTAACGGCGGCCATATCTACCTGGGCGACCAGGAGGTGACCGACTTCCCCGTCTACAAGCGCGCGCGTGCCGGCATCGGCTACCTGGCGCAGGAGGCCTCGGTGTTCCGAAAGATGTCGGTTGAGGACAATATCCTGAGTGTGCTGGAGATGACGGGCAAGCCCCGCAGCTATCAGCTGCAGAAGCTGGAGGAGCTGATCAAGGAGTTCCGCCTGCAGAAGGTGCGCAAGAACCTGGGCGACCAGCTCTCAGGCGGTGAGCGCCGCCGTACGGAGATTGCCCGCTGTCTGGCCATCGAGCCGAAGTTCATCATGCTCGACGAGCCCTTCGCCGGTGTGGACCCTATCGCCGTGGAGGACATCCAGCACATCGTCTGGCGCCTGAAGTACCGTAACATAGGCATCCTCATCACTGACCACAACGTGCATGAGACGCTGAACATCACCGACCGTGCCTACCTGCTCTTCGAGGGGCGCATCCTGTTCAAGGGCAAGCCAGAGGAACTGGCCGAGAACCCGATAGTGAAGGAGAAGTACCTGGGTTCGAACTTCGTGCTGCAGAAGAAGGACTTCCAGCTGCTGGACGAGGTGAAGCGCCGCAAGGAGGCCGAGGAGGATGCCTGATTTTGAATCCGTGCCAAAAAAGACCTGCCGTTGTTGCGGATTGCCGTTGTTGCGGATTTGAAATCCGCAACTCATGAGTCGGGGATTTCAAATCCCCTCCAACAGCATGCAAACTGCTCCAACAGCCGTTTAAACAAAAGCCGTGTAAATCCGTGTTCATCCGTGCCAAAGAAGAAAGTCCTGGAGTCCTGTAGTCCGCTGCTAAATGGTATCGCGTCAGATTACGTCTGCCTTGTAACCCCTTAAAAAAGAATAAAATATTTGGCGGTCTCGTTTTTTATGCTTACTTTTGCACGCCCAATTTGCATATAATATATAAATAAGGTATAAACAGAACAATGAACATTACGTTTGAAACGACCGACAAGGTGAACGGTCTGATGACCGTCACCATTGAGAAAGAAGACTACCAGGAGAAGGTAGAGAAGACCCTGAAGAATTATCGTAAGCGGGCACAGGTGCCCGGCTTCCGTCCCGGCATGGTGCCCATGGGCATGATCAAAAAGCAGTATGGCATGGCTGTGAAGGTGGACGAGGTGAACCGTCTGCTGGGCGAGAAGGTGACTGAATACATCAAGGAGAACAAGATTCAGATGCTGGGTGAGCCCCTGCCGAGCGAACAGCAGGATGCTATCGCCTTTGACAGCGAGGAGCCTATGACCTTCAAGCTTGACATCGCCCTGGCTCCTGAGTTCAAGATTGAGCTCAGCGACAAGGACAAGATAGACTACTACAGCATCAAGGTGGACGACAAGCTCATTGACGACCAGGTGGCTATGTACGCTGGTCAGGCCGGTGAGATGCAGAAGGCTGACGTGTTCAGCGGTAACGACACGCTGACCGGCGACCTGCGCCAGCTCGACGGCGAGGGTAACACCCTGGAAGGCGGTATCACGGTGGACAGTGCCCAGGTGATGCCCGCATACGTCAAGGACGAGGCTCAGCGCAAGCTCTTCGACGGCTGCAAGCCCGGCGACATCATCACCTTCAACCCCAAGAAGGCCTATGCCGACAGCGATATCGAGTTGGCTGCCCTGCTGAAGATGAAGAAGGAAGAGGTGAAGGACCTGACCAGCGACTTCAGCTACCAGGTGACCGAGATCCGCCACTTCCAGCCCGCCGAGGTTAACCAGCAGCTCTTCGACCGCGTGCTGGGCGAGGGCGTGGTGAGCGACGAGCAGGGCTTCCGCCAGAAGATTGGCGAGATGGTCCAGGGGCAGCTGGCTATGAACAGCGACTACAAGTTCCTGATGGACCTGCGTGCTTATGCAGAGAATAAGGTGGGCGAGCTGACCTTCCCCGAGGCCATCCTGAAGCGTGTGATGCTGCAGAACAACAAGGACAAGGGTGCCGGCTTCGTGGAGAAGAACTTCGAGGGCAGCATCCGTGAGCTGAAGTGGCACCTGATAAAGGAACAACTTGTTGCTGCACAGCAGATTAAGGTTGAGGATGCCGACTTGAAGGCTATCGCTAATGATGCCATCCGCCAGCAGTTTGCCCAGTACGGCATGTCGAACGTGCCCGACGAACTGGTAGAGCAGTATGCCGACGAGCAGCTGAAGAAGCGCGAGAATGTTGAGGAGTTCGTCAACCGTGCCGTTGACCAGAAGCTGACGGCAGCCTACAAGACCGTGGTGAAGCTGAACGAGAAGAGCGTCACCTTGGAGGAGTTCAACAAGATGATGCGCGGCGAGTAAAAAAACGGCGCTGAAAAGCAAAAAAAACAAAAAAAGTGGAAAACTTGCAGGTTTTCCACTTTTTTTTATTAACTTTGTAACTCACTTAGAAAGCATGAGTGATATCTTGCTCTTGTGCCTTGGTTTTGGCACGCTTCTGTTGAAAAGCGGAAATGATGAAGAGGAAAAGAGAAGAAAAAGGAGAGAAAAAAATAAAAAGAACAAGAAATAATTATTTTGCTTATGGGAGCTGTAATTGTATTGGTGATTATATTTGTGTATGGAATAAGTCTTTTGACTTATTTCCATTTCGAAGACAGAAGATTGGCTTCTGAGGAATAAAGACTATTGTAAGAACGACTATGAATGATTTCAGAAAATATGCTGTAAAGCACTTAGGAATGAACGGACAGGCACTCGACGACGTGATGCGGGTGCAGTCACAGTATTTGAACCCCTACATCCTGGAGGAGCGCCAGCTGAACGTGACCCAGATGGACGTCTACTCGCGCCTGATGATGGACCGCATCATCTTCCTTGGCACGCAGATAGACGACTATACCGCCAACACGCTGCAGGCCCAGCTGCTCTACCTGGACTCCGTGGACTCAGGCAAGGATATCTCGCTGTATATCAACTCGCCCGGCGGCAGCGTGACCGCCGGTCTGGGCATCTACGACACCATGCAGTTCATCTCGAGCGACGTGGCTACCATCTGCACCGGCATGGCCGCGTCAATGGCTGCTGTCCTGCTCGTGGCCGGTCAGGAAGGTAAGCGGTCGGCGCTGCCCCACAGCCGTGTGATGATACACCAGCCCCTGGGCGGTGTGCAGGGTCAGGCCTCCGACATCGAGATTGAGGCGAAGGAGATCCTGAAGTTCAAGAAGGAGCTGTACACCATCATCTCCGACCACTCGCACACGCCGTATGAGAAGGTGTACCAGGACAGTGACCGTAACTACTGGATGACGGCCGAGGAAGCCCGCGAATATGGAATGATAGACCAGGTGCTGAAGAGGAAATGAAGAAAGTATGCAGCTTCTGTGGCAGAAGCGAGAAAGAGGTGAGGCTGCTCATCACTGGCATGGACGGCTATATCTGCGAGGACTGTGCCACGCAGGCCTACGAGATTGTAAAGGCCAACCTCGACACCGGCGGAAGCCGTCAGCCGAAGGGTGGCAAGAAGAAACTGAAGATACCTAAGCCTCTGGAAATCAAGGACTATCTTGACCAGTATGTCATTGGTCAGGACGAGGCTAAGCGCTACCTGTCGGTGGCTGTCTATAACCACTACAAGCGGTTGCAGCAGTCTGGCGACGACGGCGTGGAGATAGAGAAGTCGAACATCATCATGGTGGGCTCCACCGGTACCGGCAAGACCCTGATGGCCCGCACCATCGCCCGCCTGTTGGACGTTCCCTTCACCATTGTCGACGCCACGGTGTTCACCGAGGCAGGCTATGTTGGCGAAGATGTGGAGAGCATCCTGACACGTCTGCTGCAGGTGGCCGACTACGATGTGGAAGCGACGCAGCGGGGTATCGTCTTTATTGATGAAATAGACAAGATTGCCCGAAAGAGCGATAACCCCAGCATCACCCGCGACGTCAGCGGCGAGGGCGTGCAGCAGGGACTGCTGAAGCTGTTGGAGGGTACGGTGGTGAACGTGCCGCCGAAGGGCGGGCGCAAACATCCCGACCAGGACTATATTCATGTCGACACGCGTAACATCCTGTTTATCTGCGGCGGAGCCTTCGACGGTATCGAGCGTAAGATAGCACAGCGTATGAACACCCATGTGGTGGGCTATAACTCGGTGCAGAATGTCCGCAAAATTGATAAGGAAGACCTGATGAAATATGTGTCGCCGCAGGACTTGAAGTCGTTCGGCCTGATACCCGAGATTATCGGCCGCCTGCCGGTGCTCACCTACCTGAACCCCTTGGACCGCAAGGCTCTGGAGCGTATCCTGGTGGAGCCGAAGAATAGTATTGTGAAGCAGTATATCAAGCTGTTTGAGATGGATGGCGTGGAGCTGACCTTTGCCAAGGATGCCCTGGAACTGATGGTCGACAAGGCCGTGGAGTACAAGCTCGGGGCCCGTGGTCTGCGCTCCATCGTTGAGAACATCATGATGGATGCCATGTTCGAACTGCCGTCACGAAAAGTCAAGAAATTTGAAGTTACCCGCGAGTATGCTGAGCAACAGCTTTCGAAATCACATCTCGCTGCATAATTTTTTTAAGAGCCTATGACCCAAAAACCGAATCTGACTCTAGCGCTGAAGAAGTATTTTGGCTTCGATACCTTTAAGGGTGACCAGAAAGCCATTGTGCAGAACGTGCTGGATGGAAAAGACACCTTTGTGCTGATGCCCACCGGCGGAGGCAAGTCGCTGTGCTACCAACTGCCGTCGCTGCTCATGGACGGTGTGGCCATCGTCATCTCGCCGCTGATAGCCCTGATGAAGAACCAGGTGGACGTCATCACACAGATGAGCGAGCACGAGGGGACGGCCCACTACCTGAACTCGTCGCTCAACAAGACTGCCATCGACCAGGTGAAGGCCGATGTGAAGGCCGGCATCACCAAACTGCTGTACGTGGCACCGGAGTCGCTGACGAAGGAGGACAATGTGGAGTTCCTGCGGTCGGTGAAGATCTCGTTCTATGCCATCGACGAGGCCCACTGTATCTCAGAGTGGGGCCATGACTTCAGGCCGGAGTACCGCCGTATCCGCCCTATTATCAACGAGATAGGCGTGGCACCCATCATAGCGCTGACCGCTACGGCTACCGACAAGGTGCGTACCGACATCAAGAAGAACCTGGGCATTACCGAGGCCACGGAGTTCAAGTCGTCGTTCAACCGTCCGAACCTCTACTATGAGGTGCGGCCCAAGACGAAGGACATCGACAAGGACATCATCAAGTTCATCAAGCAGCATCCCGGCAAGAGCGGCATCATCTACTGTCTGTCACGTAAGAAGGTGGAGGAGCTGGCAGAGATCCTGCGGGCCAACGACATCAAGGCACTGGCATACCATGCCGGTCTGGACAGTGGCGTGCGTGCTCAGACTCAGGACCAGTTCCTGATGCAGGACATCGACGTCATCGTGGCTACCATTGCCTTCGGCATGGGCATCGACAAACCTGACGTGCGCTTCGTCATCCACTACGACATACCTAAGTCGCTGGAAGGCTACTACCAGGAGACGGGACGTGCCGGCCGCGACGGCCGCGAGGGTATCTGCCTGACGTTCTACTCGAACAAGGACCTCAAGAAGCTCGATAAGTTCATGGAGGGCAAGCCCGTGGCTGAACAGGACATCGGACGACAGCTGCTGCAGGAGACGGCCGCCTACGCCGAGACCAGCGTCTGCCGCCGGAAGATGCTGCTGCACTACTTCGGCGAGACCTACGACAAGGACAACTGCGGCAACTGCGACAACTGCCTGCACCCCAAGACCAAGATTGAGGCGCGGGAGCAGCTGGTGCTGGTGCTGAAGGTGGTGGAGGCCGTCAAGGAGAACTTCCGCGCTGACTATATCGAGGATTTCATCCGTGGCCGCGAGACTGAGGAGATTATCGCCCACAAGCACCAGGAGCACGAGCTCTTCGGCGCCGGCGAGGATATGGACGACAAGCTGTGGAGTCCCGTCATCCGCCAGGCTCTGATAGCCGGCTACTTAGAGAAGGAGGTAGAGAACTACGGCTTGCTGAAGCTGACGGCCGAGGGCAAGAAATACCTGAAGAGCCCGCAGTCGTTTATGATCGTCAAGGACCACGAATACAGCGACGACCCTGACGCTGCCGACGTACCCGACGGCGGCACCAGCGCCCTGGACCCCGTGCTGAGCTCCATGCTCACTGACCTGCGCAAGAAGGTGGCCCGTAAGTTGGAACGTCCGCCCTATGTCATCTTCCAGGATGTGTCGCTGGAGCAGATGGCCACGGAATATCCCGTGACGCTGGAGGAACTGAAGAGCATTCAGGGCGTGGGCGAGGGTAAGGTGAAGCAGCCTTACGCCAAGCAGTTCGTCGACCTCATCAAACGCTACTGCGAGGAGAACAATATCACGCGGCAGGCCGACCTGCGGGTGCGCACGGTGGCTAAGAAGTCGCTGCTGAAGGTGAAGATTATCCAGAACATCGACCGCCAGATAGCCCTCGACGATATTGCCACGGCACAGAACATCGATTTCGACGACCTGCTCGACGAGGTGGAGGCCATCGTCTACAGCGGCACGAAGCTGAACATCGACTACTTCCTCGAAGAGGTGATGGACGAGGACCGCGTGGACGAGATCTATGACTATTTTGCAGAGTCGGACACCGACGACCTGGAGGCCGCCATCCAGGAACTGGGCGGCGACGAGGACGAGATACGCCTGGTGCGCATCAAGTTCATCTCTGACATGGCGAACTGATGTTGAGTTGGGAGTTAGGAGTTGGGAGTTAGGAGTTAGGAGTTAGGAGTTGGGAGCGGCGCGTGTGTTAAAAACTCATAAAAAACACCCAAAAACTCCTAACTCCTAACTCCTAACTCCTAACTTAGTAAAAAAACTCCTAATTCCTAACTCCTAACTCCTAACTTTTTTGTACCTTTGCACGCAATTTTAAAGAAAGGTACAAATTATGGCTTCATTTATTGCAGACAAGATTGTGATGGACGGCCTGACATTCGACGACGTCCTGTTGATTCCCGCTTACTCTGAGGTGCTGCCCAAGACGGTAGAGTTGAAAACACGCTTCTCGCGTCATATCCAGCTGAACGTCCCCTTCGTGACGGCTGCCATGGACACCGTGACCGAGAGTCAGATGGCCATCGCTATAGCACGCGAAGGCGGTATCGGCGTCATCCATAAGAACATGTCCATCGAGAACCAGGCCCGTGAGGTGGCTATCGTCAAGCGTGCTGAGAACGGCATGATCTACGACCCTATCACCATCCCCCTCGGATCTACCGTGGCTCAGGCTCTGGACATCATGGCTGAGTACCATATCGGCGGCATACCTGTGGTCGACGACGACCGCCATCTGGTGGGCATCGTCACCAACCGTGACCTGCGCTTCGAGCGCCGTCTGGACCGTCCCGTCGACGAGGTGATGTCGAAGGAGAACCTCGTGACCACCCATCAGCAGACCGACCTGATGGCGGCTGCCGATATCCTGCAAAGCAACAAAATAGAAAAGCTGCCTGTCGTAGACAAGGATAACCGACTTGTCGGACTTATCACCTATAAGGATATCACCAAGGCCAAGGACAAGCCTATGGCCTGCAAGGACGACAAGGGACGGCTGCGCGTGGCCGCCGGCGTGGGCGTCACCGCCGACACGCTGGACCGTATGCAGGCGCTGGTCAGTGCCGGTGCCGACGCCATCGTCATCGATACCGCCCACGGCCACTCCAAGGGCGTCATCGAGAAACTGCGCGAGGCTAAGCTGTCGTTCCCCGGCATCGACATCGTGGTGGGTAACATCGCCACTGGCGCTGCCGCTAGGATGCTCGTCGACAACGGTGCCGACGCCGTGAAGGTGGGCATCGGACCGGGCTCTATCTGCACCACACGTGTGGTGGCTGGCGTGGGCATGCCCCAGCTGTCGGCCATCTATGATGTGTTCAGCGCCCTGAAGGGTACCGACGTGCCCCTCATTGCCGACGGCGGCCTGCGTTACTCAGGCGACATCGTCAAGGCCCTGGCGGCCGGCGGCTCGAGCGTCATGATGGGCTCGCTGGTGGCAGGCACCGAGGAGTCGCCCGGCGACACCATCATCTATAACGGACGAAAGTTCAAGTCGTACCGTGGCATGGGCTCGTTAGAGGCTATGGAGCGCGGTTCTAAGGACCGCTACTTCCAGGCCGACACCAAGGATGTGAAGAAACTGGTGCCAGAGGGTATCGCCGGCCGCGTGCCTTACAAGGGAACGGTGCAGGAGGTTATCTACCAGATGGTGGGAGGCCTGCGCTCAGGCATGGGCTACTGTGGCGCCGCAACCATCGATGCCCTGCACGAGGCGAAGTTCACCCGCATCACCAATGCCGGCGTCAACGAGAGCCATCCGCACGACATCACCATCACCAGCGAAGCACCCAACTATAGCCGCCCCAATGATTAAACCCATGAAAAAGTTTGCAATCATAGCCACTCTCCTGTCGGTAGCTTTGTCATCCCTCCATGCAGCGTTGCTGTCCTCCCATGCAGCGCCGCTGTCCTCCTATGCTGCGACCTCGTCGCAGCCCACCGCCGATACTGTTATTATGACTGTAGCCGGTAAACCCGTGACCCTCAGTGAGTTCGAGTACAGCTACAACAAGAATAACTCCGAAGGAGTCATCGACAAGAAGACCGTCGAGGAGTATGTCGACCTGTTCGTCAACTACAAACTGAAGGTGGCTGCCGCCCTCGATGCCAAGTACGACACGCTGACCTCCTTCAAGCAGGAGTTTGCACAGTATCGCGACCAGCAGGTGCTGCCCATGCTGACTACGGACGACGATATGCTGAAGGAGGCTCATAACATCTACGACCGCACGGTCGAACAGATTGGCCCAGACGGACTTATACAGGTGGCACATATCCTCTTGCGCCTCGACCAGCAGGCACCGCAGGCCGACGTCGATGCTGCCAAGGTGCGAATAGACTCCATCTATCAGGCCCTCAAGAAAGGGGCCGACTTTGCCGAACTGGCCAAGAAGGTGTCGCAAGACCCGGGCTCGGCACAGCAGGGCGGTCTGCTGCCCTTCGTGCAGCGCGGTCAGCTGGTACCTGAGTTCGAGCAGGCTGCCTTCGCCCTGCAACCGGGCGAGATGTCGCCGGTGGTGCAGTCGCCCTACGGCTTCCACATTATCCTGATGAAGGAGCGGAAGATGATGGAGCCCTTCGACTTCCATAAAGAAAATATCCTGAAGTTCATGGAGCAGCGCGGCATCCGCGACCGTCTGGCCCAGACGAAGGTCGACACGCTGGTGAGCCAGTCGCACGGCCAGCTGACGAAGGCCGACGTGATGCGGCAGAAGGCCGACGAGCTGTCGGCCAAGGACTCCGACTTGAAGAACCTCATCCGCGAGTACTACGAGGGGCTGCTGCTCTATGAGATCAGCAACAAGCTGGTGTGGGACAAGGCCGCCAAGGACGAGGCCGGACTGGCCCGCTACTTCAAGGAGCATAAGAAGAAGTACGCATGGGACGAGCCCCGCTTCAAGGGCATCGCCTACCATGTGCAGGACGTGGCCAACATCAAGGCCGTGAAGCGGTGTGTCAAGAAACTCCGCTTCGACCAGTGGAACGAGGCCCTGCGCAAGACCTTCAACGGCGACTCCATCATCCGTATCCGTGTGGAGAAAGGACTCTTCAAGAAGGGTGATAACGCGCTGGTAGACAGTGCCGTATTCAAGAAGGACACCACGGTGACGAAACTGAAAGACTACCCCTACGATGCCGTCTATGGTAAGGTGCTCAAGAAAGGTCCTGAGGACTATACCGACGTGCGAGGACTGGTGGTGGCCGACTACCAGGACCTGCTGGAGCGCGAATGGGTGGCAGACTTGCGCCGCAAGTACACGTTCACGGTCAATGCCGATGTCCTCAAAACTGTCAACAACCACTAAAAATGAAAACAACCACCATCATAGCCTCCCTCCTGTTCTCTATGCTGGCATCTCATGCCAGCCCCTCCACCGTCCCCGCCGACAGCGCCAACCATCATCCCGCCTCCGTCATCGATGAGGTGGTCTGGGTGGTCGGCGACGAGGCTATCCTGCGTAGCGACATCGAGCAGATGCGCCTGCAGGCCGCTCAGGAGGGCATGCGCTTCAAGGGCAACCCCGACTGCGCCATCCCTGAACAGATTGCCGTACAGAAACTGTTCCTCCACCAGGCCGCCATCGACAGTATCGAGGTCACAGAGTCGGAAATCTCGTCGGGCATCGACCAGCAGATAGAATACTGGACGCAGATGGCCGGCTCACGCGAGAAGCTGGAGGAATATAAGAAGCAGACCGTCAGTCAGATGCGTGCACAGCTGCACGATGACTTCCGCGACCGCCAGATGGTGCAGAAGATGCGTGAGAAGCTTGTGGAGGATGTCAAGGTGACGCCAGCCGAGGTGCGGCGCTACTTCAAGGACCTGCCGCAGGACAGCCTGCCCTTCGTGCCCACTGAGGTGGAGGTGCAGATCATCACGCAGACCCCGCGCATAGAGGCGGAGGAGATTAACCGCGTGAAGGAAGAGCTGCGCAACTATACCGACCGCGTCACCAAGGGCGAGGCGTCGTTTGCCACACTGGCCCGTCTCTACTCTGAAGACCCCGGCACCGCCCGTAACGGCGGCGAGCTGGGCTATACCGGACGTGGTGTCCTCGACCCGGCCTTTGCTACCGTGGCCTTCGGTCTCACCGATCCTAAGAAGGTGTCGAAGATTGTGGAGTCGGAGTTTGGCTACCATATCATCCAACTCATCGACAAGCGTGGCGATAAGGTGAACGTGCGCCATATCCTGCGGAAACCCATCGTCAGCGACGAGGCCGTCGACAACGCCATCCTGCGCCTCGACTCCATCGCCGACGACCTCCGCGCCTCGAAGTTCACCTTCGAGGAGGCCGCTGCCTACGTCTCTGACGATAAGGACACGCGTAACAACCACGGACTGATGGCTAACACGTCGGAAGCCGGGCGCACGTCGAAGTTCCGCATGCAGGACCTGCCGCAGGATGTGGCCCGCGTGGTGGACACCATGCAGGTGGGCTCCATCTCCAAGGCCTTCCGTATGACCAACGAACGGGGCAAGACCGTCTGTGCCATCGTGAAGCTGAAAAACCGCATCGATGGTCACAAGGCTACCATCACCGAGGACTTCCAGATCATGAAGAACCTGGTGCTCAACAAGTTGCGCGAGGAGAAAATCCATAAGTGGGTGGCCGATAAGATCAAGGCGACCTACGTGCGCATAGGCGATGCCTACAAGGACTGCGACTTTGAGTACGAGGGCTGGAAAAGATGAGAAATTGAAAATTGTGAATTATGAATTGTGAATTGTGAATTGCCAATTGTGAATTGAAAATAGTAAATCGTAAATAATGAAGCGTTTCGTCTATCTGCTGCTGTTAGCTATGCTGGCATCTTATGCCAGCCCCCTGCTGCATGCCGCGAAGCGGAAAACCCGCCGCGCCCC
>Ga0310697_10002149_pt1 | contig 21445 bp, 18 predicted proteins | sample 172DNAGHGlowgp2_FD_203883 | JGI IMG/M metagenome (GOLD analysis project Ga0310697, IMG submission 203883) | Sheep rumen microbial communities from Palmerston North, Manawatu-Wanganui, New Zealand - 1728 DNA GHGlow gp2 (v2) (version 2) | ecosystem: Host-associated > Mammals > Digestive system >... | reverse complement strand
TGTTGCTCCTCGGCGACGCACATGTCGCCGCCTGCGGATTGCAATCGAAGGGGCCGCGGCCCCTTCGATGCATCCCTGGGGTTGTAGACAATCTGGGGCCCCCGCAAAGCGGAGGCCCGGGGAAAACCGTATCTTACCCCTTCGCCGTCTGATTGAACGGGTTGAACGCCCGCTTCATCAGCAGCGCGCCGCCGACGCCCAGCAGCATCGGGGGCAGCGCGGTAAGCAAACGCAGAATCTGCTCGGTTTTCATTCGCTCGCCGTAAGCCTGAACCATCGACTGACTGGTATCGGCGGCCGAAGAGGAAACAGTGTTGAGCGTGACCTGGCGCAGGTAATAGGGAAGTGTATACAGCGCGCGGCTGTTGGTGTAGAGCATGGGCAGCGTCATATTGCCCCACGCGAAGGCGGCGCAAAGCAGCGCCATGGCCAGCACCAGGCTGCCGGGGCGCCTTTCCATGTGATCCCGCAGGGCGAAGGCCAGCAGGGAAGACAGCAGAATCAGCCTTGGATCAAACGCCGCAAGCAATACGGCGGGGTAAAGCGTATTCACTATGCTCATTTGCTGCATCAGCAGGTACTGCGCTGCCTTACAGCTCATGGCCGCGCAAAGCAGCACGGCGATCAGCCCAAAGAGCAGGCTGGGCGAACGCCGCATCAGATGCACGAAGCTGTAGGCGATCAGGCCGCCCAGGCAGCCGCCCATCAGGGAAACCATCAGGCTGTTGAGCAGGCCGGTAACGATCGGGCTTGCGCCGGTGATCCCGCCGAGGAATCCGACGGCGATGCTCGCGCCAAATACCGTCAGGAAGGCCAGGAACACCCACAGCACCATCAAGGGCGTTTTGCCCTTGGTGGATTTTTTGCGCGCCAGGATGCACAGCACCACCAGGGGCACGATGGCCAGCGCGATCTGCAGCAGCACCTTGATCACCGACATCGCGCCGCTAACGCCAAAATTGGCATTCATAAAGCTTTGGGCGTAGATCAAGCGATCCAGCGAACCGGCCCCGCTCATGGCCGTGGAGGTGCTAAGGTCCGCATCCAGATTGGTGGTCATTCCGGCCAGCAGCCACACCAGCGCGCCAATGAGCAGGCCAAAGTACGGGCCCTTGCCCGCCTTGCCCTTCTTCATCAGATTCAGCGCCGTGAACAGCCCGCCCGAGAAGCAGAACAGCCCGGCGGTCTGCAGGAAAGTGGAAAGCGCGTAGCCCGCGATGCCCGCTTCATGGCTGACAGGCCGCAGGCCCAGGGTTTTGGTCACCAGCATGGCCATGGAGACAGGCGGAACGCACACCGGGATCAGCCACAGGCAGCCCAAAAGCAGGGCCGCGCCGGGCTTTTTCACGGCGTAATACAGCGCGCAGAAGGCCGCCGCCACCAGCAGCGACAGCAGGCCCTCAAACAGGCGCATCGCCAGCGTGGTGCCCATCGCGGGGGGCGTCGTCGGCATGGAAAGCACCCGCTCATAATTGTTTATCCCAACGTAAGGGCTGTTGCTTATGCCCCGAATGGGCGTATACCTTTGCATGGAGATGACCACCGTCACCGCAAAGATCATCAGCATTGCCGTAAGCACCGCCAGCGCCAGGATGCCGAACACAGGGAAGCCCTTCCGGGGTGGCTTTTGCGTCCGGGCAGGCTGAACGGGCCGGGGCTGCTGAAAGGCCGGGGCCCGCCCCTGAGGCTGGCTCTGAAACGCATTGGGCACCGGCTGATTCTGCGTTGGATTGGGATTGGTAAAGTACCTGGGCCCCCGGGGCCCGTCAGCGGGCTGATACGCCCTCGGCCCGCCTGGGGCAGAGTTTTCGCTCATGGTATATCCCTCCCGTAACGCCCGATCAATAGCGGGCGACCAGCGCAACGAGGGCAATGATGTAGATGACGAACAGCACCGTAAGGATGATACCTACGATCAGGCCCGCCTTGCTCAGGCCCCGGCCGATGCTGGCCTGCTTGCTGTAAGCGCCGCCGGTAAAGCCGGCGAATTGGTCGGCTTTCTTCAGCCCGATGGCGGAGAAGACGATGCCCAGGAAGGAGAGGAAGAAGGAGCAGGCAAAGCTCAGCCCCAGGATGCCCCACACCAGCACGGGGGTGGGATTGCCCATGGGGCCTTCGTAGGTGGAGGTGGGGGTCACGTTTTGTTCCTCGCCGGGGATAGGCGCGCCGCAGTTGGGGCAGAAACGGGAGTTGTCGTTGAGTTGGGAACCGCATTTTTCGCACAGCATGGTTTTTTCCTCCTTCTTAAATCAGGTCATGGATTGATAAAATCGGTGGAGGCAAGGAATTTGCACACCGTTTGATCATAAAGCTCGGGGTTGTTGATCCGAACCCTTGAATGGCCCCCGTGGGGGAACCAGGCCAGGGTCTTTTGCCGGGCGGGGCACTGATCGAACATGATTTGGGCCTTGGCGGGCAGAGAAAACTGATCCTCCCGGCTGTGAATGAACAGGATGGGCTTTTTCAGCTTCCTGATCCGCTTATACGGCCCATCCCAGATCACGTCGGCCCCGCTGACCAGCCGGATATACAGCATGGTTTCCCACAGGAAGGGAAACAGGGGGCGATGATCGCGGATCATATGCTGCTTGCAGGAGTCGTAAAAACGGGTATACATGCCGTCCACCGTCAGGCCCGCCACGTAATCCGGGCAATCCGCCGCGGTGGCGGCGAACAGCGCGGTGGAAGAGCCAATGCAGATGCCGTGGAGCACCACCAGCTTGTTGCCCAATTCCTCATGCAAAAGCCTTGCCCAGGCCAGGATGTCCCGGTACTCCTTGTAGCCCAGGGAATTGATTTTCCCATCCGAATCGCCGTGAGCCCGGGTGTCGATGGCCAAGATGTTCCATCCGGCCTTCCGGTAGGGCTCGCTGTAATGGTAGGAATAGCGGCAGGATTCCATCCGCCCGGGAATGATAATCACGGCGTTTTCCCCGCCGAAGTCAAAATACTCCCCGGCCAGATGAAGGCCGTCGTTTTCTATCGCCACGTCCCGCTTGCAGGCGGCGTATTGCTTTCCCCAGGCCGCGGCCTGCTGATAGAGGCGCACGTATTCCTCATCCTCCGGCATACTGGCGGAACGGGCCCATTTTTCCTTTTTGTTCCGCACCAGCAGGGTATGATAGATAATGAACGATATGACCATCGTGGGCAGCAGAAACAGCCCCAGGAAAATGATCACGATCCACCAGCCGACGCTCATTTTTTCACCTCACATGATCCCGATGATCCAGTCGTAGATTTCCTGGCCGCCGTCCAGGAAGCTGCATTCCATCATGGGGAATAATTCGCCCACCTTGCGCGCGATTTCCTTCTCCAGGGCCGCGTTTCCGTTTTTCCCCCGGAAGAACACGCAGCTTTCCCTGTCCTCGATGCCCTCCACCATCTGCAATCCCCGGATCACGGTATCCAAGGGCTGCGCGGAGGTGAAAACCAGCTCGTCCCGGTACACGGCGATGCATTCGTTTTCCTTGCATTTGACGCCGTTGTGCTCATAGGCCCGGGCCGCGGCGGTGATCAAAAGGGTTTCGATGCTTTCGATGCCGCTGTTCATCTGCGCGATGCGCATGTTGATATCCTTGCTGTCGGGCACGTCCATGGCCAGGGCGTAATACCCCTCGGCCAGGGTTTTGGCCTCCAGCACCGTCACATTCTTTTCGCCGGACAGCTCCACCGCCTGCCGGGCAGCCAAAAGCATATTGGCGTTGTTGGGCAGGATCACAATGGCGTCGGCGTCGGCCTGGCGGATGGCGGTGAGGAAATCCTCCGACGAGGCGTTCATGGTGGCCCCGCCATCGATCACATAATCGCACCCCAGGTCGGTAAAGGTTTTCCGGTTGCCCGGGCCGTTCACCGCCGCAATCACCCACACGGCCTTGTGCGCCTTGGGCGCGGCAGGCGCCGGTATTTCTTCCCTCGGCGCGGGCTCTTTTTGATCCCGCAGGTATTCGTTGTGCTGCAATTGCATGTTTTCCAGCTTGAAGGTGAGGAACTCGCCGTACTGCTGGGCGTATTCGATCACGGCGGCGGGCTTTTTCGTATGCACGTGCACCTTCACCCGGCTGCCGTCCTGCACCACCACCAGGGAATTGCCCCTTTGCTCCAGGGCGCGGATGAAATCCTCCTGCCGGAAGGGGGACATGTACTGGGGCGCGCGCATGAGCTGCAGGATAAACTCGGTGCAGTAGCCCTGGTCGAAGCGGCTGTTTTCGTCAAAGAGGCTGAAATCCGTCTGCGGCTGGCCGGGGGCGGACAGGGCAGGCTGATGCCTGTCGAAAATCTCGCCCTTGAGCCAGCGATACATGCCCTCCACGATGGCGATGTACCCCTTGGCGCCGGAATCCACCACGCCCATTTCCTTGAGCACCGGCAGCACCTCCGGGGTGGCCGCCAGGCTGATGGACATGGAAGAAAGATAGGCCTCCAGCAGCTCTTCCATGTCCGCCGGATGGCGCATTTGCCGGGTGGCCTGCTCGATACCCTCTCTTGCCACGGTAAGAATGGTGCCCTCCACGGGCCGGATCACCGATTCGTAGGCCACCTTGTAGCCCCGGATGAAGGCATTGCGCATTTCCACGGGCGCGGCAGCGCCGGCGCGGGACAGTTCCAGATAGATCCCCTTGAAAAGCTGGGAGAGGATCACTCCGGAATTGCCCCGGGCCCCCAGCAGCATGCCGCTGCTCAAGGCCTTCAGGTAGTCGCACAGCAACCGGGTGGGCCGGGCGCAGCGGATGCCGCTTTCCAGCGTGAGGCGCATATTGGTGCCCGTATCGCCGTCCGCCACGGGAAACACATTCAGCGCGTTGATTTCTTTTTCATGGGAAGACAGGTTGTTGAGCCCGTTGCGGATCATCTGCTCAAACAGCATGCCGTCGATTTTCTTTGTGCTCATGTTTCTCTTATTCCTTCTGGCCCAGCGTCAGCAGCGACCTGGGCAGGCAGCAGGTCAGCGCCAGGGCGGCCAGGGTGCCCAGGGCGGAAATGGCGGTCATGTACTTGATCGCGTCGGAGTTATCTCCCTCCCTGCCCTTGAGGGCCACCAGCACGATGCCGGTAGCGATGCCGGTGGCTACGCCCGCAAAGAGGCCCTGCACCGCGAAATACATGGCGGAGTTGGCAACGCCGGTTTTCTCCTCCTCTTCAGCGGCCAATTGGGAAGGAATGGAATAGGCCACCGAAAACAGCGCGCCGATAGCGAAGGAGCTGATGAGCCCCGTCACGATGGACAGGATCGTTTTGCTCATGCCCTGGCCCATCAGGCCCACCAGGAACATGGCGATCATGCCTGCGGAGAAGGTAATCAGCGTATAGCGGAAGGCAAAGCCGAAGCCCCGCTTTTTAATCAGCCGGTTATACAGCATCAGGGTGAAGGGCACCGGGGCAAAGGCCGCCAGCATGACATAGATCATGCTCATGCCCACGAAGGAGAAATACTCGTTGATGCCGCCCAGGAACAATTGCACCCCGAAGGTCATGAAGGAATACACCACCATCCACTTGATGAAGGCGCGGTTTTTGAAGGTGTGCCTGAGGGAAGCGAAAAGGCCCACGTTTCCCGCCGCCTTTTCGCCCTTTCCATCCAGGTTGGAGGGCTCCTTAATCATGAACAGGGGGATTAGCATGGTGGCGGCCAGGGGCAGCACGATCAGGCCGACCTTTTGGATGTTCATGCCATTGAGCAGCATACGCACGCCCACGTACCCCAGGATGAAATACACGATGTCGCACACCGATTTGGTATTGGAAATGAGCCCGCGCTGCTGCTCGTTTTCCACGATCTCGGTATAGGTGGCGTAATAGGTGACCATGGTGAGGGTGTAGAAGCTGTAAAACACGCACAGCACCACGCCGTAATAAATAGTGGTTCCCAGCGTGGGCTCGTCCTTGGGCCCCAGGATGAACAGCACGTAGGCCGCGATCATGGGCGCCAGGCCGATCACCAGGGAAGGCCGCCTGCGGCCCCAGCGGGATTTCAATTGATCGGTGAAGGAGGCCATGGGCACGTCGATCACCCCGTCGATGATCTTGGCCACGAGCACGAACACGCTCCACACCCCGGCGATCACCAGGTCTTTGCCGGCAAAGGTCTGATACGGGATCACGTTTTCCGCAAAGCCGCCCACCAGCAACGCGCTGCACAGATAGGAGCCCATCATCAGGTTCAGCATATTGATGCCTATGCCAGACACCGCGTAGAGCATCATCCGGGGGCGGCTGGTCAGCTTCTTCATGCCTGCTTGCCTCCGTTTGCGAACCGCTCAAGAATGGCCCTCTCCTCCGACAGGTCCTTGCTGATGGGCTTGCCCACGTAATAGGCCGCCATCAGGCCGGGGCCCACGCTGATGCCGCACATGGGGAATACGTCGTTGATGCGCACTTCCTTGGGGTGGAATTTATCCTCGATCATTTTCTTGTAGGCCTCCGCCTGGGCATAGCGGTTGGTATGGGCGATGAAAATGATCTGATCCTGCGGGTTTTCGATGGTATGCTCGATGTAATCCAGCAAGGTGGCGTAGGCGGCCTTGGCGCCCTTGGCCTTGCCGATCACGGTGGTCATGCCGTTGTAATCGAATTCGCCGATGGGCTTGATGCCGGCCAGGGTGCCGAAAAAGGCCTTGGCGTGGGTCATGCGGCCCTTCTTGGCCACGAAGGACAGATCATCCAGCCAGCCTGCCTGATGGAAGCGGCACTTGTTGGATTCGATATAATTCACCACCTCGTCCATGCCCTTGCCCTCGGCACGAAGAAGGGACGCGTACACCGCGATCAGCCCGCAGCCGGGGCCGAAGCGCAGGGAATCCACGCAGCGGATATTGGCGTCCGGGTACTTTTCCTTCACGGCCTTTTCCGCCTGCAGGGCGAAATTGTAGGTACCGCTGACGCCGCTGGAAATGGTGATGAGCATCACGTCCTGCCCCTTGGCGGCATACTTTTCAAACACGGCGGAGAATTCCTCCACGTTGGGCGGCGCGGTGGAAAAGCCGGCGGGGTCGTTTTTCAGATCCTCGTAGAACTGATCCCTGTCGAATTCTTCCCACTTGTGGAAGGAAGAGATCTCCCGTCCGTCGGGCAGCGAAATATGAGTAGGCACGATCACGATGCCGTATTTTTCTTGCAATTCCTCATTCAGATCACAAGTGGCGTCGGCCAGGATGACAAAGTTGCTCATCGGTTTTCCTCCTCTTGCCTTGAAAGGCACTCATTCAAAAAAGCAAACAGCTTTTTCTTTTCCGTTTCTCCCCCCGCCAGAAAGGCCAGGGTATGGGGCGCGCCGGGCACGATGGAAAGCTCCTTCCGGCTGCCGCAGGCGGCCCAGGCGTCCCGGGCCGATTGCGCCGGCACGGTTTTATCCATTTCCCCATGCAGGAAATAAACGGGCAGGCGGGCGGCCTTCAGGCTTTCCCGGGCGTCCTTTTTGATGTCCAGGCGCACAAACGCCTTCACATACAGCCAAATCAGCGGCATCATGATCCGCCACAAAAGGCCCCTGCCGCCCTCGCGGCTGTCCAGCATCTGGCGGTAGGGCAGGTAAAAGGCGCAGTCGATCACCAGGGCGCGCACGCTCTTTGGCGGCGTTTTTCCCGCCGCCCAGGCCACCGACGCGCCGCCCATGGAAATGCCGTAGAGCACGGCCTTCCGCGTGGCGGTGTTTTCTTCCGCCCAATGGGCCCAGGCCAGCAGGTCGTCCCCTTCCCGCATGCCAAGGCCCGTGGCGCGGCCGCCGCTTTTGCCGTGGGCCCGCTGGCACAGAAGCAGCGCGTTCCAGCCGTTTTCCAGAAACGCCCTGGCAATGGACGAAAAATTGTTCAGCGGCGTCGTGCCAAAGCCGTGGGCCAGGATCACGGTTTTTTCCCCGCCCCCGTCATACCAGTCGCCCCGGAGGATCACCCCGTCCCCGGCCCGGACGCTCACCTCCCGGCTGGCTTTCCCGCGCATCCAGGCCATATCCGCCAGGATCCGCTCCTTCCAGGGAGCGTAATCGCTCCGATCCAGCCGCTGGGGGTCCAGATCGTAATCCCGGGGTGCCTTCCGGGAAAAAAGGCAGCAGGTCACGATCCCCACCGGGATCACATACAGCAGAAGGATCAGCGCGAAGGCGATCCATAAAGCCGTAATCATACCGTCCCCCATTCCCGCGGACGGATCTCCTCCGCGCCGTTTTCCCGCATCAAATACAGCTTGGCGCTGCCCGCGTGCTCCCCGCACAGGGACAGGACGCACGCCGCTTCCTCCGGCAAAAAGGTGCGGATGCCGCCGGCCAGCCCATCCACCCGAGCGGGAGAAAACCTGGCCCCGCCGCCGCGCTTGAAGGCGCTTTCCTTCCGGGTCCACAGCGCCAAAACCGCTTCCTTTTTCGTCAGATCAAAGGCCTGCTTTTCCGCCGGTGAAGCCATGGCGCGGGCCAGCTGCTCCCAGGGCTTTTCCCTTTGCCCCGACAGCGGCTCCAAATCCACGCCGACGGGAAGGGTGGACACCGCCGCCGCGGCCCACTGCCCGGCGTGGGCAATGGAGAGAAAAAAATCATCGCTGACCCACTGCCCCGTCCAGCGCTTTTTCAGGCCCGACAGGGGCAGCTGAAACTGGGCCTTCGCCCCGTAAGATAGGGCCTGCCAGGCGGCAAAGCGCTGGCGGCGCAGGGAATCGTCCCTGGTTTTCATGATTTGCTCCGCCCGGGCCGCGGGCTCCACGGCCGTATCCGGCAGCGCGGCGGGCACCCGGATCAGATACACCGCCGCCAGCGGCCTTTCCCGCCAGCGCTTGCGGGCCCCTTCCTCCTGTTCGCTGCGCTTTTCCCCCAGCACGCACTCATAGGCGAAATGCTCGCAGTTGTTGTGCAGCAGGTTGTAGCCGCCCTCTCCCAGGCGCTCGCGGGCCATGCGCGCCGTTTTCTCCGGCGGCAGGCGGCGGCGCGCTTCCTGCCGCGTCCATTCCGCCACCTCGATGATGCTGCCGCCGGAAAATTCCTCCATGGTGGTTTGGCACACCCGCACCTTCTCGGGGCTTTGGGCGGCGCCTTCCCGCGGGGGCAGGCCGAACTGGATCACCTCATCGTCGCTGAGGTACACCCCATAATGCCAGATGCCGCCGACGCGCACCCGCACCATATCGCCCATCCGGCATTTACCCGGCCACCATTTCATTTTGCCCGCTCCGCAATGTAGTCCACCAGGTTGCCCACCGTAATAAAATCTGAAATGCCTACCCCGTCAAAGCGGATGGAAAAGGTTTCCTCCACCGCAATGGCCAGATAAAGCATGCCGATGGAGGTAAAGCCGAGATCCTGCATGATGCGGCTGTCCTCCGTCATGCGCTGCGCCTTCAAAGTGGCGCCGCCGTCCGCGGAAATCACGATATCCCGCAGCTTTTCCATGATTTCATTTCTTGTCAGCATTTTTTGTATCTCACAATCTTCATGCTGGGAGAGCGCTCGAAATCCTTGTCCCGGATCACGATGCGGCTGACCCGCTCGGCAGGGCGCTGGGCGTTGTTCACTTCCCACAATTTCTCCAGCGCCGTCTTCATGGGATCGTCCCCCAGGCCCCTGAGCTCCGTCGCCCGGGGCACCACCTCCAGCGCCAGGATATGCGCGCCGCCTTCGTCCACATCCTCAAACACCTGGGAATCCTGGATGAAGGGCAGGGCGTTGAAGCGGGCCTCCAATTCGGCGGGGGAAATGTTTTCGGCGTTGTCCAGCACGATGATTTCCTTGATGCGGCCGGTGATGTAGAGGAAGCCGTCCTCATCCAGGCGGGCCAGGTCTCCGGTGCGGAACCAATGATCCTGCGTCCAGGCCTGCTCATCCTCCCCGATATAGGCGTCCAGCATATTGCGGCCCCGCAGCCACAATTCGCCGTTTTCAATGCGAAGCTCCTGGTTGGGATAAGGCAGGCCCACGGAATCGGGCTTGCCCTCGTTGTCGGGATTGCCGGACACCAGATTGGCCGATTCCGTCAGCCCGTAGCCCGGGAAGAGGGCGATGCCCAGCTTTTTGTATTCCCCGATCAGGTAAGGCGCCACGGCGGCGGCCCCGCAGATCACATATTTCATATCGGGGCCCAGCATATTTTTGCCAAACTGGCGGCTGAGCCTGAGCGCCATTTCCGCCAGCGCCGGCACCGCCACCAGCACCGTGGGGCGAAACATGGCAATGTCCCTGAACATGTCCTTGTTATTCTGGCAGATGAACAAGGCGCTGCCGGTATACAGGGAGGTAAGCAGATTGCGGATCAGGCCGAACACGTGGCTCAGAGGCAATACCAGGATGTAGCGCTGGTAAAACACATCTTTATACCCGTAGCAGCCGTTCATCACGCCCTGCATCACCGCACCGTGATTGAGCAGAGCGCCCTTGCTGCGGCCGGTGGTGCCGCCGGTGAACATGATCGCGCAGGGGTCCTTTTCCGCGGAAACATAAATGGGCGCGCTGTCTTTGCCCGCATCCTCCGTGGAGAAGATCTTCACCTGAGGGCGCCGGTCCCTGACCACGGCGCACTTATCCGCCATCTCTGGCTGGCACAAAAGGGCCTTGACAGAGAATTTCATTGAGCAGCCGAACACCGCGCCGGCATCCAGATGCGCCGGCAGCACCGCCGCGGCGCAGCCCGCCGTCACGATGGCCAGGAAGGCCTTGACGAACGCATATGAATTGGCCGACAGCAGCGCCACCCGGTCCCCCGGGCGAAGGCCCGCCTCCGTAAGCGCGGCGCGCAGGGCGGCGGCATCCCGGTCCAGCTGGGCAAAGGTGTATTGCCGCCCGGCAAATTCGATGGCCGTCCTTTCGGCGTACGCCTTGGCGCAATGGGCCCACATGGCGCTGATGGTGCCATAATCCCTGATGCGGCTGAAGGTTTCCTCGTCGGTATACCCGCGCCATGGATCCACAGTATACTGCATGGTTCAATCCTCCTCGTTTTTTTCCGGACGGCCCTTTTCACACAGCCGCCTGAGCGTTTCTTCCTTTTCCCACAGGAGCTTTGCGAGCCCGTCGATCTGGGAAAGGGACGGCCTGGGCCCCAGCTTTTCCCGGACGAAGATGGGCTCTCCCACCGCGGTACGCAGGCGGCTGTACCAGTGCCGGGGCTTTTTCAGGTACACCGGCACGATAGGCCGGCCGCTTTGCAGGGCGATGAGCACCATGCCGCTTTTGAAGGGCGCGATGCCGCCCTCCGCGTTGATGTGCCCCTCGGGAAACATGCTCACCAGGCGGCCTGACTGCAGCTCCTCCTGGATCCTGCGCAGGGAATCCATGGAGAAGTTTTCCCGGTCGATGGGGATGCAGTGAAAGGCGGTGAAGAAAAAACGGCTCACCCTGTTTTCAAAAAAGTCCTTGATGCACACGAAGTGGTGCCGCCGGTACCAGATGGCGATCATCAGGTATACCGGATCGAAAAACCCCGCGTGATTGGCCACCAGCAGCACGCCGCCCCGCAGTTTTTTCTTCGCCGCGTCGTTTTCGTAAAGCATCTTGGGGCGAAGCCAGAGCAGCCCCGGCAGCGCCGCGGTGATCTTCACAAAATCGTAGAGGAGATAATTCCTCCGCTTTTTCTCTGCGTCAGGCATGAAGCGTTTCCCCCAGCCGAATGATCCTTTGCCGCATTTCCCAGGTGAGCAGATCGATGTTTTCCTTTTCCGTCCGGTTGGGATCGGCGAAGGCCCTCGGGTCGATGGGCGCGCCGATCACCACCCGGGCGCGCTTTTTTTGGAAATAGCTGCCGTTGGTGTACACGGGGATCACCTTCGCCCCGGTGGTCAAGGCCAGAAACGCGGCCCCGGGCCTGAAGGCGATGGGCGGCGTTTCGCCGGGAAGGGGCAGCCTGCCCTCCGGGAACACGCCCACCACGCCGCCCTTGCGCAGAATGTCGATAGACTGCTGCATGAAGCCCAGGTTGCTGCCGTTGCGGTCCACATAAATGCCGCCCAGGCGGCGCAGCAGCGGGCCCAGGAATTTCTTGTCAAAAAGCAATTCCGCCATCTGGTAGCGCAGCGTGCGCCCGAAAAACACAAACAGGAACACCGCGTAATCAAATACCGCCGTATGGTTGCTCACGATGATGGCGCTGCCCCTGATGCGGCGGCCCTGCTTTTCCCTGTCTTCATAGGTCACCTTGGTGCGGAAGCAGATCAGCTGTGCCGGCCACCCGGTGATCTTGACGAACCAATTCCAGAATTTAATCACGGCCGCTTACCAACCCCGTAATGTATTCAGCGATCTCCCGGGAACGGGAAAGGCTCTTTTCCCCCTCGGCGGGGAAGAGGATACCAAACTCGTTTTGCAACTGCGCCACCACCGAGAAATAATCCAGGCTGGCGCCGCCCAGATCCAGGAAGAAATCGTCCTCTTCGCCGATCTCCTCCGTTTTTTTGCCAAGCGCTTGGGCAAACAGCGCCCGCACGTGCGCCGCCAGCTCCCCGTCCTGCCTGTCTTCCGGCGTATCAGGATGGATCAGGGTAAACGCGCCCCGCTGCAGATCCATGGCAACGCGGCCCCGATTCAATTTGATTTCGTCCGCCGTCATCAGGCTCTCCCGCACAAACACGATCCGCCCCACCTGCTTTTCCAGCCCCAGGGCCTGCAGCCTATCCTGCAGCTGATCCCTCAGGGCCCGGATGCCGGAAGAGGGCAAAAGCGGATTGGGCGACACCACCAGCGCCGGGCGCACGCCGTCATCCTCCTTGACGCCCACCAGGCACACCTGCCGCACGCCCCGGAGCATCAGCTTATCCTCGATCAAATTGGGGTTCAGGTTTTCCCCGGTTGGGGAAATCACCACGTCGTCCCGCCGTCCCAGAATGTAATACCTGCCCCGGCGGCACGCCGCCAGATCGCCGGTAAAAAACCAATCCCCGCTTCTTGGGGTGATTTTGCCGTCCTCCCAAACCCATTTGGCCAGGGAAGCGCCCCTCACCAGCAGGCAGCCTTTTTCGTCGATCCTGTATTCCAGGGAGGAAAAGGGCACGCCTACCGAGCCGCTGTTCAAAAGCCGCCGGCTGCCGCTCAGTTCCACCGAGGTGATGCCGATCTCCGTCATGCCGTAGCCGTTGGCCAGGCGATAGCCCACGGCGTTCATGAATTCCATTACGCAGGGGCGAATCTCGCTGCCGCCGCTGATGAGGAAGCAAATGCTCTCGCCAAAGAGGTTTTGCCGGATCTCCCGGAAAGCAAATTTGGAAAACAGCCATCCAAGAGGCGGCACGGCGTCCAGCTTTCGGGCGATACGCAGGCCCTTTTCAAATTTCTTTTGGGTTTTTTCGCCCCGCTCCCGAATGGCCTGCATGGCCTGCTCGTACACCCGGTTCCACAGAAGCGGCACGGCGAAAATATGCGTCACCTCATGACGACGGATGGTATCCAGGATGGTTTGAGGCGTCATGTCCTTAAGCAGAACGAAGGAGCGGGAGAAAAACCCGAACCACAGATACACCGCCACCAGCCCGAAAATGTGATAAAACGGCAAAAAAGCCAGCTGCTTGAGCTGCCCCCTGTAATGGCGCTTGATCTGCGGGCAGCGGCGGATGATGCCGTAGCTGTCCCGCACCATGGCGAAAAATTCCTCCCCCGTATAGGCGCACACCTTCACATGGCTGCTGGTGCCGGAGGACATGACCAGAATTTCGTTTCCCGCCTTTTCCGCCGCCATGCGCTTTTCCGATGGCAAGATTTCCTCCGCCCGGATCACCCGCGCCGGAAACGCCGCGTCCTTTTCCCCGGTGATCACGGCGTATGCGTTCAGCTCCTTCACGATGCCGCTGAGGCTCTCCTTATCCAGCCTCAGGTTCATCAAAAGAGGCCGCCATCCGCACAGCAAAATGCACCAGAAGACCTCGATCCACGCTTGGCTGTTTTGCATATGCAGCCCGATCACCGCCCCCTCCGGGCAGCCCGGCAGCATGTTTTTCAGCGTTTCCGCTTTCCGCAGGATGCTGTCCTCGCACTGGCCGTAGGTGGTTTTCCCGATTTTGTACCCCTCGCTCCATTCAAACATCACGTTGTCCTTTTCGGAAAACATGACGTTGAACAGGGAAAGAAAATCCCGTTCGGCGGCGGAAAAGCGCACCAGTTTGTCCCGAACGTAGGCGTTGATCGTGCGAAAGCCGCCGATCGATTGGTTTGTCATGGCCGCAGGTTCCCTTCGTTTTCATTGGAGGCGTTATGCGCCGTCAGTCAACGTACAGCGTAAGAAACGCCTCGATCTTCCGCAGCAGCGCTTCGTTCGCCCCGTTTTCCCCAAACAGGATATCGCTGTGGCCGCTGCGGCCCTCCTCGTCGATCAAAAGACAGTGGACATTGTGCCGCCCGCTGTTTTCCATCTGCTGATAGAGGCTGATGGACAGCGGCACGGTATCGTCGTCTTTCCCGTGGATCACCAGAGCGGGCGCGCCGCCTTCCATTAACGCCCGGTCCGCCGGCTGATCCGCCTGCCTGCCCAGGGCAATGGCCTGCCTGACCCACAGGAAGGGATATTCCACCTCGGCCAGGCCGGCGGCGTAATGCCTGGCCCAGTAGCGCATGGTGGCAAGCGGCGAATTAAACCCGGCGACGCACACCGCCGCCGCGGCGCCCTCTTCCCCGGCCTCCACCGCCGCACCGTAGGCCCCGGCGCTGTGGCCGAGCAGCGCCAAAGGAAGCGCGCTCCATTCCGGCAGATCGTCAAAGTGCCGCCGGGCCGCGGCCAAGTCCAGCCGCGCCTGCTGCAGGCCCACCACGCGCTTGCCCTCGCTTCTTCCGCTGGCGGTGCCGTCAAAAATCATCACGGCATAGCCCCGCTCCGCGAAATACTGTACCACTGGCGCAAACCCGTCCGAAGAGGCATTCATGCCATGGGCGATCAGCAGCCTGGCTTTGGGCGCAGGGCAAGCCACAACGTAGCCCCGCAGGGTGTTTTCCCCGCTTGGAAAGGCCTCCTCCCGCCAGATATAGCCCCTTTCCGCCGCCCATTCCCGCAGGGGAAAGGGCGCCGTGGAAACTTCGCCCCGGCGGCCGAATATCACAAAAAGCAGGGCTTCCGTGGCCGCGGCGGACAGCACCACCGCGCCGGTTATCAGCACGGCGGCGCGCCGGATGGTCTTTTTCCGCTTAGCCCGCCGCATCTGCTCCCTGATTCTCTCTTCTTCCGCCCGTTTTTTCGCTTCGTCGTCCATGCCGGCGCTCCTTCCAGCATTGATGAAGGCCCAGGAGGATTGCCGACGCGCCCGGGATGAATCAGACAGCAATCGACAAAATTCCGTACAGATTATTGTACATCAAATGCCATCAAGGTGTCAACCGATACCGGGCCGCGCTCTCCTGGCAGAAAACAGAAACGCGAGGCAGGAAATAAGGATCATGGCCAGGCTGATCCACTGGGACGTGGAAAACACGCCGTACACCCCGCGGATCAGATCGCCCCGCAAGAATTCCAGCCCGAAGCGGATCACCCCGTACCCAATCAGGTACGCCCACAGCGAGGTCAGCCCCCGGCGGCGGTTTTTCGTAAAGCGCGCAAGTGCGGCAAACAAAAGCACGTTCAGCGCCGCCTCCAGCGGCTGCACCGGGAAATGGGTATGCTCCGGGGCGTATACCGAGCGCAGCGCGGCAAAGCCCGCGTAGTCGATGCCGTAGCAGCAGCCGGCAAAGGTGCAGCCGAGCCTGCCGAAAGCGTGGCCCAGGGGCACGCAGGGCACCATGGCATCCAAATACAGGCCCAGATCCAGCTTCAGCAGCCTTGCCATGAGCATTACGCCCGCAGCCGCCGGGATCAGCCCGCCGTAAAACACCAGGCCGCCTTCCTTCAGGCCGTGGAAATCCCCCGCGCTCATCTCCCGGATCAGCGCCGGCACGCCGCCGGGATAGGATACAATAAAATATGTGGCATAAGCGCCAAACAATCCAAGGCCCACAGCCGCCGCGGCCAGGGCGATCACCATGGTTTCCTCCCCGCCCCGCCGGACGGCCCGGCGGCAGGCCAAAATGCTTGCAATCAGGATGCCCGCCGCCACGCATACGCCGTACAGCGACAGTTCAAATCCTCCGATGCTGACAAATGGATACATGAATCCCTCCACAATAGAAAACAGCCGATTATTGGCAAAAGGAAATCCCCCTGACAATAACCGGCTGTTCGGCCGAAAACCCGTTCATCCGGCAGAGCGTTTTCCTGACAGCGCCAGGAAAGCAATACCCGCGCGCAGCGATCAGTAGCGCAAGCGGAGACTGCTGACGGAAGAAGCCGCGGCACAACCGATAACGAGAATGATCAGGAACATCACGGTACCGATGATCGAGAAAACCAGGCCGGTGATCGGCGCGCCCTTCCTCTGGCTCTTCTTGATCCCGATGGCGCTCAGAATGATGCCAACGATACCCAGAATACCGCCAACAACGAACACCACGCCGCCTGCTCCAGCCGTAGAAACGTTGGAAGAGCTGGCTCCCGCCGCAGTCGTGATGAAACCGATGATTTCCAGAACAAAGGAACCGATGCCCAGCAGCAATCCGGCAATACCCATAGCAATTTCCTCCTTTCCCATTTTACGCCGCCCGCAAAGTTTTTCGTCACCAGGCGGCATTTTTCGTTCCTAAATATACCATGTTTCCCCTGGTTTGACAAGGCGCATTTCCATATTTTTGCCATTTTCAGAAAACAAAAAAGCAAAAGTGCGGCGGAAAAACCGCCGCTTCATCCCGTCAGCCCCGGGGATATTCTGAAAGCGCCCAACGCCCTTCGGCTTTATTCCGCATAGCCGGGTCAGCCGATCCGAAAAAAGGCTGAAAGCCGCTTCCGCCGCCAATTTCCGGCCGAAAAAAGCATTCCCGGGCGGCAAACCCGGAAATGCCTTTTTCAGCGGTTTGGCGCGCTTATTTGTGCGGGCCGTACTTGAAGGTGATTTCCATCGTTTCGATGTGGTTCATGCACTCCAGGCTCCGATCCAGGGGCGTGGCGGAGATGCCCGTCAGATCGCCGTACATCACCCGCACCTTGGCGCGGTCAATGCGCTTCATATCCACCCATTCGTTGAACAGGTTGGAGCGGGTGCACCTGCCGTCGTCGGAGCAGGTATAATTCCGCCCCTTGAGCTTTACCGGCTCGCCGTTGATGCGGCACTCGGTAATGTTGATGCAGTAGCCCGGGAACTTCTCCTCGCCGTTGGCGATGCCAATGGCGCTGAAGGCGGTGTTGGCGGCGTAGCCCTTTTCGGTGCCGGTGAAATCCAGGGCCACGGTATAGGTTCCCTCGCCGGTGATTTCCACGTCGGTGGGCGAGACGCCGGGGGTGATGGAATCGGGGGTATAGGTGTCGCCCACGCTGTAGCTGATGGCCCAGCCGCCCTCGGAGAACATGATCCACGCCACGCAGTTATCGTCCGTCAGGGTAACGGCCCGCGCCACCAGCGTATCCGGCGCGGCGGCGATGGCGTCGTCCACGCCCTGCTTGCCCGCGGCGGCGATTTCGGCGTAATCCCGGCCCGCTTCGCTTGCCGCGCCGCGCCCGGCATACACCTTCGCCATTTCCTCATCCACGATCTTCAGATCCTTGCGGATAAAGAAGCCGCTGCAATCCCACAGGCAGGCGGTCATATCCAGCGCGTCGCAGCAATCCAGGAAGGCCTTATGATACGCCGCGGCGTTTTGCTTCATCACGCCGTCGCTGCCCGGCAGCGCGCCGTATTCGCCGATCACTACGCCGTAGCCCTGGCTGACGAATTTCTTCATCTGGCTCAGGGTGCTGTACATAGCTTCAAAATCTGCCTTTTTGCCCCACAGGGTGGCCCCGGCGGCGTTGGACGCGCCGCAGTAGCTCCAGGGATCGTAATAATGCACCGACACCATCAGCTTGTTTGGCACGGTATCATTGGGCATCTTGAAGCGGCTGTCGAAGGTTTTGGCGATGTTGGTACCATAGCCCGCGATCAGAAGGAAGCGATGCTCGTTATGGCCGCCCATGGAGCGGATGGTATCCACAAAGGCCTGGTTGATTTTGTTGGTCAGGGCATAGCGCTCGCTATCGGGCAGGTAATTGTCGATGGAATCCTGGCAGTACAGGGGAGAGTTTTCGTCGAACCGGTCGCCCAGCTCCTCATTGGCGCTTTCAAAGATCAGCCGGTCGTCATAATCCCGAAATCTTTCCGCGATCTGGCGCCACATGCCCTGGTAGGCCTCCATGGCCAGATCCCTGGTTGCCTGGGTTTCGGAGCCGAACATGCCCCACCAGCCGCCGTCCCAGTGATCGTTGACGATCACATACATGCCGGCGTCCAGGGCGTAATTCACGATCTGCTCCACCCGATCCATGTATTCTTCGGAAATGGTATAGTCGCCCTTGTCCAGGTGGGTGGCGTTGGTCATCCAGGCCACGGGGACGCGCACGGTATCAAAACCCGCGGCCTTCATGCCCACAAACATTTCCGCGGTGGTAACGGGCTGGCCCCACATGGTCTCATAGTGCGCGGTATCATCGGTGGTATTGCCGCCGGACTTGCCGTTGTTGCAGGCTTCCATGGTGTTGCCCAGGTTGATGCCGTTGCCCATGCGGCGGGTCATTTCCACGGCGGTGAGGGAGGCGTCCTCCTCCGCCAGGGCCGCGCCGCAAACCAGCACGGCCATCAGCAGCGCCAGGAGCGCGATGCACATTTTTTTCATAAGCGTTCCTTTCATCGTTTTGCGGCGTGCCCCGCCAAAGCGAAGCACGCCGCCTGCAGATCATTTCTTACCTGCCAAGCTCCTGGGTCAGCGCCCACTTCTGGGCCGCCTCCGCCTCGCACCACTGCACGCACTCGTCGTAGCCGTAGGACTGGCACAGCCGCTTCATTTCATTGATGTGGAAATTGAATTCCGCGTCGGCCTTGGCGTAAATGGCCCGCCAGGAATAGTCCTTCACGGTCTTGGCGCAGTTGTTCCATTTCAATGTCAGATCGGAGGATTTTTCGCTTTCGGAATAGGGGATGTCAGGCATGACCACGTATTTCTTGTCGCCGTATTCGTCTTCCCTTGCTTCCATGTATTCGTCGGCCAGGGTGGCGTTGTTCTTTTGCCGCCAGTCATCCTGGATGGGATAGGAGGTGGCGGTGACAACGGAGGCCCAGGTGTCGGAATTGAAGGTTTCCACGCCGTTGCCATCGGGGTTAATCATGTCCTTGGACAGGGTGGTGTTGTTGATCTGGATGAAGCCGTCGTTGAAGGTGCCGCTGAGAGGATAGACTTTCCCGGTGTAGGGAGAGGTCCACTCAATGCCGGCCATATTGTAGCTGCTGTCCTTGGAGGTCAGCTGGCCCAGCTCAGTAAAATACATGTTCTTGTTTTCGTCATAATCCCAGGTGAGGCCTTGGGGGCCGTACCAGGTGACCATGGCGCCTTCGGGGGTGGCCAGCCAGTTGAGGATCTCCAGGCACAGTTCGGGATACTGGGTATAGTTGCCCACGGACCAGATGCGGTTGCCGCCGGTGGAGCCCAGGCCGTAGACGATGGGGGTGGCGTCCTCGGGCACCATGGCGTACATGTACTTGCCCTCCGACAGATGCTTTTCGGTGTTGAAGGCCATGGAGCCGGCATAGTTGAAGATGGACCAGAAGGTGCCGGCGTTCTTGAGCTTTTCGCTCATCTTATCGTAGGTCTGGGAGGAAGAGTTGGGGTCCAGGAGGCCGGCGCGGTAGAGCTTGTTGAAGAAGCGCAGACACTCCATGTAGGGGCCGTCGTCATCCAGACAGGAGATGAATTCGCCGTTGTCGGGGTTGTAGTAGCCAAAGCCCAATTCGTCGTAGCCATAGTAAGCGGTGCCCAGGGCCTTGACGTACATTACCATGTTGCCGTCCCAATCCGGCCAGGAGGAGAGGGCGTAGGTCTCGTTGCCCATTTCGTCGGTGGGGCAGATTTCCTTCATCTGGGCAAACAGGTCCACCAGGTCGTCCAGATCGTACACTTCGGGATAGCCCAGCTGCTTATACAGATCCCAGCGAAGGTCCCAGGTGTAGAAGAAGGATTGATGGCTGTCGGCGGAGAAGGCCACGTTGAAGCCAAAGCCGTGCACCTTGTTATCGCCGCTGATGCGGCGGTTGCTCTCCAGCGCGTCCTTGTAGTTTTCCATGATGTAGGGGGCATAGGTCTTGCCCAGGTCAAACTGCTCCCAGTCCAGCAGCATGCCCTTGGCCACGGCGTTTTTGTAATCATCGCCGTTGGAGCCCCATACCACGATGTCGCCCAGGTTGCCCGCTTCCATGCGGGTGGCGTAGGTGCCGTCCTGCTCGGGGATGATGTTGATCTCCACGTTGAATTTATCCTTGAGCAGCTGAGCGCCCCAGCCGCCCTGGATACCGGAATAGTTGGCCAGCTGGCTGTACACGTCCAGGCGGATGGTGGGGCCGTCCCGGTTCACTGCCGACTGGGCCAGGCCCGGCGCGGCGGAAAGGAGCAATGCGCAGCACAGCAGCGCGGCAAGCAGTTTTTTCATGATGGTATCCTCCTTTATGGTTCATGGGTTTTGAAGCCAATACGCTCGGGGGATGGCCGCGGTTTTTCCGCCCGGGAGCTTTGCAAAGCAAAGCGAGAGGAAAAACCGTCAGGGGGTTCCCGGAAGGGGGAAGAATTCCCCCTTCCGCCATCGTCAGCCTTTTACCGCTCCCAGCATGATACCCTTAACAAAGTACCGCTGCATGATGGGGTACACCAGCAGGATGGGAATGATGGTAATCATGGCGATGGTGTACTTGGTGGTCACGCCGTTGTTCAGCAGGTTTTGGGCCATCTGCTCGGAAATCTGCTCGGTATTGATGCTGGTGGTCTGATTGAGGTAAATGTACAGCCGGTGCTGCAGGGTATACAGGTGCGGCGCGGAGGTCATGAGCAGCAGGGAATCCTGGAAGGAATTCCAGTTGCCCACTGCGCCAAAGATGGCGATGGTGGCCAGGATGGGCACAGACAAAGGCAGGATGATCCGCAAAAACACCCGGGTAGTGGACGCGCCGTCGATGATGGCGCTTTCCTCCAGGGAGGAAGGAATGGATTCGATGTAGGTCTTCACCAGAATGATGTTGTAGGGGGCTACCATGCCGGGCAGAATGTAGGCCAGGAAGTTGCCCGTCAGGCCCAGCATCAGCATGTTGGTGTACCAGGGGATCAGGCCCGCGTTGAAGTACATGGTCACCACCAGGGCCCGGTACCAGAAGGAGCGCTTCCACATCTTCTGCTTGGTCACCAGATATCCCGCCCACGCGGACGTCAGCACCATCAGCGCAGTGCCCAGCACGGTGCGGGCGATGGTGACGATCAGGGCGTTGCCCAGGTCGGAGGCGTTCAGCAGGTTCGTATAATTGGTAAAGTGGACACCGACGGGATAAAAGTTGACCAGGCCGGAGGTCACGGCGTCATTATTGGAGATGGTATTGATGAACAGATAATAGAAGGGGAACACGCACAGCAGCGTGAACAGGCAGAACAGTACGATCAGAATGATCTCGAAGGCTCTGTCGCCCGCCG
>Ga0310697_10002148_pt1 | contig 21456 bp, 14 predicted proteins | sample 172DNAGHGlowgp2_FD_203883 | JGI IMG/M metagenome (GOLD analysis project Ga0310697, IMG submission 203883) | Sheep rumen microbial communities from Palmerston North, Manawatu-Wanganui, New Zealand - 1728 DNA GHGlow gp2 (v2) (version 2) | ecosystem: Host-associated > Mammals > Digestive system >... | reverse complement strand
TGATACTTTTATATCATATACTAAATGATATGTCAAGGTTTTTTTAAAAATTTATAGAAAAAAATTTTGCAAGCTGAAAAAAGTTAAGTCCGTAATAATCGTGGAAGGGCTGCCGGAAGGCAGCCCTTTGCGTCAGGTGATTGGTTTATCAGTTGCATTTAGTTCTCTTCGCTGCGGCGCTTGGAGACCGACATGGCAACCAGGATGATGCCCGCGCCGAGAACCAGGATCGAGCCCGCGATGATAAAGATCGTCGTACCGATGCCGCCGGTCGAAGGCAGCTCGGATCCGGTATTGTTCTCAACGCCGAGGATGGAGGTCGACGCTACCTGATACGTAACGTTGTTCGTGTCATCCGTGCCGGCGACAAATACGGGGGTCTGGCCGGTTGTTGTTAAGCCAAGGTTCACATTGCTTGCAAGCACAGCGTGCGTCTCATCGATCGTGAGCGTGACAGGACCTGCGAGCAGATTGTAGCCGGTCGGGGCGATAGTCTCCGTGAAGGTCAGCACCGTGCCTTCCGCAAAACCGAGCAGGACAACTGCGCCGGAAGCCGGAGTCGTAATAAGGTTGCTTGTACCATTCGGATCGTACCGATAGACTGCAGGCGTTGTGGCGGAGCCGGCCGAAACCAGCGTGAGCCGTACCGGCTGACTTGTTGCGCCATTGAGCACGCCTCTCTTGGCGGGATTGCCGCCGATCGTATCAGGATCTTCTTCCTCATCCGCATCCGGAGTATTTTCAGGAACAACAGGTTCACTGCCGGGATCTTGTGTGTTTTGCGGCTCAACCGTGACCGCGAAGGTCGCGCCGGACAGTCTGTTCGTGGCCGCGTTGTACTTGATCAGCGCACCGGCATAGGTGTAGACGATCGCCGTGGATTCAGGCGTCATTTGGTTGGAATACTCGACCTCAGACGTGTTCGGGTTGCCCGTTCCCGCGATCACGGCATTTTCATTCACCGTGGCCTTATAGGTGATCCTGATATGACGGCTGTCGCCAAGACCCGCGATAAAATCGGCATTGAACACGATTTCAAAGGTACAATTATCGCTCGGGGATTGGGTGGTATTATCTCCCTCGGCAATCAGATCTTGTTTCAGTTTGATTGTGTAATTCGTGGAGTCAACTACCATAAACTGGTAATCGTATCGACCTGTCTTTGAGTTTAGCACATATTTCTCTGCTTCAATCACAATGCTTTCGGGATCCAAGGTCAAGCCGGACGACATCACGTCGTGAACAATCAGCTCACCGTCGGTGCCGATGCCGTCGGTTACTTCAATCTTGAAATACACAGTATCGCCGATGCTCGCAGAGGTCGATGCGCCATACGTTCCGTACTCAAAATCCGATACGGTCTTGACCTGCGTGGGCAGGGAGTTCTTTTCACGGATGGTTGCGGTCGGCTCCGTGGTGTCCAGCGAGCAAAGGGAACCCATGGAGGTATCCACAAAGTAATAGCCTGCGCCGGTGCTGCTGACGTTCAGCGTGATGCTTCCCGTGGTGTAATAATCGCCGTGCGTTGTCGTGTTCGTCATGTTCCCCGCAACCGGCGGCTCCGCCTCGTTATCACCGGCGTCCGCCGTAACCGAAGCGGCTGCGGTAGGCTCAGGATCCGGCATATTGTCTCTAAGCAGTTCGGCAAATGTTGCGGCGTTAAAACCAGTAGCTTCCTCTACGATCCACTCTTTCGCGTTTGCCGTCTTGGTGAACTTCAAACCGTTTGCGGTGAAGTTGGTTCCTAATCCAACCTCAGCAGGAACCTGAGATACGCCATTGTTCGCTGTCACAACCGCCCACCACGGACTATCATCGCTAATAGTATACGCATACGCGGTATGCGCGGAGTTTGGATCCGGATCGCCCGGAATATCATTCTCCGGTTCCGGTGTAGTGACCGGGGATGCATCATTTGTGTACGATACATTAAAAATCTTGTATGCAGTGTAGGTTTCGCCGTCGACCGCGTTGTCAATCGTGATCGTATACGACGGTGTGCTCTGCGCGAATGCCGGAGCTGCCAGCGCCAGGCACAGTGTGAGTGCCATCAGCAATGCCAGAATCTTTCTTGTTGTCTTCATGATTGTTTTCCCTTTCTTATCATTTTTATTGTTTTGTTTGTTGTTCTGTTGGTTCGGGTTTGGAGTCTCTATCCTTTTTTTGATTCACTGTTATTCGATTTGCCTCCTCTCCCATTTCCAGTCGTTATTCCATTGTTCATAGGATCCGTTCGACGCTGCGGCATACGTGTTTGACGTTCCGCTTTTTGCCGTCCGTTCCTTTGTCCGATCCGTCATGATGCGATCCTTTCTTTTTCGTTTCCTGTTTCCGGTTCTTTTGTAAGAAAAAGGCATTCAATCCGTTCCGTGTCCGCCCTGTTCAGCAGTGATGAGTTGCTGCGGTACGGCTCTCACGAAACCGATTGAATGCCCCTTTTAAGTTTGATTGATACATTTATACCATATAATATAGTATTTGTCAACAGATTTTTTAAAAAAATCTAAAAAATTTTGACAAATCAGTATCAGCCCGGATCTGGGTGATCGAACGCTGTTTTTTGCCGTTTTTTTGTTTAAAGCCCTGCCTTCTCGTTTGATTTTCGGTAAAAAAGATGTGCTAAGGCGGCCTTGCACATTCGATGAATATGTGCGAGGCCGCCTTGTCGTTTCTATCGTTTTATGCTATTGTTTTTCGCTCTTTCTGCGCAGTACGATTCCCACTATGAGCATCGCGACTCCGGCAAGCGCAAGCACCGGAACCGGCCACCAGAGCTGTCCCGTCTGCGGAAGCTTATCCGGCGGCGGACTCGGCGGCGGATTGTCCGACGGGGTATACACGTTGGTGAACTTCACCGCGTCGGCCGGACGTCCCTCCGGATCGGCGTAAGAGATATCCAGCGAAATCTCTTTTGTTTCGGGATCCTGGTTTACGACGATCGTCAGAATGTAGATCATGGTATCGTACTTATAATGTGCGTCGTCCCCTGCGGCTTCGTAGATCGTGTAGGTATACGTTTTCCCGACGTGATCCGTCCCGAAGTACATCCAACCGAACTCATACGATCCCGGTCCGTGCTTTTTCATGGTCAGCGTTCCGCTCGCCGGGTCATACTCCGCCTCGTCGTTCTCCGGCATCGGATACCCAAGCGCGTTCGGACGCATTTTGAAGATAAACTCCGAATCGGTCGGCGCTTTTCCGTTCTTGACCTCGACCAGTTTCTCCACCGGCGGGTCGTACTTTGCCATGCCGGTGATCGACATGAGTTTCGGATTGGCGCTTACGTCATAAACGAGCTTTTCCCCGTCCCAGAACGGGACCGTGATCAAAAACGGATTGATCGGTTCATAATCCTCCGGCGCCGTCTCCTGCACGATCAGATACATGCCAAGCGGCAGATCCGTAAACGCCGCATGCCCGTCATCGCCAACCGTTACGGTCGCAACGCCATCAATATGGTTCTCACGCGTGAAGATCGACAGCTTCTCCGCTTCAATCGAAAGACCCTTTCCGTCCGGAGAAATGAGCTTGTCCGGCATTGTCCCGCTCTCGTCAAACGCATCCGTCAGAACGAAGAGATTGTCCCCGTTTTCATACACCGCGTCTGCGATCCGATATACCGTCAGCGTTCCGCCGCCGACCGTCTTTCCCGTCGCCGTCTTGATGTCCAACGTGACCGAGCCGTTTCTGCTGTAGTCCGGCTGTTTGTCCTGATGTTCATCGGCGAATGCCGGCATGGCTATGCAGCACAGCAGCAGCGCCATACATAACAGCAAAACAACCGATTTCTTTATGTTCCGTCTTCTTCTCATCAGCCTCTTCCTGCCTTCTTCTTCATTCGTCTTCCCCGGATGCCCGATCCCACAATCACGCCGATGCCAAGCAGAAACAGCAACGGCGCAGCGATAAAGAGCGCTACCATCTTTTCATCTACCTGCAGCGCGTCCGCCGCTACTCGCACTTCATGCGCGTCCGCCTTTGTCTCGATCCGGTGTCCGCGCACCAGCAGCCGGTGCGTGTTGATCCCGTACGGTGTGCAGGTCACCATCGTGCAGTAATCCTTTCCTGCCTCGATCCGCAAATCATCCAGTTCATACGGAAAGACGATCCGGATCTGATCCACTTCGTAGGTCAGTACTTCATCGAGCACATTCAGTGTGAATAGGTCTCCTACGACCAGTTTGTCGATATCGGTGAACAGCTTTGCGCTCGGCAGGCCCCGGTGTCCCGAAATAACACAGTGTGTGCTCTCGCCGCCGACCGGAAGCGACGTCCCCGCGATATGCCCGATCGCAATCTGCAGTACAGACTCCTCTGTGCCGTGGTAAACCGGCAGCGTAACATTGATCGCCGGAATGTCCACATACCCCATGATGCCGTTCCCGGTGATGTTCAGAAGGCTGTTGTACTCCTCAAGCTGCTCATCGCTCAGTTTGAAGTTCATTTCCTTCCTCGCCAGTTCCGCGTTGTATGCGAGCGCTTCGTTCCAGATCTGATCGTACCGGTTGTCGTCGATCTGCGCAACTGCTTCCATGTACGTCGAAACCGCGCGGCTCTGGTGGCGGGAGTTCCACCAATCGCTGACCGTCGGATACAGCAGTAGGCTGAGCCCGCCTAAAAAGGCGACGATCAGAACGATCGTAATGATACGGCGTCTCATGTCAATGCTCCCTGCAGCGGCGTTTCGATGCCGCTGTTGCAGCCAGCGTGATCCCTGCACCAAGAATCAAAACCGCTCCAATGATATAAAACGCCATCGTACCGGACCCTCCGGTTGCCGGCAGCTCATATCCAGAATGGTTGGTCAGTCTCAGATAAACCACGCCGCCTTCTTCAATGAGATAGTTTTCTGAGGTGCTATCTGATTGAAAATACGTTACGCTTCCGTCCGGACCGATCGTAATAACCACATGATCCCGCATCAGTACATACTCATCCAACGTGGCCGTCTCCACCAAATAGTAGGTATGTCCGCGCTCCAGCATGCCCAGTGACGCTCTTCCCTGACGTGTTACGATTTTCGGTCTGCCTCCGGTCACGACCGTCACTCTCATACTTGACGTTACAATATTGTCATTAACAAGCTGCGTATGCTCCGCATCCGCATACAGCGCAAACCGAACACCGTTCATCTTCTCGTTGAAGTCATATGCGTCAACCTTCTCGATGCCGAGGTTCACAAAGCGGATCTTGTTCGTTACCGTTATGTCAAACGTGTTATCCATGTGTGAATCCGGTATCAACGCTCCGTAGTTTGCCGTATACAGCGGCTCGTCGTTTGCATTGAGAATCGCCGATTCTGTAATCTCATACTGCAGTTCATGCCACGTCGTCGGCGTATTGTAATCAGTTGCAGAATCGTCGACGTAATATTTCGGCAGATTCGCAAACGAACCCGACCAGTTTCCCAAGCCGTCCGGGGTAATCGCCAGCTGAACGGGCGCACCCACAGTTTGAATTACATCGTTGCCGCTCCCATCCTGACCGGATACATAGCCAGCAGTCAAGGTGAGATTAATACGATCAGGACGGACTTGATAGGAATCATTGTTGTCATCCCATGATTTTCTGACACGGACCAGTGTCGTCTCCGCGCGATGATACATCGTATCCGTGAACGTGTTAATTGGCTTGCCGTTTGCCGAAACCAACCGGGCCGTGTTGTCATAGTCACGCAGCATGATCTGCGGCTGGTTTTTTCCGCTTATAAGCGCACTTACTGCGGTATGGATCACAATCAACGTATCCTTATTGACGGTGACAGTCCCGTTTCCGCCCATGACCGTCGGGTACTGCTTGTTGATCGTAAAGGTCAAGGTCTGTCCGCTCCGCGTCACGGATACGCCTCCGACAGAAGTGATCGGCCTCAATGCCGCGCCGTTTAACCCAACTTCGATCTGCCCGATTATAAGTCCGTCCGGGATCGTGTCCGTCACAATTACATTGTTGCAGTCGTACTCGCTCATATTGCGCACCGTCAATCGGTAATCGATCGTGCCGGTTCCGTCCGCATCAACGATCGTCCGCGCCGCCGCCGTTCCCGTCTCCGGGTTTGACGCCTTTGTGATTCCCACGGAGATATCCCGCAAAGATACCGATGCATCCGCAGGTAAACGCGTCGTCGTCCCCGTCATGCTTGCGCGGAACGATACAACCAGACCATTGACCGCTGTGCCCGGATCAAACGTTGTCGGCGCGATCATCGTGACCATCGCAGCGAGCGTCCGCTTTTCGCCAAGCACAAAGGGATTTCCTTTGCTGTCTTTGGAGCAGTCAATCGCGATTGCCGTTACTTCCGACAGGTTTGCCGGCGGCACCGTCGACCATTTATTGGTATCTGCAAGATTGAAGTAGCTTCCGCTTGCATACGACGGTTCCGTTACCGGACTGTTGAGCGAGCTGTAAGAGTAATACACCACCGGCGCGCAAAACGCCGTTGCGTCATTGACGTTGGGGATCGTTTCGATCTGACTCGTGTCCACGCCGGAGAACGTTCCTCTCCATGCGCTGCTTGTAACGGCAGAACCGTTTTGTGTTCCGCTTTCCAGAACATCAAACAGTATGACCTGATCCGCCTGTGTGTTGGGCGCCGTCGAGTACCGTAAGCAGTAGGTATACGGTGTTCCGACAGAAACCGTCGCATGCGACTGGTATGCGGATGAGACCGGCGAACCGTTAACCGTTTCGCGCGTGAATACCGTCTTACTGACACCCGCCTCAATAAACTCCGGATCACGCCATTGGATCGTGTGCGCCGTGAACGCCGCATACGTATTGTTTGCGCTGATGTCCGCAAACGCCGCCGTCTTGCTGCCCAGTGCCGCGCCGCTCAGTGTGCTGCCACTTCCGACCGGCGTTATCGCGCCCGGCGTTTCATTCACATATCCCAGCGTGTTCAGACTGTTAATGCCATAAATCTGCACATTGTCATTGCTGGTTTCCATAATGAACAGGAAGATCACGTAGGCGGTACATTGCTGATTCGCGTATTTTTTTGTTAATCCTCGCGTCGTCACATCATAATGAATGATCAGCATGGTCTGACCAGTACCCTTCCAGTTGTCCACCGTTTCATAGGACCATTCGCTGTTGCTCATTCGCAGCCGGTTAGCATTCGTATCTATCGCAGGATCTAGATAGCGATGCGTTGTCCAGTAGTCATATTCACTTGGAATAATATCATTGCCCGGAGAATGATAATACAGATCATAGAATCCAAAGATTGAATTCGGATCGAATGTCGTGCCTTTCGGTAGCAGTTCATAGAACGTGCCTACCAACGGTTTAACGGGTGCGACTATATCGGCATATTCCGGATCGTTTGCGTATGTATTGACCAGGCTTCCAAACACATTCGCCATCAGACGCACATAGGCAATCTGCTTGCCCTGTTCGTTTGCTGCCTGCTGCCGTGCTTCATTGATCGGCGGTACATAGGACTCCTTTGTAAGCGTCAACTCGGTGGCCTGTTTTGACAAAATGATCCGGTTATCCCTTGCATAGGCGTCGCCGAAGTTGGTTCCAGAATAGCTTCCTGTGCCCGACACGGACGGTGTTAGAATCGGCTCGACCTCATAGCACGCGGCGTTCTTTACGTAGGTGCTCTTGTTGTTGCTGATATGCGTACCGATAATTCCTTTTACGGTTTCAGTGGCAAGCAACTTTGCATTCACGTATAACAGTATCATTGTGCGTGCATAGGTACTTTCATGAATCATACGTATCTGCACGGTATTTTCCGGTAGATAATACCCGAAAGATTTAGTGGAATCACGCGGTATATTTTGCGCTTGATCCGCCGCCGATACGACGCTGTACGTGGATGCACCGGTTCGACGAACGATTGCATAATCCACCCATGTGCTGCTTCCGCGCGCGCGCGTCTGAATCAAAACCGGCTCCCAGTTCGCGTAATCAGTCGCAGACGTATCCTCCGCAACGTATAGACCGTGGGAAACGCCGCCGACATATTCATCTAAGGTCGCGATTTCAAACCGTGTCAAAACATAGTTGTTCTCGTCTACGCTTACCCGGTCGGAGGGATCCCATCCGTCCGGATGCGTGGCGCCGCTGCTGGAGATCTGCAGCGTCGGATGCTGCGCGCGGTCGGCGTCTTGATCATAGGTGCTGCACGGTTCCGTGATGGTGATGCGCTGTCCCAACGGATCCTGCCCTTCCGCAATCGAATAGCAGTCGATGGTGATTTTCCATGATCTGTTTGTATTCCATGGAAGCAACTCCATATCCTTATTGTTATTGTACAGAACCGTCTGCGCCCCGGTTACGTCATTAAAGGGACCTTGCCTGACCTTAGAAAACGTGCCTTTCCCAACCGGTTCCTGGCTGACGCGAACGGGACCGGCGTCCAGCTCGACGGTGTTGTTATATCCACACTGCCAGTGCTCGTTTGCCATAAAGTCGGCGGTGATCTCAATGGAGTCGCGCGTGAAGTCCAATCCCTGCGCCGCCGCCGCGTCAAACAGATCCCAGTCATACCGGACCAGGAACGCCACATGACTGCTACCAGAAATCGTAAGCGTAGAGGCGGAGGTTTGACCGGGCGAATAGTAGTAATTTGTTTCACCGCTATGATTTCTCAAATACCCATCTTGATAGACGTTTTGGGTGGTCGGCGGATTGGTCGGATCATACGGATTGCTGCCGATGCCGTTCAGCGTAGAGTTATCATAGGCGTTCATATACGTATAGGCGCCATCATAATAGTAACTTGCTCCTCGTGCCCAGTCGTTGGTTTTCAGATACCCTACGACGGAGGGAGCTTCGATGTTTGCGCCCGAAAGTTCGACGCCGTTGGCATACGCTTTGGATTCGGTAAAGGTCAGTCCGGTGCTCCACGGCTGCGTTGCCCAGCTTGTGCCGGGGCGAGCGCCGCGACCGTAGTTTACGTTCCAGATTACATAGAAGTAATTCTCCGCATCCGCAGGCTTTGGGCCCCAGCCGCTCTGCCACGTCAGGAATACGCCCTGACTGTCGGTCGTTTTGACGGTTCCGTTGCTCGTGGTATAGTTAACCTGGACGCCGGCACCGGTCGGCATGACCATGGCATAGCCGTGTCCTACGGCGCGCGTCATGGCGTCTAAACCCATTGCGCCGCTGATCGAAAGCGTCAGGGAAAGATCAGACGCGTTCTCTTCTTTCTCATACAGATCAAACTGGAACGGCACATCGTATTCGTAGTAATCCTCGTAGCAGTAAGCGCCGTTTTGCGTACCGCCCGCGCGCCACCAGTACGTGGAGGTAGATGTCTTGTCCACAGCGTTGCTGCTCGGATGCCCGCCGTCGATCTTCAGCGGATCCACGCGATAGTGGATCTTTGCTTCGACAAAGCGGTTGCTGATCGGAAGCACATTGGTCACGATAATATCGCCGGTCGTTTCGTCGACGCTATAATTGAAGTAGTTTCCGGCGTTTGAATTGTTTACGATGTCCGTTTCAAAGAAGCCGACCGGACTGCCGTCCCAGCCGTAGAAAGCGGTTCCCGGAAGCACCACTCTGACGCCGCCTACGGGAATGCTTGCGTCGCTCGATGCGGAGCTGACGTCGAGACTGAACCGGACGCACGCATCAAGATAGATCCAATCTCTGGAGTGAAGCAGCAGGCGCTCTTCCTGTTGTCCGTTGTGCTGTCTCGTCCAATACTCGCTGTCGTTGGTCTCGTTTGTAACGGTCGCCCAGCCGATATACCAATTGCAAGTCACGTTGTCCGAAGTCACGACTGTGCCCGAATGTTCCTTTTGTACACCGTGCTGAACGACGGTCGGCGTAATGGTACGCGTGTTGCCTTTTTTAGAATCTGACGCGTCTTCTGGCTCCTTTGTTTCTTCTTTCTCTATCGCCTTGCCAAACGCGAAGGGAGAGAAGCTGGTGGTGACAAATGTCACGGCCTGCGCTTCTTCGTCAACCTTATAGTTCAGTTCTTCGTATTCGTTGTTCTCGGTGAAGTGATACAGCACCGCACCCTTCTCCGGAACGTACGGAGAAAGCGTGATCGTGGCGCCGAGTTCTTGATCGGCGATTTCGCCGGAGGTCAGTTCGAGGTCGAACGCATGGTAGAGCTCCGTACCGTTCAGGATCTCCTGCAGTGCGTTGATCTTGGCTGCGCCGTCCATCTCCGGATCGTACCACGAGAACGCGAGGACTGCGTCGTCGGAAAGCCCTTCGTATGCTTTCACAGTGACGGGGATTACTTCCGATTCTTTTACCTCTTCCGGCTCCGCCGTAGACGTCGGTTCTTCAGACTGTTCCGGCGCGGCGGTCGTCTCTTCGGGTTCTTCACTCGGCTCCGCGGTTTGCGCAGGCGCAGGGGTCGGCTCGGTTTCTTCAACCGGATCGGGCGTTAATGTTTCAAGGTTTTCCGAGTCAATCACCCGCTCATCTTCGTTGACGGGTTCGGGCGTCGGCGTCTCGTCAAGTTCGGTCACTTCCGGCTGTTCGCCGTCAATGGGATTCTCTTCTCCGTTCTCGGTTTCAGGATCGACGGGCGCTTCGGTTTGCAGATCGGAGGACAGACCCTCTTCGTTCTCCGCTGCAGTGTTCAGGGAAAGGCCAGGTTCATTCGCGGCACGGCGATCGTCCAGGGTGATCGCAGGCAGCACCAAAGCATAGGTCGTTGCGAACACAACCACGCACGCGATGATGCCTGTGATTCTCCGTTTCCAGCCGTAGCCTCGGCTTTTCTTTTCCATTTCCTGAACCGATTTCATTTGAGGGTCTCCTAACTCGATCGTTTGTTCGTTTTCTGTCTGTTGATTAAGGTTCGTTCTTTATCGGATCGGTCCGATGTCCTTGAACGGCCAGATGCGGAAAATGATCTTCCCCACGATCTGCTCGCTGGATACGCATCCGATCGTCGTGCTTCTGGAATCGATCGAAACGCTCCGGTGATCTCCCATCACGAAGATCCGCGATTCCGGCACCTGATACGGAAACTCGATGTCGCACTCTCCGAGCGACGGCTCGGTGACGTAGGGTTCATCCAGTCGAACGCCGTTGACCGAAACCGTTCCGTTCTCATCAATCTCCACCCAATCGCCCGATACGGCGATTACGCGCTTCACCAGGATCTTATTATTATAATAGAAGGCCATGATGTCGCCGGTTTCAAACTTGCTCCCCTTGATGGAGACCACATACTCGCCTTCCTCAAGCGCCGGCCGCATGGAGGTACCGTAGATGCGCAGCACCGGAAGCAGCAGAACCGCCACCAGCACTGCGATCGCGGCAACCGTGATCAGCGCAAAAACCGTATTGCGGAAGGAACGCCAGAAGCCCTTCCGTTTGGCTTCGCGGTTCAGTTCCTTCTTCCATTGTTCGGAGGATACGTTCAGCGTTGCCGCTGAGCGTTCTTCCTTCATGCGATCTGTCATGTCCGGTCCTCTCTCAGAATCCCTGTTAAAAGTTCAATCGCTTTCCCGACCGATCCGGCGGCGCGCAGGTCCAGTCGGATGCACCGGTCTTCCAGCTGCGCATTCGCTTCCTGAAGCTTGGATTCCAGCCGCTCGATCTCCTGCTGCTGCCGCGTGACGATCTCCAGGAGATCTTTTCTGTTCAATCTGCGCAAGTCCTTATCTTTCATGGCGCTGTTTGATTCCTCTTCGATTTCGATTTATTCTGCAACCGATCGTTTTTTCCGTTCCGTCGTCCATCCGATCGGTCTGATCCCTTTTCCGAAGAAAAAACGAAAAAGGACAATCAACCCGTTCACGCATGCCCGCCCGCCAAGCAACAATCCGTTGCTTCTGTGCCGCGATGCACGCGAAACCGATCAAATGCCCCTTTATGATACACGAATCTACTATTCGTGGGATCATTATAACATATATTATTTTTGTTGTCTATAGTTTTTTAAAAAAATATTAAAAACTTTCGAGTGGGAAAATATGCCGACGAAACCTGGGATTTCCGTTTGTTTTACACGGACCCGAGATGAAAAAAAGGACGCCGAAACGGCGTCCCGATCATGCGGTTTTTAGTATCGGAGTTCGGAAATCAGATCTTCAAACGGAACTTCATCCTCTTCGACCGTCGTTGTGTCGTCCAGGATGACGGCGCGCTTCTGCTTCTTTTCTTCCATTTGTTCCATCCCCCGTTCCTTGATCCTCACGTACAGTTTACCGCGAATCGGATCCTGGGTCAATGCGGTTTCGGCACAGTTAACGGAAAGTTAAAACCTCTGTCACACATGAGGAAAACCTGTCGCACGGGCGCGAAAAAGCTATCCGTTTCAGGCGCGGTTGAACGCCGCGCTTTCGATCGAGACCACGGTGGAGAGGTCGATCACCTGTCCGTTGTCTAAGATGAGCATGCCGTAAAACGCATCGAATCGCACGATGCGGCCGCTGACGGTTTCATACGCGCCGCCCGCCTTTTTGTCGTCCGGAACAAAGACGGTAAAGTCCGCGGGCTCAGGCGGATCGGTACGGAGCAGGTGCAAAAGTTTGGCATCCAGTTCGTCCCTTGCGTTTTCGTCCGGAAGGATCCGCTGTTCCGTTTCGCGTTCCGATTCGCGGATCAGATCATCATATCCGGTCAGCGCCGCAAACGGCGCAAACTGCGCGGCACGGTTTTCCGTCGGCATCTGCGCGTGCGTTCTGGAAACGTGATGCGGGCGGTCGATGATATCCGCGTACCGCTCTTTTGCGTCGTTCATGCGATCGGTCACCGGACGATCTCGGCGATCGCTTCGATCTCCACGAGCACGTTCTTCGGCAGAGTCTTGACCGCCACGCAGGAACGCGCCGGCGTGCTTTGAATATACTTCGCATAGACCGCGTTGAACGCGGCGAAGTCTGCCATGTCCGCAAGAAAGCAGGTCGTTTTCACGATGCTGTCCATGGTTGCGCCGCCCGCTTCCAGCACGGCTTTTACATTCTTCAGCGACTGCTCCGCCTGTGTTTCGATCGTATCGCCCGCGATCGTGCCGGTGGCGGGATCCGCCGGGATCTGTCCCGAGGTATAAACGAGGTTTCCCGTGATCATGCCCTGCGAATACGGTCCGATCGCCGCCGGGGCGTTGTCTGTTGCAATGCGTTTCATGCTTGTTCTCCTTTTGTTATGATTATTTGCCCGACGCGATCTTCTCGATCGTGTCGTTATTCTGTTGAAAAACAGCGTTTTTCAACAGTGTTTTTCAGTATCGCCTAAAATGCTTCGCATTTCCGGGCGGCGCTCCTGCAAGGTGTATCATTCGCCGCACAGGTCGCCGAATGATACGATCTCCCTTCCATTCTTCCTCCGCAGCATTGAAGCGTGCGTCTACAACGCACTTATGCTGTCCATGAATCAGCTTATCTGCGTTTCCTCTGCCGACGCGATCTTCTCGATCGTGTCGTTGTAGATCTCCTTGCGCAGTGCCGTGAGCCAGTCTGAAAACGCGACGATGTCGAACGCGTACGTCTTGTTCAGCTCATACTCGTTCGGCTCCCACGTTTCGATCGGCGACTCATTGTGCTGGATCACCGCCTCAAGCTTGTCGAGCGATTTATAGAGCTTTGCTTCCGGGGTCTTTAAGGCGTTCATCTCGGCATACAGGGCGGACAGCTCGTTTGAAACCGGCTCGGGGAGCGAACGCACCCAGCGGTCCAAAAGCCGGTCCTCGGTCTGTTCATCCGCACCCGTCTTAAGAAACGTCGGGATGTCGCCGGTAAAGCATTCGCCGAGATCGTGGATGAGACACATCCGCGTGACCCGATCGATGTCCAGTTCCGGAAACTCGTTTTTCAAAAGCATCGCCATCAGCGCGATGCGCCAGCTGTGCTCCGCCACGCTCTCCCGGCGGCCTTTCGACGTGGTGCAGTGCCGCGGCGTGTCCTTCAATCGCTCCGCCACATGCAGGATCTCTAAAAAAGTTCTCGGTTCCATGTGCGTTTTTCCTTTCCGGTATTCTTCGTTTGTCAGCAGCAATTCAATCGTTCCGTCCGTTCGTCCGATCTCACGGAATCCGGCCGCGCGATGAATGCGGTATGCCGCGTCGCGCGTTGTTTCAAACTCGTTGTGCAGCCGTTTCACGCCGTGTGAGAACGCATGTTTGGCCAGCAGTTCAATGCCTTCCCTGCCGTATCCCTTTCCGCGCTCCGATGCAAAGATCACGATGCCCATGTCCCACCAGTCACGTTCCGGCGTGTAGTGGAAACACGCGTCTCCGACAAACACGCCGTCGGACGTCCTTTGAAGATACGCGTAAAACCGCTGCGGTTCGTGACCGATCCAATCCGTGCACAGCCGCTTCCACTCCTTCTCCGGATGCGGGATGCACCCGTCCGGCGGGAACCACGGCGCATTGTACGCCATCGTTTCGGGGTCGGACATCATCTTTTCGTAAAACCGGCCGTCCTCCGGCTTCGGGATATAGAGTTCCAGCCGTTCAGTCATGCCGTCCCTCCTATGCCTTGTGTCCGCCGATCTGCGCGTTGCGCTCGATCGCCGTCGCGCCTTCGTGCAGGTTGAGTCCCTTCACCACGGCGTTCTTGCCGTATTTGTCCCGAATATCCAGGAGCGCTTTCTGCCGCCGTCCTTCCCGTTCGAGCGCGGCGTCCTCCTTCTTTCGCGCCCTGTCCTGCGCCGCGTAATCCGTGAACAGATCCAACTGCTTTGGCGTCGCTTCCTTTGCTTTGACTTCGTCGACCGTCATGAGGTTATTGACGGCGATCGTGAACCGCCGCTCCAGAAGCGTTTCGTCCACGATGCGATCGAAGATCTCGCGCACGGCGGCGACGATGCGTTCGGTGGACGCCATGTGCCTGCCGAGATTCTGCGAGCCGTGCACGGGCTTCGGCACTCTGCGTCCGTACCAGTCGGAAACGACTTCGCCTTTGTATGCTTCGGCACGTTTTTTGTCGGTCAGGTTTTCGACGTCGTAGCCGACGTCAAGCACGACCTGATCGGTCAAGAGCCCCTTGCGGACAAGGTCCATCGAAAGCTGATCCGCCATCTCCTGCACGACGATCCTGCCCTCCGCCGCCGTATACGGGCGCGAAAGCACCTGCCCCTGGCTCAGGCTTTTCGTCTCCGGCGTGTACGACCTGCAATCCTTGATCTCGGTCGGTTCCCAGCCCCAGGCGTGATCGATCAGAAGCTCCGCGTTGACGCCGAACAGGCGATACAGAAGGTCCTCGTTCTTATAGTCGTTCGGCCCGCCCTCCGAGCAGCGCGCGACGTCGCCCATCGTATACATGCCGTTGCTTTCGAGCTTTCTCGCGATCCCCTTTCCGACGCGCCAGAAATCGGTCAGCGGTCGGTGGCACCACAACTGCTCGCGGTACGAGCGTTCGTCGAGTTCTGCGATCCGAACGCCGTCCTTGTCCGCGGGCATCCGCTTTGCGACAATGTCCATGGCGATCTTTGCAAGGTACAGGTTTGTGCCGATGCCCGCCGTTGCAGTGATTCCTGTTTCCTTCAAAACCTCGCGGATCAGGCGCATGGCGAATTCATGCGTCGAGATGTGATCGCGCAGAAGGTACGGCGTCGCGTCGATAAAGACCTCGTCAACCGAATACACCAGAAGGTCCTCCGGCGACACGTGCCTTAGATAGATCTCCACGATGCTTTTGGAATAGCGCATGTAATAATGCATCCGCGGCGTTGCGGCTACAAAATCGAGCTCGAGCGACGGATCGCGGTTCAGTTCGGATGCAAGGATCGATTTCCCCGTGAAGCGATGCCCGGGCGCTTTATAGAGCCGCTCGCGATTGACTTCGCGCACGCGGCTTCTCACCTCGAACAGGCGCGCACGACCCGGAATCCCGAGCGCTTTTAATGCAGGCGACACGGCGAGACAGATCGTCTTATCGGTGCGGCTCTCATCCGCAACGACGAGGTTCGCATCCAGCGGATCGAGTCCGCGCTCCTGGCATTCCACGGACGCGTAGAACGATTTCAGATCGATCGCCACGTACTGCTTCTGCATCGCCGGTCTCCTTTCCTTTTTCTGTATTATACCATACCGCATCTTCAGAATCGAGAGGTATTTTTCGGATGTGCAAAAACGGCTCGTCTTTTTGATATGCCTGTGCTATAATACGTTCATTCGAGGAAAGGCAGGTCACACCGTGATTCCCACCGTTTGGACATATCTGATCGTCTGTCCGCTCGTATTCCTGGCGGGCTTTGTGGATTCCGTCGCGGGCGGCGGCGGCGTCATCTCGCTGCCGGCATACCTGCTCGCCGGCATTCCGGTCAAGCTTGCCGCAGGCACCAACAAGCTCGCGAACGGCTGCGGCACGGCGACGTCCGTGTTCCGCTACGCCAGGAGCGGCAAGATCGCGTGGGACTGCGCGATCCCCGCAGGCGTCGCATGTCTCATCGGCGCGGCGGGCGGTTCGTCGCTTGCCGTGCATTTGCCCGATCGCGTCCTGCAGATCGTGATCCTCGCCGCGCTGCCGCTTGCCGCGGTCATCCTCTTCTTCGCGCGCGGCAAGACCGACGACGATACCAAAACGCTGCCGCGCGGCAAAACCGTTCTGTATTCTTCCCTGATCGGACTCGTGCTCGGCGTGTACGACGGACTGATCGGTCCCGGCACCGGCACGTTTTTAACGATCGCGTTTTCGCTTGTGCTCGGATTAGGGCTTTTGAAGTGTGCCGGGTGCGCGCGCGTCGCCAACCTCGCGTCCAATATCGCTTCCTTGGTCGTTTATCTTCTCAACGGCAGCGTCCTGTTCTCCGTCGGCATTCCGGCGATCGTCTGCTCCATGCTCGGAAACTGGCTCGGCGCGCGCTATGCCATCAAAGGCGGCAGCAAAAAGATCCGTCTCGTCATGTTCTTTGTTCTCGGTCTGCTATTTTTGAAAACCGTTCTCCAGCTTACCGGCATAATTGATTTCTGAACACGTTCAAAAACAGCGGTCCGGAACTCCGGACCGCTGCGTTTGTTTCAAAGAGCACAGGTTGGCAAGAATAGTATCAGAAGCCGCGTTCTTCGCCTCGAACGATACTAACGTATGTGAAGAGGCGAAACGCGGCTCGTTTGCGGCGATCAAAAAAAGAAAGAGCGTTCATGCTCTTTCTTCATGCCGAATGATTATTTCTTTTCTCGCCGCAAACGGTCTGGTGCCGTTATTGACGACCGTCATATTTTGAAGATCAGTGCGACCAGCATAAAGAGCCAGTGCGCGACCACGCCGGCGAACAGACCGCCGATCGTGTGACAGAGGATTGCCTTGCCGGTGAAGCGGTTGCACTTTAACGTGTCCATCATGGAAACGTGGGTGGAAAGGTATCCGCTCCAGCACATGCAGATCGCCGTGAACACCGCGATGTCGTTGAGGCTCACCGCGCCGTCCTCGACAAGCTGTACAATCATGGAAAGCGCCGCGCCCGCGCTGCCCAACGCCGTGACCGGGATGGCAAGCGCCTGGTTGTTCGAGAAACCGAACAGCGGCTTTAAGAGAAAGCCGATTTTGTCCGCGATCCACGGCAGCGCGCCGATGCCTTCCTTTGCCGCACCGGTATAGACGCCGTCAGCGGGCGCGCCGTAGGTGAGCATCATCACGACCGAGCAGATGACCAGCACGCCCGGAATGATCGCAAGTCCGAGGTCAACGCCCTTTTTGCCGCCGTCCATCAACGCGCTGAGCACCCTTAAAAAGCCTTTCGGCTTTTCGCCCGTTTCAACCGTCTCCTCCGTTTCCGGTTCGGTGACGGCGGGCGCGTCATGGTCCTTGAACGCGCGCTTCATGAAGAACAGCATCAGCCGGGTCGAGACGACCGCGCCGAAGATCGTCGCGATGTTGCCGCACAGCGCCGCCCACGCAACGCCGCTTCCGAGCTTGGTCGACAGCGCAAGCATCGAGCTTGTAACGATCAGACCCATGCCGAACGCCGTGCCGAGGTTCGTGAGCGCCGGCACCTGATACGCCTTGAAGAAGCGGCGAAACTTGGTGTCGTTCGCAAGCGTCAGAATCGCCGGGTTGTCGCTTAAATACGTTGTGACGATTCCGAGCGCGGACGCGCCGGGCATGCCGAACAGCGGACGCATCAAAGGCGACAGGATCTTATTGATCAGCTCGACGACGCCGAACTCACTTAGCAGCTCCGAGATCGCGCCTGCGATGACCGCGATCGCCATCAGATAGAACACCGTGTTCATCAGCACGTGATACGCCGTGTTCATCAGCGTATTCAACGACTGCCCAAGTCCCATCGGGATCGCAAACACCGCGAAAAACGCGATGATCGCAAGCAGGCAGATGACTGCGACGATCGTTTTTTTCCGCTTTGCCCTGATCGGATCAAGCTGTGCGTTTACAGCTTTTTTCATGTACAAACCGCCCCTCTCCCCCCTGCGGGAGTACGATTACAGATTGTAGTACTTTTCGAACTCCGCAGGATGCGGGATCTTGCTTAGCTCAAGGCACTCGTTGCGTTTCCGCTTGATGAAGTTCTTCAGAAGCTCTTCGGGGAACACACCGCCGGCGGTGAGATACTCGTGATCCGCTTCGAGCGCGTCAAGCGCCTGCGCCAGAGACGTCGGAAGCTGATGCAGTTTCTTCTTTTCTTCTTCAGGCAGTTCAAAGAGGTTCATGTCATACGGGCCCCAGCCGTTTGCATGCGGATCGATCCGGTTCTTGATGCCGTCGAGACCGGCCATCAGAATCGCCGCGTAGCAGAAGTACGGGTTGCAGGTCGCGTCCGGATTTCTGAGTTCGAAGCGGCGCATTTTCGGCGTTTTCGCGTATGCCGGGATGCGGATGACCGCGCTGCGGTTCGAGGTTGCGTAACCGACGGTGACCGGCGCCTCAAAGCCCGGAACCAGACGTTTGAACGAGTTTGTCGACGGGTTCGTGATCGCGCACAGCGAAGCGATGTGCTTTAACAGTCCGCCCATGAACCAGTGCGCTTCCTTGGAAAGGTGCGAATAGCCGTTGTCGTCGGAGAAGACCGGCTCGCCGTTCTTGAACAGAACCATATGCACGTGCATGCCGCTGCCGGCCTCGCCGTAAACGGGCTTGGGCATCAGCGTTGCGGAAAGGCCGAACTTCTCCGCGACGTTGCGAATAATGTATTTGATCATCATGCTGCCGTCCGCCATCTTGGTCATTTCACCGAGCAGCGGTTCGATCTCGAACTGGCCCGCGCCGCCGACTTCGGGGTGATGATACTTCACGGGGATGCCCGCTTTTTCGATCTCCATGCACATTTCGCTGCGGCACTCATAGGTCCGGTCGAGCGGCTTTGCGACATGGTAATGCTTCTGGAACGGAACCACACAGCCGTGACCTTCGGTCTCGCTGTTCCAATACGCCTGGTCCGCGTCGACAAACGCCGCGATCGCATTGTGATCGACCTTCCAGCCGACCTGATCGAACAGATAAAACTCAAACTCCGGCAGGATCTTCATCTCATCCGCAATGCCGGTGTCCTTCATGTACTGCACCGCAGCCTGCGCGATGTTGCGCGGATACTGCTTGAGCGGGCGGTTCTGCGGATAATCGATGATCATCGCATTGCCGATCATGGAAAGCGTCTTTACGCCGCAGAAGGGATCGATCATGGCGGTGTCCAGATCGGGAATGTAAACCATATCGCTCTTCTCGACGACGGCGTAGCCGTAGTTCGACGCGTCAAAGCCGATGCCGTTGCTGAGCGTCTCCTCGGTGAAGTTGGCTGCGGGAATGGTCACGTGGCGGAACTGTCCGTCGATATCGACGATCTTGAAGTCGACCATCTTGATATCCTCTTCGCGAATCAACGTCATAATTTCCTGTGCGGTCATAAAAATACGTATCCTCCGTTTTGATTTTCGGGGCGGTCTCCACCCCATATTCGACGACATTTTAACATAGAAAGCCGCGTTTGTATACGGTTCGGCGCGCTCCGAAAAAAATATAATAAATCCAGACTGCGGTAAAATCATTTGCAAATTTGTCAATGCATTCAGGCTATATCTCGTATTTTTCCAAGTAACGAATCATAATTTCTTGCAAGACATCGAATACGGTTTTAGGAATATCCGGTTTAGCTCCTTACCGTACACAAAAAAGACCGATTCCTCGGTCTTTTTTGCTCAGCTTCGGATCAGAGATCCGTCACTTCATCAGTTGCTGCGCTGTTTTCTGCTCTTGCGCTCAAGGATCAGCATCGCCGCGCCCGCCAGTACCGCCAGGCTCAGGATCGTGATCCACAGTCCCGGATGCGCATTGTCGCCGGTCGGCGGCACGAACGTGTTTGTCACAACAAAGCTGTAGTCGCCCTCTTTCTTGATATCTTTACTATATGCGTATACCTTATCCTCATCGACCGTATACGTTATCAAGCTTCCGTCTTTGTTGTACAACGGCATATCCATAAACTGAACACGCCATCCATCTACTGCGGTCACTGTTGCTACACGTACCTCTACGCCGTCTGCATACAGGCGGATCGTAATGCTGCTCGGGCGCTTGCCTTCGACGTTGTTCTCATCATTCCAAGTCTTCCGAACATCAATCGCACCTCTTACAGTGCTTATCGTGTTTGTAATCGTGAATCCCTCATACGTTGGATAATAGAAGTCAACCGCTTCTTCCACGACCGTGTACTTGATCTCCGTGCCGTCCTTGTATTTCAGCAGATCCTTGAACGTGTACGCCCAGTTGCCGTTTGCATCCGGCGTGATCGTTACGCTGTTGATCTTTACCTCGTCCGCAAGCAGGTTCACCGTAATGCTCTCAGGACGCAGACCATCTCTATTATCATTGTCAACCCAGATCTTCTTCACCGGGATCTCGATCTTCTCCGGCTCATGCGTGTTCGTCAGCGTCGTGACTGTGCCTTCCTTTGAGGTATCCGTCAGCGTGTAGCCTTCCGGCAGATCCTTCTCCGTCCAGGTGTACTCGATCTCTTCGCCGGTCGCGGAATCGATCTTCGGCAGGTGATCCACCGTCGCCGTCCACTCGTTCTCCGCGTTCAGCACGACTTCCGCGCCGTTCGAAAGTACCAGCGTCAGCGATTCCGGTCGAATGCCGTCACGGTCTTCGTCGTCGTTCCAGACCTTCTTAACGGTCGCTTCCGTCGCTTCCTGTACGTTTGTGATCGTTTCACCGTCTGCAACCGGTTCCGTCTTGTCCGGCGTATAGCCCGGATACGTCACGGTCTCGCCGATCGTGTAAACGATCTCGGTATCGGTTCCCGCCTTGAACTTCGGCAGGTTCACAAAGCTCGCAAGCCACGCTTCGCTCTCGTAGCCGCCGGTCACCGTCGGCGCCGTGCCAACTTTGCCGGTCAGTTCAACGATGTAATCCGTCGCAACACCGTCCGCATACAGCGTGTAGGTAACCTTTGCGCCTTCCGGCGGCTTAGTTTTGCCGTCCGCATTCAGCCATGCCTTGTGCGCGGAGACTTCCGTCACGTCCTGTACGTTTGTGATCGTTTCACCGTTCGCAACCGGTTCCGTCTTGTCCGGCGTATAGCCCGGATACGTGACCGTCTCACCGATCGTGTAGACGATCTCGATATCGG
>Ga0310697_10002145_pt1 | contig 21482 bp, 18 predicted proteins | sample 172DNAGHGlowgp2_FD_203883 | JGI IMG/M metagenome (GOLD analysis project Ga0310697, IMG submission 203883) | Sheep rumen microbial communities from Palmerston North, Manawatu-Wanganui, New Zealand - 1728 DNA GHGlow gp2 (v2) (version 2) | ecosystem: Host-associated > Mammals > Digestive system >... | reverse complement strand
GTCGCGCTCGGTGTAGAACGCGTCGCCCTCCCAGTACTTGGGCGGGATGAATACGAAGTCATCCGCAACCTTGTGCTGAGCGATTGAAACAGGTTTCTTCTGGCAGAGTTTCTGGCCGAGCTTGACCGCGTTCTGCGGGCATACCTCTACGCAGCCGCCGCAAGCGACGCAGTTCTGCGGATCAACGGATGCGACATAGTTTGAAGCGGAGAGGTTCGGTGACGATGTATACCATGACGTCTTGAGAGCCATACATGTCTCCCAATGGCAGTTGCAGATGAATATACTCTCGTCCTTGCCGTCAATATTTGAGAGCTGGTGAACACAGCCGTGGTCCTCAGCCTTCTGGATGATGGCCTCCGCCTCCTTGCGGTCAATGCGGCGGCCCTTGCCGGTGCGGATGATATGCTCCGCAAATTTGCCGAGGCAGATACAATATTCATCAAGCAGGTCAGCGGAGCCCTTGCCCATCATCTCGCGGAGTCTTCTGCACTCGCAGTAAGCGACGGCCATATGGCCTTCGTTCTTGTCGAGCCAGTAGTGAATCTCCTCAACATCCACCTTGCGTGTCTCATTCTCGATTGCCTTCTCAACGGGGATTGCGCGCATGATTGCGGTACCCATCGGAGCAAATCCGGTGATTAGTTTCTGAAGGTTTAAGATGTAGTTGATAAAGCCGGGAGCCGTCTCCGGATACTTCTTTGTAAGATCGGCCGACATGGTGACGCTCTCCATTGAGCCGGGCGCGAATACGGGAAGAATGAACATATCCTCGCCTTTGTTGTCGCTGGTGTACTCGATAATTCCGATATGAGCCATCTCATCGGCGAGCTTTGCGCAGGCGGCTACATCCATTCCCTGAAGTTTTGCGAGATCGTCAATGTAGTACGGATGGCGAAGTTTCATCTTCAGAACGAAATCAACCATCTCGTCCGTCAGCATTCTGTTCCAGAAAATATACTCCCAGGAATTCTTTGTCGGGAGCGGATTCAGGAAGTTGACATGGGTAATCATACGCAGCAGGTTCTTACGTACCGGCTGTCCCTCAACCTCTTTGTAATACTCTTCCAGACACTTCGCGTCGTCAGCGTCAAGATTTAAGTGTTCTCTTTCAAGCATAGTCTCTCTCCTTTTCGTTTTTCCTTTTCCAAAAATAAGACCATTTTTAATTGTACAACTTATAACATTTTCAATAAAGAATAAAATGACAAATATATCCGATTATGATACAATATTAAAAAAGTGTTCCATGGGGGTTTTCATATGCCGGAGAAAACAAAAAACGACATCCTCGTCGCATTCAACAATCTCATCGAAAAGAAGGGCTTCGACAAGATAACGGTTCAGATGATAATAGATGAGGCGGGAATCGGCAGAGCTACATTTTACAGGTATTTCAAGGACAAGTACGATGTAATGAACTACAACTACATGAAGTTTCTCGAGGAGTACCTGCTTGCCGGAAAAGCGCGTACATTTGAGGATTTCTTCCTGCTTATGACGACCGAAGGAACGGAGTTCTTTAGGAATAAAATCAAGATTTTCAGTTCCACCGGACCCAACTCGTTCCACAACTACATGTACGAGGCTTCGCTGAATTCGGTAAAGCTGATTCTCGCGATGAGGGGACAGACTGAACTCTCACCGACAGATCTTCTGAAATACGGGTTTCTCTGCCACGGCATACCCCACCTCTATGAGGACTGGATAAAAGGCGAGTATCCGGATGTCACTCCGCAGGAGGCCGCGAAAGCGATATACGATCTGCTCCCCGATGAACTCAAGGGCGATCTCTGGGCAAAAGCCTGATTGTCTGTAGCGGTTTACACGGCTAAAGCAAAGAGAATTTTCAGGGCCGTTTTTGGTAATTTAGCTCATAAAAAAGGGTGAAAACGCGGTATAATCGGACTGATTTTTGAAAAATGTAAGGAACCCCCCGTGGGGGTTCCTTTTTTCGGTTTGACAAAGGGCGGCGGAGCATATTAAAATGAGACTTGACGTGTACTAATATAAGGTATTATTAGTAGTTATATTATACGTAAAAAGGAGAAGTTTTATGGCTAAAGGACATGCGGTTGAAAGATACCCCGCAGTTACCCCTCCGCACATGGGCGACAAGCAGCCGAGCGAGAAGATTTTAAAACTCGGCAAGAAGATCACAGACGTTGCCGCTCACAAACTCGGCAAGGTTACTGTTGACGATCCCGAGTACTGGGGTCTCGCGGAAATCGTTACCGACGAGATGGCTGACATAGCCCTCAAGATGAAGGTTCGTCATCACTACACCTTTGAACAGCTTGTAGAGATGTGCAAGCCGGCTGACAAGGAAAAGTTCCAGAAGACTCTGGACGATATGTCCTATATCGGCCTTCTTGAGTACGACTACGGCTATCACTATGACCACAACGGAAGAACGGCTCCTCCGTCCGAGAGACGCTATGTCCTTCCCCTCTTCGTTCCGGGTTCCGCGGAGCTCTTCAACATGGAAGAGACTCCTGACGGAAGAAATCCCCGTCTCGAGGAGCACCCTGCTGTCGCATCATTCTTCGAGAGAATGACATACATCCCGCTTGAGGGCATCACACAGATGATCCCCGAAGGCGGTTCAGGTGTCGGCATGCACGTCATCCCGGTTGAAAAGGCAATCGAGATGGAAAACGAGGCTATCGACATTGAGAAGATTTCATACTGGCTCAAAAAGTATGAAGGTCACATTGGTGCAGGCCGCTGCTCATGTCGTGCATCCCGCGCCGTTATCGGCGAAGGCTGTGCCGATGACGACTGGGGCTGGTGCATAGGTCTCGGCGACTTCGCCGATTACTGCCGTGAGACAGGCAAGGGCCATGACATCACCTATGAAGAGGCCATGAATATCATCCGCAAGGCGGAAGAGAACGGCTTCGTTCATCAGATTACAAACATCGACGGCGAGAACAAGATCTTCGGTCTCTGCAACTGCAACCCGCAGATTTGTAATGCTCTCCGTACATCACAGCTCTTCAACACACCCAACCTTTCCCGCTCCGCTTTCACGGCTGAGGTTACTCCCGAGGACTGCGTAGCCTGCGGCAAGTGCGTAGAGTACTGCCCTGCCGGCGCCGTAAAACTCGGCCAGAAGCTCTGCACAAAGGTCGGACCTGTTGTTTATCCTCACCATGAACTTCCTGACTTCAAGAAGTGGGGCAGAGAGAAGTACGATGTAGACTATCGTGACAACAACAGAATCAACTGCTACGACACAGGTACGGCTCCCTGTAAGACAGCCTGCCCTGCACATATTGCAGTACAGGGTTACCTCAAGAAGGCGGCCCAGGGCAAGTACCAGGAAGCACTTGCTCTTATCAAGAAGGACAACCCGTTCCCGGCAATCTGCGGCCATGTCTGCAACAAGCGCTGTGAGGACGCCTGCACAAGAGGAACAATTGACCGCGCCGTTTCAATTGACGCCGTCAAGAAGTTCATCGCAGAGCAGGATCTCAAGGCAGAGACAAGATATGTTCCTCCGGTTGTCGTAGCTTCCAACCGCTATGACCACTGGGACGAGAAACTCGCTATCATCGGCGCAGGCCCTGCAGGCCTCTCATGCGCCTACTATCTCGCAACACGCGGCTACAAGCCGACCGTATTCGAGAAGAGCGAGAAACCTGGCGGTATGATGAGATACGGTATCCCTTCATACAAGCTTGAAAAAGATGTTATCGACGCTGAGATAGACGTAATCCGTGAACTCGGCGTAGAGATTAAATGCGGCGTTGAAGTCGGCAAGGACGTAACACTTGACGACCTTCGTAAAGAAGGCTACAAGGCATTCTTCATCGCCATCGGCTGCCAGGGCGGACGCCTTGCAGGCGTACCGGGCGAAGATGCCGAGGGCATTGACATCGCCGTAAGCTTCCTCCACAAGGCAACAGAGAACCAGGATCAGAAAATGCCGGGCAACGTCGTAGTAATCGGCGGCGGTAACGTCGCAATCGACTGCGCAAGAACAGCTCACCGCTTCGGCGCTGACAAGGTTTCAATGTTCAGCCTCGAGTCACGTGAAGAGATGCCCGCTGCAAACGACGAGGTTGCCGAGGCTCTCGAAGAGAACGTTGACATCCAGAACGGCTGGGGCCCGAAGGAAGTTCTGAAAGACGAGAACGGCAAAGTCAAGGCTGTCGTATTCAAGAAGTGCGTATCCGTCTTCGACGACGAGCACAAGTTTGCTCCGAAGTATGACGAGAACGACACCATCACCGTTGAGGCTGACCACGTAGTTTACGCTATCGGCCAGGCTATCGAGTGGGGCGATCTCCTCGCGGGTGAGAATGTTGAGTTCTGGCACGGCAACTATCCTGTAGCCGACAAGCTCACATATCAGACCTCTCAGGAAGATATCTTCGTAGGCGGCGACGTTTACACAGGTCCTAAATTCGTAATCGACGCTATCGAGCAGGGCAAGTGCGCTGCTGAATCTCTCCATCGCTATGCGAAGAAGGAGATGTACAACGCTTCAATGACAATCGGCAGAAACCGCCGTGACTTCATTGAACTCGACAAGGACAACATCGTTGTTGACGAGTATGACAAGGCTGACCGTCAGGAAGCCGGCATGGACTCCTCTATAGACCACACAATGTCCTTCAGGGATGCGCATAAGACGCTCACCGAAGAGCAGGTCAAGATAGAGACAGCCCGCTGCCTCGGCTGCGGCGCCTCTGTAGTTGACCCGAACCAGTGCATCGGCTGCGGTGTCTGCACAACGAAGTGCGAATTCGACGCAATTCACCTTCACCGCACACATCCGAATGCCTCCAAGATGGTCAAGGCAGACGACAAGTTCAAGTACATCCTTCCCAATGCTGCAAAGAGAGCATTCAAGATTGCCATCCACTATCAGCCGAAGGAAGAGAAAGAGTACAACAAGAAGTACAAAGAATTCCGTCAGGCTATCGGCAAGGACGTATAAAACAAATAGAAAGAACGCTGAGCGAGAGCTCAGCGTTCTTTTTTATTTATTTTTTGTCAGGGAAATCTTTGTTGCAGAGAGCCTCAACCTCTTCGCAGACATCCTTTAAACTGCAGGTGCTGCAGTCCATGCGGACATCCTTCATTATGTGGTCGAGCGCAGTCGTGATCTTCTCGGACTTCTCCATGACAGCGGAGAGCTGTTCATAGGGGAAGTCGCGGGCGGTCACGAAGAGGAGTTTCACCGCTTCGACCTGGGCCCTCTTTTTGTACTCCTCAATGAAGAGCCGCCCGACCTTGGCAAAATCCAGGCCGTGCGTGAGCGCTTCGCTGCTCACGCGCGCCGCTTCGCGGTGCGAGAAGGCAGATATGCGCATCATATAGCCTTCCGGGTTTAAACGGTAACGCGCGTATTCTATCTGCCTTACGGCCTGGTAGAGTGCATTACCGCTGCCCATCGACTCCTCATCCACCCGGATGAGAGCGATACGCGCAAACGGCGTATCGCCCTTTATATCGGGCAGGTCATCGCCTATGAGCAGTACCTCGTCGCGCGGTACAAAGTCCGCGCTGTCGGTCAGCGCTATACTGCTTACGGCGGGGTAGGTTCCCCCGCCGAGCTCATAGGCGGTATCGTTTTGAAATATAATCTGATTCTTGCCGGCATCTTTCCAGACAGCGGACTCCCCTATGTCGAGGGACCTCGCGCCGTACTCATCAATGAGTTTCGAGACACCGGTCAGACATTCGTCGTACAGTCTCATTATACCTTAGGGTCTCTTTTCCTCTTGTCGTAAATCTTTGCGAGTTTGGGCTCGAGAGCAGCGAGAAGCTTCATATCGAGATTGAAGAAATACATAAGGAAAGTCAAAAGGAATAAAGCGACAAGTACTATGAGAATGATTATCAATGCTTTAATCATTGCTGTTCCTCCTTTAAGCTTTTGCCATGCCCTTCTTGCGTGCGAATTCGGCTGCGCCGAGCGCACCCATGAGCTGAGGGTCAGTCTTGAGCTCAACGACCTTGATCTTGAGCACGTTCTCGATGGCGGCCTTAAGGCCGTCATTCTTTGCACAGCCGCCGGTCAGCGTGATGCTGTCTGTAGCGCCTGCCTTCTTCGCCATGACGAAGCAGCGCTTTGCGACAGCCATCTGGATGCCGGCCGCTATCTCGTCCATCGGCTTGCCTTCGCCGACAAGTGTTATAACCTCGGACTCGGCAAATACCGTGCACTGCGCGGTGATGGGTATGACGTTCTTCGCTGTGAGCGAGAGCTTTGAGAATGTGGGAAGGTCCATCTCAAATGAGCGGGCCATTGCCTCGTAGAAGCGTCCCGTACCGGCCGCGCACTTGTCGTTCATGGCAAAGTTCTTGACCGTACCGTCAGTATCAACGGCGATACCCTTTACGTCCTGACCGCCTATATCGATGATGGCCTTGACATCCGGGTTTGTTACGTGAACGCCCATGGCGTGGCATGAGATCTCGGAGATATTCTCGTCAGCGAACGGGACCTTGTTACGGCCGTAACCGGTACCGATAAGGTAGGCGAGGTCCTCAGAGGACTTGAGGTCCGGAACTTTTCCGCATACCTCTTCCATGGCAAGCTTTGCGCTCTGCTCGGAATTAATCTTGCTCTTGATTGTGGTGTCGGCAACTATCTTGCCGGTTTCATCGAGTATAACAGCCTTTGTGTAGGTTGATCCTACATCGCAGCCGCCGAAATATTTCATGATATTCGTTTCTCCTTAAACTTAATTACCAGGCGTTCTCGTCATCGAGTATCTCAAGTGACGGATCAATAGGCTCCTCCTGCATGACTGAGCGCATATAGCGGTTTACGTCGTCGCGGATTGCCTGTCTGCCGATGACTCTCGGATCCATGAGGTCGTGGTTAACCCAGATGAGCTTAATGCCGTGCTCCCTGGCGCGCTCCTCGAAGAGACCGTGCATGCCGTCGAGAGCCTTACAGCTTATGTGTTCCCAGAGAATAACCATGTCTGCGTTGTAGTACTCACAGAAGCGCCACAGATCGTCAAGAAGTACTTCGTAGCCGCCGTGTGTGCGGTTTCTCATGATCATTTCCTGATAAAGTTTCGCTATGTCATAGATAGCCTGTTCCTTGTCGTCCTCAGATACTTTGTCGAAGTAGACAAGGCTGAGCATGTCTACGAGAGGAAGTATACCCCAGCAGTTCTGGAGCCAGGGCAAAAAGTCCGTATAGTACTGTGACTGAACGCCCCAGATGATGGCGCGGTGTCTGTACTCGGGAACAAGCATATCTTTTCTCTCGAAGGATTCCTTGGCGAGTTTTGAGATTCTTCTGTCCGCCTCAAGGAAGTCCTGTACACGGCCGGCAATGGCCATGTATGTGGTCTCCGAATAAAGAGCGAGGTTCGCACCGATAACCTGAGGGAAGTCCGTTCTGGACATCTCCATCCAGCTGACACGGTGCTGTGTCTCCTCATTGAAACGCTTCATGCATGTGAAGTAATTGTCCCAGTCCCACTTGTGGCCTGTGTTCTCTTCGATGAAGCGGATTGCGTTTCTGATCTCCTGAGCCGCATACTCCTGTACGCCTTCTTCAAGGTGACGGAGAGGAGCAGCTATCTGGAATACCGGAATGCCCTCGCGCTCGTAGGCGCGGGCCATGATTCCGTTACCCATGAGTGAGCCGTCGCATGTTGTGTTGCACTGGATGGCGCAGGCTCCGAATACGGGCATGTCGCCGTCGATTACTACACCGGCCTCAGCGGCGGGCATTGGGCATACGTCGCCCGGAACGCCCATCTCCTGAAGAACATCGAGGTAATGCGTTACCGCGTCACCGTGGAGGAGTACCGCGACGTAGACCGCCGCTGTCTCCCAGCTTATGCTCTTGAGGTTCGGGAAACCGCACATGATGGTGAACATCTCGTTCTCATCAAGTACGACTATTCTCTTTGAAAGTTCCTGATCGTTACCGCAGTACTTGTCGGCCTTGAAAGCCGTGTTGAGAAGCTGGGCAACGTCCTTTGCCACAAGGTCATACTCCTCGTGGGCAATCTTCAAGTGGTTGCCGCGGAGACCGACCGTGTGCTTGTCTATCATTGCGGGAACGGCGATGTAATTGAGCATCCAGCGATATCTGAACATACCCTTCAGGTTGTGGGGGTGCATAAGGAAGCCAGCGAGCATCTTCATTATCTTGAGCCAGCGCCAATAATCATAGAGAGTATCCTTAAGGCCTCTCCATTCACGGCGTTTTCTTACCTTGCCGCCGGAGTAGAGGTTACCGAGTTTTTCACTGCCTACAGCTTTACCCATTACTTCTCGCCTCCCTGTAATTTCTTGATTTCAACACTCTCGACGAAGGCCTGTACTCTCGTACGGAGCTGGCCGGATGTACCGACTGCGTAAGGTCTGTCGATTGTGAGTACGGGATATCCGTATTTCTCGCGCAGGTCGAAAGCGCCCGTGACATGTTCATAGGCCCAGGGGTCGCAGAACTTCATCTGTTCGAAAATGACACCGTCCGCCTTGTACTCCTTGGCTATGTCGGCGATGTATTCCTTCCTGCCGTGAACCTTCTCGAGGTTCATGTGACGAGGGCACTGATTCATATAGAGGAAGTGACGGCAGATCTGCGTCAGAATGTCCTCATTGTCATTAAGCGGGATTTCAACCCTGCCCGGAAGTGAACCGAAGCAGAAACGGTCTGCAACTACGAGTGCGCCTGAGTCCTCAACAAGTTTGATGAGGTCTACATCGTCTATTTCCGAACCGGCAACAACCACTCTTGCGCGGTACTTCGGATTCTCGTCGGGTTCACGTGTCCTGAGTTCTTCAAGTGTCTCCTCGAGTTTGTCTATGAGAAGATCCTTCGGAGCGACATAGGTTGCCATACAGATAATATGGAACTCATAACCCGTAATGCGGGGGTTGTCCTCCTTGCGGTAGTTGCCTATCTCGGTGATGAGGCGGCATACCTTGTTGTAGCGCTCGACGGCTCTCTTCAATGCCTCGTCGGAGACGTCCGCGCCGAAGTGTTCCTTGAGTGCGCCGAGAATCTTCGTCCTGCACTCGGAGACATAGAGGTTAAGTCCGTTCTCATCTGCCTTCATGGGTACTTCAAGATACTTGTAGAACACACCCTCTTTGTTCAGTGTGTTAAGGAGCTCCATGTTCTCAACGCAGCGGTTTACCATGGTGCATCCGTCGGGGACTATCATGGCGTCGAGGAAGTTGTAACCGCCCTCGATTGCGCGCTCGAGAATTGCTCTTGAGTACTCACACAGAAAGCTCGTCATGTAGTAGGTGCTCATTTCAAGAGAGCCCGAACGGGGAGCCCTCAGTCGGACAGTGAAGACGTCGTCCAAGTCCATGAGCACTTCAGGTGTCTGGTAGCAGATAGCACCGACACACTTTCTACCGGCTTCCTGAGCTTCGCGGATGAGTTCGTTGTCGGCCTCTTCCAGAAGCTGCTCGAAGTAGTAGAGATGCTTCAAATCTTTCATAAATTTCCCTCACTTTATTCCTATTTCCAAAAGCGCCTTTTCCACGCCTTTTAAAATGGCCGAATTTTCATCGAGAGCGAATACGCTCTCGCCCTTCATGTCGTTTAATGACATGCCGCGGTCATCGGGTATTACCGCGAGGAGCGGGAGGTCACCCGTGTCGAGGGTGTCCGCCAGGCTCATGTCCGGCATGCGGTTTATTATCACACCGGTTTTCTCGAACATGACGAGTTCCTTTGCCACGTCGCAGATAGTCTGCACGACTGAGAGTCCCTTGCGGCTGGCGTCAGAGACTAAAATCAGGTGGGTCACCTTTTCCATAACCCTTCTGTTGACCTGCTCTATGCCCGCTTCACCGTCTATGACAATGTAGTCGAAGTTTGAGGCTATCATCGAGATTATCTCTTTGAGGTACGCGTTTACCTTGCAGTAGCAGCCCGCGCTCTCGGGCCGTCCGATAGCAAGGAAGGACACATTGTCCATCTCAACGAGCGCGTCCATCATCTGATATTTGGCCTCGCCGAGGAGTTCGATGGCGGCGCCGGTATTGCCGTCCTCGACCGTCGTCACAAACGACTTTCTGATGTCGTCGACGGTCGACGTCACATCTGCGCCGAGCGCCGTCGCCAGGCCTACGGCCGGGTCCGCGTCAATGGCGAGTATCTTCTTGTCCGGATGCGCCTGCGCAAGCAGCCTTACTATGATGGCTGAGATTGAGGTCTTGCCCACTCCGCCTTTTCCGCAGAGCGCTATTATTGTCGTCCTGTTTTCCATAATCACTCCGCGCTTATAATTACGAAGCCGTCCGTCAGGGAGGCCTTCTTCAAGGTACCCTCCACCGTCATGGTCCTGCCCATAAGGTCAGTTAAGATAACCTTGCCGTCCTCACACTCGACGGTCATGACGTTGCCCATTACGGCATTGGCTTCTGATATTTCATTCTTATATGCAGTCGAAAGACACATACTGTCACCTACTCAAAAATCTTAAGTGCCTCTGTTAAAAGGGCATTGCCTTTTTCGTACTCGGCAATTGCGAGTGCGAATTTGCCATACGCCTCTCTGTCGCCCTGCTCCAGGAGTTTCTCCGCGAGACCTTTCAGTTCCTCCGTGTGGGAGATATTGTGTTTTGCCATATAGGACGCGAGGGCTTTAAGTTCCTCCCTGCTCTCCTGTCTGTTATTCATATCCATTTTTCGGCTCCGCCTTTAATAATAATAATAATAATAATAATAATAACCTGTAACCTATATTATACAGAAATAATAGGACATTTCCTATGCGCATAATAGCCAAAGAAAAGAGCGCTCATTTGAGCGCTCTTACTTATACTTTCCGCATCAGATTTTTATTGCCAGATCGTTTGCCGCGAGGATTACGGTCTTTAAGTTTCCGACCGTGTTCGCGTCACCGATTATGTGGACGTGCTTTGACTCTTTTTCGGCAAGAGGTGTGCCGGGAATATAACCTATGGAAGTGATGACACTGTCACAGGCAACTTCCTGCTTCTTGCCCTTCTTGTCCTTGATGACCACGCAGCCGTCCTTTATCTCATCTACTGAAGATTCAAGGTGTACGGGCATGTTGTAATATTTGATGTAGTCACGAAGCATATTGGTATTGGCCGCGTTGACATACTTGGCCTTGATGAGATACTCCATCTGTTCAACGATGATGGGGTGCTTGCCGAGCTTCGCGAGCTCGAGCGCTATCTCGCAGCCGGTGAGGCCGCCGCCGATGATGACGACCTTGTCGCCGACTTCCGCCTTGCGGAAGAGATAGTCAGTCGCGGTGACGGCTTTCTCTCCGCCGGGAACCTTGATGGTACGCGGTTTCGCGCCTGTCGCGATGACAATCTCATCGGCCTTTAAGGACTTGATGTCGGTAATCTCGGTGTTCATGTGAACCTTTACCGGGGACTTCTCGAGCTCGCGCTCGTAGAACTTCAGGAGCTCCTTGTCCTTCTCCTTGAAGTCCGGGGCGGCAGCGGCTACAAATACGCCGCCGAGCCTGTCGGTCTTTTCATAAAGATCGACCTTATGGCCTCTCTCGGCGGCCCTCATGGCAAATTCCATACCGCCGATGCCGCCGCCTATGACGGCAATCTTCTTTTTGATAAGAGCCCTCTTCGGCTCGTATTTCTTCTCTCTGAATGTGCGGGGGTTAAGTGCACAGCGGCCGGGATGAACATCCAGAGGATCGATGTCACAGCCGTTACCGTTTGTCCAGCCCCAGGGCAGACATGCCGCATGGCAGGAGATGCACGGACGGATTTCGTCCATTCTGCCCTCCATAATCTTCTTGACGTACTGGCCGTCGCAGAGAATCTGGCGGCCTACCGCCATGGCGTCAATCTTGCCGGCGGCAATTGAAGCCGCGCCCGCCTCGGGCTGCATGCGGCCCGCACAGACTACCGGTTTTGTCGTATAGGGCTTTATCTTTTCAACATACTCGAGGTTGATATTGAGCGGAGCATATACCGGAGGATGAGCCCAGTACCAGGCATCGTAGGTACCGTTGTCGCAGTTGAACATGTCGTAGCCTGCTTCTTCCAGTATCTTTATTGCCTTCTTGGACTCCTCAAAGTCACGGCCTGCCTCGACATAGTCGGTCTCCTCAGGGAGAACGCCCTCGTTGAAGCCGCGTGTCTTACTCTCTACGCTGTAGCGTACGGATACGGGGAAGTCTTGTCCGCACTGTTTCTTGATTTCCTTTACAATATCGCAGGCAAATCTGAGCCTGTTCTCAAGGGATCCGCCGTATTCGTCTGTTCTGTGGTTTGTGTATTTCAGGGCGAACTGGTCAAGGAGGTAACCCTCGTGTACGGCATGGATTTCAATGCCGTCAACGCCCTGCTCCTGAAGCATCTTCGAAGTGCGGCCGATGGCGTAGACCAGCTGGTCAATGCGCTCCTTGGTCAGTTCCTTCGTTTTGAGCTTCTCAGGTGCCCAGAAAGTCGGTGTGCCCTTGTCGGGTCCGACGTTCCACCAGTCGAGGTGAAGGATGGGCTTGGTTAAAAGTTCAAGCGATTTATGGTTCATGAAAGGATGAAGCATACCCGGAAACGGAGTCTCACGTCCGGGTCCCGCAGTGAGCTGTACGAAGAACTTCGAGCCGTTCTTGTGCACCATGTCCATCAAAGGCTTTACGGGCTTGAATACGTTCGGATGGTCATAGATCCACTTCGGACCCACCATTGAAACGACCGGTACAAGACCGCAGATAAAGAGACCTACACCGGCTTCGCTGCGCTCTCTGTAAAACTCAACGCAGTCCTTGTTGAAGCAGGTGTTCATCTCCCACTTGATGATGTTCGTGCCCTCCATGGGCGGCATGACAATTCTGTTCTTGATTTCACAGTTGCCTATCTTCCAAGGCGTAAACAAAGGCTCATACTGCTTATCCATAAAAAATCCTCCTGACAGATTATTCCGTTTTCAGTCAAGGTTTACGTGCTCGACGGGGCCGTCAAAGGCATCGCCCATGAAGATCTTTGCCTGGGTGGCGAAACTGTCGGCATCGTCGCTGACGAAGTATTTTCTGATACTTCCCTCCTCCTCGTTGGTCCTGTTCTGCTCTTTCAGGGTTTCCTTTAAAGTCTCGGCAAGGACAACGGAGGAGCTTATGATATTGAGGCCCGGATAAAGTTCCGAGATTATATCCTGAAGGAGAGGATAATGAGTGCAGCCGAGGATGAGCGTGTCGATTCCTTTCTCCGTGAGCGGGTCGAGGTACTCTTTAAGAACCGTTTCCACGACAATATCGCCCTTGTGGAAACGGCCGTTCTCGACCAGCGGCACGAGGAGCGGACATGCGACACCGAAGACCTCGGCGTCAGCGCTGTACTTTGATATGGCTTTTTCATATGCCTTGCTGTTTATTGTGGCGTTTGTGGCTATGACACCTATTCTGCCGTTTTCGGTCGACAGCGCGGCCTTCTTCGAGGTCGGCTCAACAACACCGAAGACGGGCACGTCATAGAGTTCCTCAACCTTCTCGCGGGCTATCGAGTCCGCGGTGTTGCAGGCTATGACTATGGCCTTCGGTCTGAAGCCGTAGATGAACTCAACATCTGAGAGAACATATTCCGTTACCTGGCGGGGCGAGCGTGTGCCATAGGGCACGTGAGCCGTATCGCCGAGGTAGATTATGTCCTCTCTGGGCATGGATTCAACAATGGCCTTGACGACTGTCAGGCCACCTATACCGGAGTCAAAAACGCCTATGTATCTGTTGTCAGCCATATCTTTTCCTCTAAAGTTCGTTTACGATTTTTTTGAAGTGCTCGCCGCGCTCCTCAAAGCATGAATACTGGTCAAAGGAGCTTGTCGTCGGCGAGAGAAGTACGGTGTCGCCGGGCTCGGCAACACTGACGGCGGCAGCAACAGCCTGCGGTAAATCGTCAACGACGATTCCCTCGTCAGAAACGAGGTCGCGCACAAGGCGCGGACCGCAGGCACCGAAGCCGATCACCTTTTTGACCGACCCGAGCGCGGCCTTAACATCGTCCATGGGAAGGCCCTTTTCGAAGCCGCCGACAAGGAGTATCACTCCTTTGTCAAAGGCTTTGAGCGCGGTCACTGTCGCATCGGTATTGGTGCCCTTGGAGTCGTTATAGTAGCGGACTCCGTTTATCTCTCTTACAAATTCAATGCGGTGTTCCACTCCCATGAAGTGTTCCACAACATCGCTTATTATCTCGTTGCTGACGCCCTTCGTCTTTGCGAGCGAGACTGCAACCATCACATTCTGGAGGTTGTGCCTGCCGGGAATTTTAATCTTATCGACATCGAGCACAGGCTCGCCGCAGATGAAGATTTTTCCGTCCCTGACGAAGTTGTCCGCGTCATCATTTTCTATGCTGAAAGTCTGTACCGTAGAGGGTACGGGATATTTTTCCGTGTACTCGAGGAGGGTTTTGTCATCCTTGTTGAGAAGGAATACATCGCTCTTCTCCATGTTGCGGTATACTTCCGTCTTTGACTTGTAGTAGGCCTCAAGTGAGCCGTGCACGTCAATATGGTCGGGCGAGAGATTGATTATCGTCGCCGCGTCCGGACGGAATTTGTCAATGTTGACGAGCTGGTAGTTGGAGATTTCAAGGACAATGAAGTCGCCTTCCTTCTCCATAAGCCCCTCATTCATGACAATCTCGCAGAGAGGTATTCCTATGTTTCCGCAGAGGTGAACCCTGCCGGGAAACGCCTTGTTCAAAATCTCATAGCAGAGGGTTGATGTCGTAGTTTTGCCGTTCGTGCCCGTGATCGCTATGAAATGCTGGGGCTTTGCCACCTGATACGCAAGTTCTATCTCCGTGATTACGGGAATACCGCGCTCATAGAGGCGCTCCATGAAAGGTATGTCGTTGTGCACGCCCGGATTTTTGACGACGAGGTCGTAGTCGCCTTCGGCGACGGCGAGGCTCTGGTCACGGACCTCCACGCCAAGGTCCTCATCAGGGACCTTGAGGTCCGAGAGCGTGACCTTCGCGCCGAGCTCTTTCAAAACCTTTATGGCGGCCCTGCCGGACCTTGCGAGTCCGACGACGAGCACGGATTTACCGGAAAAATCCATTCGCTTTCTCCTTAGTTATAAGAGGCCATGACGAAGACGTAGTCGCCGTAGCAGGCCGTCATAGTATAGTTGAGCGGATACGAGAAACCGCCGAAGTTTGCGCGTGAGGCGAACTTGATTGAGTTTGCGAAGTCCGCGGAGTTTACTCCGTCAGCCACTTTTATTACATAGCCGAACGCGCGTACATTGTTGAAGATACTGTAGTCAGGTGTGAACCTGTAGCACTCGGTGAAACCTGTCGGCTGACTGCTGACACCCTTGAGAGTCGTGGTACTCACGGGAGTAATGGGACTCGTGAAAGTGCGGGCGCAGTAATTCGCGAGCTGTCTTGTGGTAATACCGTCATCCTTGACATGGGAATTGAAGGAATTGAGCGCCCTGTTGATCATATTGCTGCGCGTGCTGCTGCCCGGATTTGAAGGCGGCTCTGTCGGAGGCTCCGTCGGAGGTTCTGTCGGAGCCTGTGTCGGAGCCTGAGTGGGAGCCTGCGTAGGCGACTGTGTAGGAGCCTGCGTGGGCGACTGTGTAGGTGCCTGCGTAGGCGCCTTTGTCGGAGCCGCGGTAGGTGCTGCGGTCACCTCTGTGGTGACAATCTTTTCGGGAGCAATGGTCACTTCCTCTGTCGGTGACTTCTTGTCCTTGTCATTCTTTATGACGGCGGTGGTCCTGTAGTAATACTTCACTCCGTTTTCGGCAGTGGTATCCGCGTAATGTGTCTCGGTGACGACGTCTATGAGTTCATAGCCGCTGCCCTCTGTTTTTGAGCGGTAGACATTGTATTCTATGGCGCCCTCAACGGGCTCCCATGAAATCTCATTGGTCTTGGTCGGGGCGTCCTCGGGCGCATCTGCCGGACCCTGATCATAGTTCTTCCACCATGCATCGGGGTCTGTTGTTGCCGCATCTTCAGGCGTCGGTCCCGCGGGTCCGGCGCTCTTTCTCTTATCGGAGCTTATCTTCACACAGGCCACAAGGCTTATGAGAAAGACAACAAGTACGGCTATGACAATGAGTTTCTTCTTATCCATGCTACCTCACCGTTTATTATTTCAGATATGCGTCAAATCTTTCGTCGAATGCGTCAAGGAATACTACGCCGACAATGCCGGGGCCCGTGTGCGCGCCGATTGCGCAGCCTACCTGGCCCATGAGGACATCGCGTACCTTGTAACGTTTTTTGAGTTCTGAAGCGACGTACTCAGCATCTTCAACCTCGGTGCCGTATACGACACCGACAACCTGTTTGTCGAGTTCGGCGCCCTGCTCACCTACTATGTCGAGAACGCGCTCACGGGCCTTCTTCCAGCCGCGCGCCTTCTCGACCGCTTTGAGTGAGCCGTTCTCATCTGTCATGATGATGGGCTTGATGTCGAGCATACCGCCGACTACGAAGGAGGCCTTGCTTACACGGCCGCCGGCATAGAGGTAGTCAAGGGTCTGAACCGTAACATCGTGAACCATATGGTTGCAGAAGAAGTGGGCGGCCTCAATGATGAGTTCCTTCGGCGCGCCGTTTTTCTGCATCTTCAAAAGGCGCTCGGTTACGAGACCGTAACCAAGGGAAGCGCAGTGCGAGTCGATAATTGTGATCTTGAAGTCGGGGTACTTCTCGAGCACCTCCTCCTTCGCAAGTGTGGCGGCCTGGAATGTGCCGGCAATACCTGTTGAGAAGCAGATGTAGAGAACTTCATCGCCGCGCTCGGCATAGGGAGTGAAATACTCCTCGAACATGAGCTGGGAGATATGATATGTCTTTATCTCCTTTACGCCCTCTTTCTGAATTTTGTAAAACTCTTCGGGGAAGATCGTGACGCGGTCACGAAGGTCCTCGCCGTCAATTGTGACGGGAGTGGGCATAACGAAAAGGTTATATTCCTTAATTACGCTTTCAGGTACATCTGAAGCTGAGTCTGTGATAATGCAAAAAGCCATGGTTTATTTCCTTCTTTCTTTATCTGATGCTTCCCACGGTGCGCGGGAAGAGAATAACGTCTCTGATATTCTGTACGCCCGTGACGTACATGAGCATACGCTCGAAACCGAGTCCGAAACCGCTGTGCGGTACAGAGCCGAACTTTCTCAGATCAATATAGTCCTTATAGTCGTCCTCGTTCATGTTGCGGACACGCATAGCCTCAAGAAGCTTGTCGTAGTCAGCCTCACGCTCGGAACAACCTATGATCTCTCCTATACCCGGAACGAGCAGGTCGGTCGCGGCGACGGTCTTGCCGTCGGGATTCTGCTTCATGTAGAACGACTTGATCTCCTTCGGGTAGTTGATTACGAATACCGGTTTTTTGAACACCTCCTCCGTGATGTAGCGCTCGTGTTCCGTCTGCAGGTCGCATCCCCAGGATACCGGGAACTTGAACTCAACGGGTGCGCTCTCAAGTATTTCTATTGCCTTGGTGTAATCAAGAACTTCAAATTCGCTGTCAATGACATGCTGAAGTTTTTCACGGAGTCCCGGTTCAAAGAATTTCTCGAAGAACTCGAGCTCGGCGGGACAGCGCTCCATAACGGCTTTCGTTATGGACTTTATCATGTCCTCGGCGATCTCGATGATGTCGGGCAGCTCGGCGAAGGCGACTTCCGGCTCGACGTGCCAGAACTCGGCGACGTGTTTCGTCGTGTTCGAGTTCTCTGCTCGGAAAGACGGGCCGAAGGTGTAGATTTTACCGAAGGCCATTGCGGCGACTTCGCCCTCGAGCTGGCCCGAGACCGAGAGGCCTGCGGACTTGCCGAAGAAGTCGTCGGCGTAGAATTCGTCCGCCGACTTGTAATTCGCCGCATCTTCAAAGCTGTGTGTGGTTACGGTGAACATCTCGCCCGCTCCCTCACAGTCGGAGCCGGTGATGATGGGTGTATTAACATAGACATAATGTCTCGCCTGAAAGTACTCATGAATTGCAGTCGCGAGTACGGAGCGTACGCGAAATACCGCGTTGAAAGTATTTGTTCTCACGCGCAGGTGAGGCATTGTTCTTAAAGTATCGAGACTTGTGCGCTTCTTTTGGAGGGGGTAGTCCTCCGGGCACGCGCCCAAAAGGGCGAGATCGGTGACGTTGATTTCAACGCCTCCGTCCTGTGCCACCGCAGATGGCACAACCGTGCCCGTCACCTTGAGTGACGAGCCGAGTTTCGTAAACTCGGCAAGCGGTTTCGTGAAAGTCTCCTTGTCAATTACAAGCTGTATATGCTTAAGGCATGTACCGTCATTGAGCTCTATGAAAGCCATGTTCTTGGAGTCACGCGCAGTGCGGACCCAGCCGCATACCGTGACCTCTTTACCGACATATTCCCTGTCGGTCAAAACCTCGATAATATCCGTGTGCTTCATTAATTAATTACCTCTATAAAAGAAAATTACAAGATATGATACCACATCTTGTAATTTTAATCAATGTATCAGGTATTTACCGGCTTGAGTATCTTCAGGATATCCTCAAGTTTCGGCTTGTTGCCGTAGAGCAGGACGCCTGCGCGGTAGATTCTCGCGCAGAGAACACCCAGTACTCCGACGGATGCGGCCTGGATGGCGATTGAGAGCGCAATCTGCCAGGTCGGTACACTTCCCATACATACCCGAACGAGCATGACGAGAGGTGCGAATGTGGGCAGGAATGAGAGCACGGTGTAGAGCGTGCCGTCAACCGAGCCGCCTGTCATTCCGAAGACGGAGGCCAGAAATGCCGCCATGAAGAGGAATGTGACCGGCATGATGAGGGTGCTCAAGTCCTCAACACGTGAGACGAGCGAGCCCGCAGCACCGTACATGAATGCATAGATGAAATAGCCCAGAATGAAGAATACAACAGTATAGACTGCGACGCTCGTCGGAACACCGAAGAGTGACTTGAGCATCTCGTTGTCGATGTATTTCTCATTGAAGCGGAAGCCGACGACAGCCGTGCCCAGGATAAGCACGAGCTGGAGGAGGCCTGCGCAGCCTGAACCGAGTACCTTTCCGAACATGAGGTTCATGGGCTTTGAGGAGGTTATGAGTACCTCCATACACCTTGTGCTCTTCTCGCTTGCGACCGAGCTTGCGACAAACTGGCCGTAGAGAAGGAGAACCATGTAAAGGATCATTATGATGATGTAAGTGTACAGGAAGGACTGAGTCTGGTCCTTGCCGGTGACGATTACATCGCTGTCAACTGTCGCGCCGAGCACTGCGGCTATGTCCTCCTCGGACATTCCGCTCTGAGCCATGGCGAGATATCTGTAGCTTGTTATCATCGCCTGGTTGATAATCTGCTCATCCGCGTCATACATGCCGACCGTGTCAACAATGTACGTGTACTCAAGCGGAGCCTTTATGACAACGGCGCTGTCTGCATCGCCCGACTTGACCGTCTTCTTGAGCTGATCCTGAGTCTTGTCGGTGAGGCTTACCTTGTAGCCGTCCGAGAACATTGTCTTGAAGGTCTCGAGGAGTTCCTCGTCCTTAAACTCGCTCTCGTTCTTTATGAGCATTACGGTGTCTTCATCCTTGCCGAAGTTGAAACCGTCCTCGCCGCCGAACACCTTCTCAATGCGGCCGAGATTTACGGCAAAAAGTATGCCGACAACGAGTATTGCGGTAATGACTATGAAGGTCTTGCTCTTGAGCTGACCGATGAGTTCGAATTTGAATACGGTAAAGAACTGTTTCATGATTCCGCCTCCGTATAGTCAACAAAGATTTCAGCAAGCGAAGGCTCGTAAGCGGTCACGCCGCGGACGGGCGCGCCCGCGTCCGCCAGAGCCTTCATCAGGTCGGAAATGCCGCCGTCGCCGAGGGTGACAACAACACCCGCGGTGTTCTCATCGGCAATCTCCTCGGTTTCGTTCACGAAACCGAAACCGCCGATGAGCTTTTTGAGGTCGGCGACGGCCTCCTTGTTCTCAGCGAAGACTGAGGCCTTGTTCTTTGTGTAGCTGTGTTTTATGTCGGTAATCGCTCCGGAGACCGCAATCTGTCCGTCATTGATGATGACGATATGGTTGCAGAACTCCTCAATGTAATTCATCTGGTGAGAGGAGAAAATAACTATCTTGCCCTCGTCAATACACTCGCGGACAACGTCCTTCAAAAGCATGGCGTTGACCGGGTCAAGTCCCGAGAAGGGCTCGTCCAGAATAACTATGTCCGGGTCGCACATGAGGGTGGCTATAAGCTGTATTTTCTGCTGATTACCCTTTGACAAGGTTTCGAGCTTTACACCCCTGTATTCCGTCATGTCAAGACGGGCGAGGAGCTTATCCGCCCTGGCCACTGCGTCCGCTCTGGAAGCGCCTTTGAGCTCGGCAAAATAGACGAGCTGCTCAAGGACTTTCTTCTTCGGGTAGAGGCCTCTCTCCTCAGGCATATAGCCTATATTTGTCGAACGGATATCGATCGGTTTTCCGTCCAGCAGCACCTCGCCCGAGTTCGGCGGGAAGAGCTGCATGATGATTCTGATGGTTGTGGTTTTACCCGCTCCGTTGCGTCCCAGAAGACCTAAAGCCTCACCGCTCGACACGGTGAAGTTTATACCGTTTAGGACCTGCTTCTCACCGAAGCTCTTGGAGATATCAATTACTTCAAGTTTCACTCTGTACTCCTCTCATTGAAAGACTGATTCTCTGTTTTTTAACGTCAACATCCAAAACCTTGACCGAAACAACATCGCCAACCGAGAGCACCTCAGAGGGATGTTTGATGTAGCGGTCCGCTATCTGGCTTATGTGAACAAGGCCGTCCTGATGGACTCCTATGTCGACAAACGCGCCGAAGTCGATTACGTTCCTGACAGTGCCCTTGAGCACCATGCCGGGTTTGAGGTCCGACAGGTCCATGACGTCGGAGCGGAGCATGGGCGGAGGCAGCTCGTCACGCGGGTCGCGGCCGGGCTTTAAGAGCTCGGCTTCAATATCGCGCAGCGTGGGCTCGCCGACGCCGAGTCGCGACGCGACCTCGGCATAGCCTAAATCTTCAAGCCGCGCGTGAAGCAGCGGCAGCGAACCGGAAACGACATCTGAGAGTTCATAGCCGCAGAGCGTCAGAAGAGCCTTTGCGGCGTCATATGACTCCGGATGAACTCCCGTGTTGTCCAGGACATTCTTTGACTCCGCAATACGCAAAAAGCCCGCGCACTGCTCATATGCCTTGGGTCCGAGTTTCGGAACCTTCTTGAGTTCAGACCTGGAGGAGAACGCACCGTTCTCTTCCCTGTATGTAACGATATTCTTCGCTATGGTAGAGTTGATACCCGAAATATGGGCCAGGAGCGAAGGTGAGGCGGTGTTCAGGTCCGCACCTACCGAGTTTACGCAGTCCTCGACAACACCGTCGAGAGCAGTCTCGAGTTCCTTGGGCGGCATGTCGTGCTGGTACTGTCCCACACCTATGGCCTTCGGCTCAATCTTTACGAGTTCCGCGAGCGGGTCCTGCAGTCTGCGGGCAATAGACACCGCCGAACGCAGCGACACGTCAAACTGA
>Ga0310697_10002143_pt1 | contig 21485 bp, 13 predicted proteins | sample 172DNAGHGlowgp2_FD_203883 | JGI IMG/M metagenome (GOLD analysis project Ga0310697, IMG submission 203883) | Sheep rumen microbial communities from Palmerston North, Manawatu-Wanganui, New Zealand - 1728 DNA GHGlow gp2 (v2) (version 2) | ecosystem: Host-associated > Mammals > Digestive system >... | reverse complement strand
TAGAGAGGGGGCGGTGGGGATGGGGGTGGGGATGGGGGTGGAATGGTGTGAGGAGAGGGGGTGGGGGACGGATGGGGGACGGATGGGGGACGGGGTGGAGGATGGGTCGGGGGATGGGTCGGGGGATGGGGTTGGGGATGGGGTGGGGGAGGGGGTGGGTGGTTTTCTTTTGCGGGGAGGCTATTTTTTTGTTGTCTGTATTGTTTTTTTTTGTATCTTTGACGCGGTAAGTTTGTGCGTGGATATACGGCAAGGAAGTAATAATCAAATAATTATACAGATATATGAAAGTCTTAGTATTGAACTGCGGAAGTTCTTCGATCAAGTATCAACTGATCGACATGGCAAACAACGCCGAGGTGATGGCCAAGGGCCTGCTGGAGCGTATCGGACTGGAAATGGGCGAGTTCACCCACAAGTGGAACGGCCAGAAGCACTATGAGCAGCTGCCGATACCGAACCATACCGAGGGTATCAAGATTGTGCTCAAAGCGTTGACCGACCCGAAGATAGGCGTCATCAAGGACATCAAGGAGGTGGGAGCCGTCGGCAACCGCATTGCCCACGGTGGAGAGCTGTTCAAAGAGAGCGTGTTGGTCACGGACAAGGTCATCGAGCAGATTAAGAGCCTCGAGCACCTGGCCCCGCTGCACACCCCCGGCAACCTGGCCGGTATCTATGCCATGCGCGAGGTGCTGCCCGGCGTGCCTCAGGCGGCCGTGTTCGACACTGCCTTCCACAGCACCCTGCCGCCGAAGAGCTACCTCTACGGTCTGCCCTACGAGATGTATGAGAAGTACGGCATACGCCGCTACGGTTTCCACGGCACGAGCCACAAGTTTGTGGCTGAGAAGGCCGCCAAGATGATAGGAAAAGACTGGAACGACCTGAAGATTATCTCCTGCCACTTGGGCAGCGGAGCTTCCATAGCCGCCATCGACCACGGCAAGAGCTTCGACACCACGATGGGTATGACGGCCCTCGAGGGCCTGGTGATGGGCTCGCGCTGCGGCGATGTGGACCCGGGCGTCATCCTCTACCTCATGGACCAGGGCTACGACAGCAAAGCCCTCACCAAGATGCTCTACAAGCAGAGCGGCCTCATAGGCATCAGCGGCGACAAGCAGGACATGCGCGACATCCGTGCCGGCCGCGATGCCGGCGACGAGCGTGCCACCTACGCTTTCGACATGTTCGCCCAGCGTGTGAAACGCTACATCGGCGGCTATATGGCCGAGATGGGCGGCTGCGACCTGCTGCTCTTCACCGGCGGCATCGGCGAGAACGCCTGGTTTATGCGCCATCCGATACTGGAAGGCCTCGAGTGCCTCGGCATCAAGGTGGACATGGAGCTGAACGACAAGACGATGGGCGAGGATGTCATCCTGAGCACGCCCGACTCGAAGGTGGCCACCGTGGTGGTTACGACCGACGAGGAGTACGTCATCGCCAGCGACACGTACAGGCTGGTGAAGTAAACCTCGTGCCCGGCGGTCAGTACCGCAATACCAATACCCTCCCCTGGAGACAGGGAAGGGTATTGGATTATCAGACAATTACAAAATCCATATCAATATGAAAAGAGTATTACTGATTATCGGCGCGCTACTGCTTGGATTGACGAGTGGGGCGCAGACGCCGTTTGACGCGGCCGTAAACAACGAGGATGAGGTGGTGCACCTCGAACAGTGGCAGCATCGTGCCGCCCGGCCCCTGCAGGCCATCGTCAAGCTGCAGGACTACAGCAGTTACACCATCGTGGCGCCCAAGGGCGCCATGGTTGGTCAGACCAATCGGACTAGTCGGACTAATCAGACTAGTCGGACCCCTCATCCAGCCATCCAAGCGGTGCTGGACAGCTTCGAGGTGGAGAGCGTGGAGCAGCTGTGCCCCGACTTTGTGATGCCGCGCGAGCGGCGTCGCTCGGCTTCCTACGGCGGTGGCGAGGTGACGGACCACGACCTCTCGCAGCTGTATCTTATCACCCTCGCAAGCGAGGGTGCACGCAACGAATACGAGCTCATAGAGCGCCTCGCGGCGCTGGAGGAGGTGGAGTATGCTGAGCCCAACTACCTTTGCTTCGCCCTGGGAACCGGTCTCAATCAGAATGAAAAGAGTGGAAAAGAATATTATGATTGCGGTTTGAGCACTTATGCCTCCGACCTGCGGTCGAGATCTATAAATCCGGCTGACGCGACGTATACTTCCGGGGTACGGGCGCAGGGGGTGAGAAGAGAGGCTGGAGCGCTGGGCGACCCGATGTATTCGATGCAGTGGGGGCTTGGGGCCTGCGGCATCGACAGCCTGCTGACGGCGCCGAAGCGTGACACCGCGTGGCGTCCCATCATCGCCATCATCGACACGGGCGTGGACGTTGACCACCCCGACCTGGCTGACAATATCTGGACCAACGCCGCCGAGCGCGGCGGCGCTGCGGGCCAGGACGACGACGGCAACGGCTTCCGTGACGACGTGCACGGCTGGGACTTCGTGAACCAGACCGGCGAGATGCACGACTTCAACAGCCACGGCACCCACTGTGCCGGTATCGCTGGTGCAGTGACGGGCAACGGCATCGGCATCGCCGGCGCCTGCCCCGACGCGCTGATTATGCCCGTCAGCGTAATGCAGAGCGACGGCAGCGGCGACATAGCTACCATCGTCCGTGGCATCAACTACGCCGCCCAGAACGGCGCCGACGTCATCAGCATGAGTATCGGCACCTACGCCTACAGCATCGCCATGGAACAGGCCCTCGCCGTGGCCTACCAGACGGCAGTGCTTGTGGCAGCAGCGGGGAATGACGGTCAGGGAATTGATCCAAGATGTAGTATGGCCCGAGGGCCGATGTTCCCTGGTGCATTCACTTTTGTGTTGGGTGTGCAAGCCACACAACAAGGAAGTGGGCTGGCTACATTCTCCAACTTTGATTGTGATGGCCCGTCTTACTCTCAGTTCAGCGAAGAACAGCTTTACAACTATGAATTGTCGGCACCTGGCGTGGGCATTATGAGTACAGTACCCAATGGCGGCTACCGCAGCTACAATGGCACCTCGATGGCCTGTCCGTTAGTGGCTGGCGGAGTGGCTTCATTGCTACAACGCCGCGAGTACCTAACCAAGGAGATACTCTTCGGCGACTTGATTAACTACAATACCGAGTTCCATGCTGTCGACTTCTGGGCAGTCTATAACGCCGATAGTATTGCTCCTGCCATCTTGCAAATGGTGGCATTGGAAATCAACGACACTGCCAATGGTGACGGCAGTATGTACGCCGATGCTGGCGAACGCCTGCAACTATACCCCACTATCCGCACCGTGTGGGGACCAACTGACAGCGTTGAAATATGGTTGGAGTTCCAAGAGTTCGAAGATACCAGTACTATACAGATATTGCAAAATCACGTGCAATTGGGACACCCCATTTCTTCATACGCCAAAGCCAAGTCTGAAAACCCAATTGATATTCAAATTGGCGATAATGTAGTAGATGGTCGACATATTGGACTCGTGCTTTGTGCAACAGCACCGAATGCCACAGATACCCTGCGGCACAACTTTGTAATTGAAGTCACCAATGCTGTAAAACTGTATGGAGTTATTACGCACAACGACACGCTTTGGCCAAATATACATTATATTGTTTCGGGCAATTTAGCAATGCCAGATGGCTATAGGTTGATTATAATGCCAGGTACAACGGTCAAGATAAAAGAAAATGTTACTATTGGTGCTCGCATAATTGCGATAGGAACTGCTGATAGTATGATAACTTTTACAAAAACAGACCTTGGTCAGCCTTGGGGTGGAAAATTAGGTGGCGAAACCTTTCACTATTGTATTTTTGAATGGTCAGGTGCCAATATAGGATCAATAACAGCAAATAATGGATTCAATAATTGTATTTTCCGAAACAATGGCGTTGGTAATCCAACGGGATATGCTATTGTTGGTGGTTATAGAAATATGGATTTTTCTTGTTTTTATCAAAACTTGAATTCATGCTTCGGTTATGATTATACTGTTCCATTATCTCATTGTAATATTATTAACAATGATAGATGGCTGGATTGTTCCCGGAATTTTTCAAGTAGTCCTTTATGTAGACAATATTCTAGTTTACTCGAGAGTGGCTATTATAATTCAAACGTATTTAATGGAATTAGTTTCGTGTATTCTATAACGCCAAATACTTTTTATGTTTATTATCTGGACTCAATCTATCACGGTTCTAATAAAGAGAGTATTATACGACAACATATAGAAGATTTTGAGAACCCTAATAGTTCAACGCTTTTTTATTTTGATTTAAGTACTCGCGCATCACGTCCTTCCCCACTTGCTCACGGCATAGTCTGGAAGGTGGAAGTCAACGGCTACGACGCACAGGATGAGTTCGACAGCATTATACCGTTGGGTGTGGGGACGCACGAGTTCAAGGTGTATTTCAACCGCGCGATGGATACCAGCATTACGCCGATGGTGGCGATGGGTGTGCGTCCGCCTTATACGCAGACGGCTATCAGCGAGAACGCCTCGTGGAGTGAGGACTCGACCATCTACACCGCGCACCTGACGCTCACGGGCCGCATGCCCATCGACGGCCTGAACCGCATCTATGTCAGCGGTGCGCAGGACGACGAGCACTTCGAGATACCATACGAGAACCAGCGCTTCAACGTCTATGTAGCCAGCAGCGGCTCGATGAGCGCGGGCTTCCAGGCCACGCCGGGCATCGGCAAGGTGGACCTCGAGTGGAACGACCAGGAGGTGAACTACGACGACTTCCTCGGCTTCAATATCTACCGCTATCAGTACGACAGCGTGCTGACCAATCGACAACACTACGTGAGCGGCACGGGTTATGTCTACGACACCGTCTGGATGCCTGTGGACACCATCCGGCTGAACCAGACGCTGGTACAGGACACGGTGTACACCGACTTCGACGTGGTGCCGGGTGAGCGCTACTATTATTACTACAAGATTCTCAGCACCTCGCTGACTGAGAACAGTCCCTCGAAGACCGTCAGCTGCGTGCCGCACAGCACCATTCCGGGCGACGCCAACGGCAGCTACGCTGTCGACGTGGCCGACGTGATCACCACCATCAACTACGTCACGGGGCAGAACCCGCAGCCTTTCCTCTTTGAGGCTGCCGACGTGAACGGCGACGGGCAGATCAACGTGCTCGACATAGTGAACATAATCAACATAATCCTCTACCCCGACGGGCGGCCCGGCACACAGGCCCTCGCCGAACAGCAGACGGCCATCTACACCATAGAGAACGACACCCTATACATCGACACGCCTGTGCCGCTGAGCGGCCTGCAGTTCACCCTTGGCGGCTGCACGCGGAGCGACGTGGAGGTGCTGGAGGCCTTGGCGGGCTTCGAGTGTGCCACGGTGGAGGAGGACGGCCGGCTGACGATGGTCTTCTACAGCATGAGCGGCGCCACGGTGCCCTACGGCAGGACGGCGCTGCTGCGAGTGGAAAGAGGAGAGTGGAGGGTGGAAAGCATGGCGCTGAGCGACCCGCAGGGGGGCAACGTGATAGCGATGGACGGCGACCAGGAGGGCCTGGTGGACCTGGGCGCGGTGCAGGCACAGTTCGCTACAGCCTATCCCAACCCCTTCAGCGAGAAGGTGCGGTTGGAGCTGACGGTGGGCAACTACCGCGAGGTGGCCATCACGTTCACCGACCTGATGGGCAAGACGGTGGAGCGGCGCGAGATGGCTACGCCGACGGTGGGGCGCTACAGCCTAGAGTGGGACGCCAAGGGGCTGCCGCGCGGGGTCTACTTCGCCACGCTCTATGCCGACGGCATGAAGGCACAGACCATCAAACTCATCGTGAAATAAAGGTTTATGATAACGGCGAATTATACGAATTTAGCGAAGCTACGCAGTACGAGATTATTAGCGAATTACTCGAATGCTTGCGCAGATATGTTTGCGTGTGTAACTTCGAGCAATTCGCCTGCAATTAACCTGCGGCAGCAATTCGCATAAATCGTGAAATAAAGGTTTATGATAACGGCGAATTATACGAATTTAGCGAAGCTACGCAGTACAATTACGGGCAAATAACTCGAATTCCGTTTGCGCAAGCATTAGAGTAATTAGCTTGCAATTGACCTGCGCAAGCAATTAGTTCGATTAGAATAATTCGCCGTTATAAAAAAGTACGAGATATGAAAAGACTGATTATACTGATATGGCTGGCCGTGGGGCTGGTGGCGCAGGGGCAGAACACGCTGAGCCTGACCGGCGGCAGCGGCCACCCGGGCGACACGGTGACCGTCACCCTGTCGATGGCCAACAGCGACGCCGTCACGGCGTTGCAGACCTTCATCCCCCTGGGCGACAACCTCACTTATGTGCCCTACAGCGCCATCTTGACCGCCCGCTCGAACAGCCACCAGCTGTCGGCCACGGTGCTGGACGGCAGCCTGAGGCTCTACAGCTACAGTTTTGCGCTCAACAATTACAGCGACAACGACGGTGCCTTGATTACCTTCCAGGTGGTGCTGGGCCGCGAACCCGGCAGCTACACTCTGGCACCGACCGAGAGCGTGCTGTCGTCGGCCACGGGTGGTTCGCTGACGGTCGGCGCAACAAGCGGTGCGGTCACCGTGCTGGCGCCCAAGGTGCAACTGATGCCCACAAACCTCGACTACGGCCATGTGCCGATACGCAGCAGCTACACCCGCAGCGTCACGGTGAAGAACATTGGCAACGAGGTGCTGACGCTGGGGGGAGTGACCTTCAGCGACACGACGCTGAGCTGTACGGTGCCGACGACACTGGCGGCAGGAGCCCAGCAGACGGTGACGCTGAGCTACAGCCCTGTGCGTGCCGGCGCCACCACCATGACCGCCACCCTGCACACCAACGCGCAGGTGGGCGACAGTGTGGTGAGCATCGCGGCCGACCCCTACGCGGTGAACGAGTTGCGGCCGCTGAGTGTGAGCGGATACACCGACAGTGTGGTCACGGTGGAGCTGCGGATGAACAACATGGACAGCATCGTGGGCCTTCAGACCGCCATCAAGCTGCCGCAGGCGTTGACCTATGTGGAGGGCAGCTTTGCGACGGATGCCACCCGCACGCCGGGCTACAGCGCCATGGCGGGCCTGCAGGGGGACACGCTGACATTGCTGCTGACCAGCCTGACGGCGACGCCGATGCACGGCAGCGACGGCGTGGTGGCGCGGTTCCAAGTGCGGCTGCACGGCTACGGGAGCTACACGCTGCGGCTGACGGGCACCGCATTGAGCGACGAAGAAGGGCGGAACGTGTTGTCGGGCGTGTATACGGGCACGGTGAGCATCTACAGTCCGACGCTCAGCTGCAACAGCGGTGTGGACATGGGCAATACGCCGGTGACGGAGACGGCAGTGGGCGCGCTGGCGTTGCGCAACACGGGCAACGCGCCGCTGGTGATAGACCGAGCGGTGTTCACGCAGGAGGGATGGCAACTGGCCGACAACCTGCCGCTGACGGTGGCCGAATACGGACGCGACACGCTGCACATACGCTACACGGGAAGCGCCGAGGGACGATACACTGCCCAGATGCTGCTCTACACCAACGACCCGCGCAACGACCTGAAACGCATAGACCTCAGCGGCGAGCGCTATGAGCCCAACGCGCTCTACCTGCAGGGCAACGAGCAGGCCGGCGCCGCCACGCCGGAAGTGGACATCATGCTGGACAACTACTCGGACGTCACAGCGTTGCAGATGGACGTGCGGTATCCGCACACCGCCTTCACCCTGGAGCCGCAGGACATCATCCTCACCGAGCGCGGCGCCAATCACATCGTAAGCGCGGCACGACTCGACGACTCGACGCTGCGGGTGCTGATGCTGTCGATGCAGAACACCCCCTTCAACGGCAACAACGGTGCTGTGGCACGACTGCGTCTGCACGCCATTGACAGCCTCAGCACTGAAAGCTACCCAGTCACGATGCTCAACATCACCTCAGGGTGCACGGACGGAGTGGATCGGCTGAGCAGCATAGAGAACGCCGGATGGTTCGCCACCCGGGTGGTGCACGACACCACAGTGGTAGAGGTTCATGACACGACACTGGTGCCCTACGCGGTGCATGACACCACCATTATCCATGACACGACACTGGTGCCCTACGCGGTGCACGACACCACCATCGTTCACGACACGACGCTGGTGCCCTATGCAGTGCACGATACCACCATCGTTCACGACACGACGCTGGTGCCCTACGCAGTGCACGACACCACCATCGTTCACGACACGACGCTGGTGCCCTATGCAGTGCATGACACCACCATTATCCATGACACGACGCTGGTGCCCTACGCAGTGCACGACACCACCTACATCACCATCCACGACACAACGGTGGTCTACCAGACCGATACGTTGTGGCTGACACAGTATGACACCGTCCGTATCCACGACACAATCTACATAACAGAGCAAGGCATTGACGGTGTGGATGCTCCGGCGGCGAGAGTGTATTCGAGCGAGGGGCAGATTGTGGTTGACGGAGCGAACGGCAACATGGTTGTGCTCTACGACGTCAACGGCCGCATGCTTGCCACCAAACGCGACGGCTATGATTCGCTGCGGTTTGACGTGCCCGTGTCGGGTGCGTATATGATCAGGGTGGGAGAGAGGCCGGCGCGGAGGGTTGTGGTGGTGAAGTGAGGGGGAGTGTTGCACGGTAAGCAAACGCAAGAGGGCCCCGCCGCACAATAATGTGCGGCGGGGCTGCGTTATAGGGGCACTATGAAGAAGATAATCATGCCTTTGTTTCTAGTGGCGGCCATGACGGCGGCCACGGCACAGTATCAGTTGCCCAACGCGGGCTTTGAGCAGTGGGACGGCGGTGAGACGTCGGAGCCTACGCACTGGAACTCATTCGCCACGAGCGACGGCGACTATGCGAGCCTCGCCTCGTCGACGCACCATTACCGCCGCAGCGGGCACCGTCCGGGCGGTACGGGGAGCCGATACCTGACGATATACACGAAGTCGATGCTTTTCGGGGCCGTGAAGGCCAACGGCAATATGACGACGGGTCGCATACATGCGGGGTCGATGTCGGCTTCGGACAGCGAGAACTACAACTATACGCAGCGCGGCAACGGGGAGCACAGCTGTCCGTTCACGGCGACGCCGGATTCGATGTATGTGTGGGTGAGCTACTATGCCTCGAGCGGCAGCTCGCAGGCGCAGGTGTCGGCCATACTGCACGGGGACAGCGACTTCAAGTCTCCCAACGAGGAGAGCGATGCCTCGAAATATGCAGCCAAGGCGGTGGCGCGATGCACGCGCACCACGTCGTCGGCGACGGCGATGCAGTGGCAGCGGCTGAAGGTGCCTTTCGTGTACGACGGGAGCGCGGCGCCGGCCTATATGCTGGTCAACATCACGACCAACGTCACGCCTGGCGGCGGGAGTGCCAACGATTCGCTTTCGGTGGACGACATAGAGCTGATTTACAGTGCGTGGCTCACGGGCATCAGCCTTGACGGGCTGCCGCTGACCGCTTTCGAGAAGGGGAGGCTGGACTACAGGGTGCGGGTGGCGGACACGGGCGCCCTCACGACCACGGCCGTAGAGTGGGAGACGGAGGTGGCTGACGCCAGCGTGGAGATGGAGCGGAGGCGCTTGGACGACACCACGATGAGGGTCGAGCTGAGGGTCACGGCGGAGGACGGCGAGACGGAGCACACGTACACGGTGACCCTGACGACCGACCCGGCGGCGCCGGAGGGGATAGACGCGGCAGAGGAGGGGAGGAACAGGATAGGCGTGTATCCGAACCCCACGACGCATCGCATCACGGTGGAGGCCGACGGGGAGGTGACGATAGTGGACCTGGACGGTCGCGTGCTGATGCGCAGGGAGGTGCGCGGCAGGGAAGAGATAGACCTCGGCGGATGGCCGGACGGGGTGTACCTGGTGCGCAGCGGGAATGGCGTGCGGCGCGTGGTGAAACGTGGATAAACATCATGGTATGAGCACTATGAAGAGATATGTGCTGCTCTTGCTGCTGCTGCCTGTGGCTGCCGTGGGGCAGACCAAGAAGAGCGAGCCGCTGTTTGACCAGGCGGTGGAGAAGAGTGTGGTGGGGCAGTATGAGGAGGCCATCAAGCTGCTGAGGAAGGCGGTGGATGTGGACCCGGGCTATGCGGAGGCGTGGCTGCTGCTGGGCAACCAGTATATGGCGCTGGAGCGGTATGGCGAGGCGCGGGAGCAGTATGAGCGCTGCCTTGCGCTCAACCCCCAGAGCCGCCGCTGGCGCCAGGAGGCGGAGGCGGGGATTGCCACGGCGGACTTCCGGCAGCATGCGGTGGAGAATCCCGTGCCGTTCAGGCCGGTGAACCTCGGTGCGAACGTGAACACGGAGGCCGACGAGTATATGCCGGCGCTGACGGCCGACTACAGGACGCTGGTGTTCACGCGGCGGGTGGCGCGGCGCAGCAGCACGCGGCGTGACCTGCCGCAGGAGGAGGATTTCTACATTTCGCTGTACGACACGATGGAGCTCAACTGGGGGCCGGCGCAGCGGATGCCCGAGCCGCTGAACAGCAATGCCAACGAGGGCGCCCAGACGCTGTCGCACGACGGGCGGCTGGTTATCTTCACGGCCTGCGGCCGCAACGACGAGCCCACGGGCTGCGACCTGTACCTCAGCGTGCGCACGGCGCGCGGGTGGAGCCGGCCACGCAATCTGGGCGCGCCGGTCAACACGGTCTACTGGGAGTCGTTTCCGTCGCTTTCCATTGACGGCTACACCCTCTACTTCGCCTCGAACCGGTCGGGCGGATACGGGGGTACCGACATCTGGTGCTGCACCCTCGAGGAGGGGCGGTGGAGCGAGCCTAAGAACCTGGGACCAAGTATAAATACGCCCGGCGACGAGACCTCGCCGTATATCCATTTCGACGACCGCACGCTCTATTTTGCCTCCAACGGGCACAGGGGCATGGGCGGGTCGGACCTGTATATGGCTAAACGCCTCGACGACAGCACGTGGGGCGAGGTGAAGAACCTCGGCTACCCGATCAATACCGCCGGAGACGAGGTGAACCTCATCGTGGCACCCGACGGACGGACGGCCCTTTTCAGCAGCGACCGCTACGGCGGCTATGGCAAGCAGGACCTCTACTCGTTCGTGATGCCCGCTGCGGTGCGTCCGGAGCGTATAACATTCATAGACCCAGTGGTTCAGGCGGAGAATATGCTCACGTTGGGCGATACGGTCACCCTGCCGGGCATTTTCTTCCACACGGCCAGTGACGCGCTGATAGAGAGTTCGTTGGCGGAGTTGGACCGCTTGGCAGAAGCCCTAAAGCGCCGTCCGGGACTGCGGCTCGAGGTTGGCGGTCACACCGACGATGTGGGCAGCGACGCGGACAACCTCGTGCTGTCCGAGAAACGTGCCAAGGCGGTATATGACTATCTGATTCTATGTGGTGTAGACCCGCAGCGGCTCACCTATCGCGGGTATGGCGAGAGTCGTCCGGTGGCTGACAATGGCACTCCCGAGGGCCGTGCACGTAACCGTCGCACGACACTCACTCCTCTACGCTGATTCTATGTAGGTTGGCACGTTTGGCCCTACGCAACAGACCCTCCATTGGCAGGGCAGGGGGTAGGGTAGGGGTAGAGAGGGGGTAGAGAGGGGGTAGAGAGGCTGCGAGGAAGACGTTGGGAAACAGTGTGTTGGGATTTTTGCGCGGAGCGAGTGGGGTAAGAGAATGCCCTGCAGGTGTATAAGGCGCTGGTTCTTATGTACCTGCAGGGCGGAGAGGGGGAGTCGGTCGGGTCAGAAGCCCGGTTTGCCGAGGAGGTGGAACATGTTCTTCTTGTAGAATTCGACGCCGGGCTGGTCGAAGGGGTTGACACCGAGGGTGTAGCCGCTTACGCCGCAGGCGAATTCGAAGAAGTAGATGAGTTGGCCGATGGTGTACTCGTCGATGCGTGGCACTTCGATCTGCAGCACGGGTACTCCGCCTTCGACGTGGGCGGCTATGGTGCCGTCGGCAGCGCAGTCGTTGATTTCGGTGAGAGATTTGGAGGTCAGGTAGTTGATGCCGTCGAGGTTGCGTTCGTCGGTGGGTACGGGGACGTGCTGGGCGGGTTCGGCTACGCGGAGCATGGTTTCCATCATGAGGCGTTCGCCCTGCTGGACGTATTGTCCCATCGAGTGGAGGTCGGTTGTGATGGTGATGCTGTGTGGTAGCAGGCCGCGGCCATCCTTGCCTTCGCTTTCGCCATAGAGCTGTTTCCACCACTCGGCGAGGTAGCGGAGGTTGAGCTGGCATCCGACCAGCATTTCCACCTTGGTGCCTTTGCGGTAGAGCACGTTGCGTACGGCGGCGTACATGAGGGCCGGGTTTTCGGCGAGGCTGTCTTTGTCGAGGCAGACACGACGCATGTCGCGAGCACCCTGTATCAGGCGGTCAATGTTGAAGCCGGCGGCGGCGATGGGCAGGAGTCCGACCGGTGTCAGCACGGAGAAGCGGCCTCCCACGTTGTCGGGTATGACATACATCGGGTAGCCTTCCTGGGCGGCTATGTCGTGCAGAGCTCCGCGCCGGGCGTCGGTGATGGCGACGATGCGTTGCGAGGCTTCGTTGCGGCCGTATTTCTTTTCGAGGTGAGCCTTGATGATGCGGAATGCAACGGCGGGCTCGGTGGTGGTGCCGCTCTTCGAGATGACGCATACGGAGTAGTCCTCGTTGTCGAGCAGTTCGAGCAGCTGCGCGTAGTAGTCCTCGCCGAGGGTGTGGCCGGCGTAGACGACGTAGGGGTGAGTCCCGTTGCGCCGGAAGGCGGCGAACTCCGACTGGAGTGCTTCGATCACCATGCGTGCGCCAAGATAGGACCCGCCGATGCCGACCACTACCAGCAGGCTACTTTTCGCAGCAATCCTTGCGGCGTCAGCTTTGAGGCGCGACAGCATTTCGCCGTCGAGCTGTTCGGGCAGGTCCACCCAACCGAGGAAATCGCTTCCGGCAGCGTCGCCACGAAGCAGGTGCTCGCGAGCCGCCATCACGTCGGGGGCGATGGCATCGATCTCGGCTTGGTTAGCGAAACCGAGAACATGGCTGGTTTTTACGATGATTTTTTCCATTTTTATTGGTGTTTGTTGATAAATTGTTCAATACTTTTCGCCAGTTTTTGCATGCCTCCGCAAAAAAGTTGAGAGCCTAACTGCAATATTTTCTTGAAATTAACGAAAGTGAGTAAAAAATATTTTCTGTATATTGAAAAATATATGTATTTTTGCACATTGAAATAAAGTGGATAGTAGTAATAACATATTAGAAACAAACAAGTAAAATTAAAAAGATATGCTGAAAAAACTAATTAAAGTTGGAATGGTGATGTCGCTTATGCTGACCGCCATGACTGTTTCTGCTCAAGAGAAGCAGGAGTATCCGCGCTACAGCTTCAATAGCAACTGGGCTCTCGGTGGAGACATTGCTCTCAACCAGCAGTTCAACCGCGGAGCTATGAGTTTCGGTGAAAACTGGCGTGGTTCCACAAACATCGGTATGGACATCTTCCTGCAGAAGGAACTGACCTACTGGATGAACATGCGTCTGCGCCTCGGCTTCCCCAACTTCTGGGAGCCCCGCACCGGTATGGAGAAAGACGCCAACGGTGATTGGCAGAACAGCGCTCTCTACATGGACCGTCATGGTTCCTTCTCATTTGAGCTGCTCTTCTCAATCAACAACGCTATTGCCGGTTACGACCCCGATCGTCGTTGGAGCCTGTACCTGATGGCTGGTGGTGGTCTTGCCTACAGCAACAACAGCGATGAAGCTGGTGTTGACTATGGTAAAGTTGCTGTCATGATTGACGGTGGTCTTGGCTTTGACTACCGTGTCAGCGACCACAGCCACCTCTTTTTGGAATATGGTGTTGATGTGAACGCCAATGCTCCTAACATCACCAAGCTGCCTTGGCATCACACCAATGGTATACTCCGTCTTGGCTACTACTACAACTGGGGTGCTTCTGCTGCCGATCAGGCTGTCGCCGCCCAAAAGTCGATGCTGACTCAGGAGAACTTTGGTGCCATCAACAATCAGGTCAGCAACCTTGAGAATCAGGTCGCCGCCGCCCGCAACAATGAGAAGAAACTTGAGAACCGCATTGCTGAACTCGAGGATCAACTCGCTGAGGCCCTCAAGAATCAGGGCAAGGGCAACAGTGCTGCCGCCGACAGTTTGCAGGCTGTCATCAACCAGATTAAAGCCGACCAGCTCAACTTCTACGCCATGCCTTTCTCGGTCCAGTATGACGTGAACGAGTGGCAGGTCTCGGAAGAGGAGATGGACAAGGTGAAAGCCGTCGCCCGCGTGCTGAAAGACAATGGCGATGTGAAGATTACGGTTGTCGGTTTCGCTGACCACACCGGTAGCGACCAGTACAACATGAAACTCTCTGAGAAGCGTGCCAACGAGGTGAAGCGCCTGCTCGTCAAGAAGTATGGCATCGCCGAGGACCGCATCAGTACGGACTACAAGGGTAAGAGTGTCGCCTTTGGTGATATCCAGTACGCCCTCAACCGTCGCGTCAGCTTCTATCGCGTGATTGACTAATCCAAACAATGATAAGAAATAGAGAGGCGCCCCTCGATTATGAGGGGCGCCTCTGTTATGTTCAGGAAGGTGTCAACAGCAGCTGTAACATTCGTTGGTGGAAGAGGAGACCAAGTCTTCTTGCTAATGTCACTACAGTTCGACAATCCTGTATTCTACACGGCGGTTGTTCCGCCGTCCTTCTGGGGTAGCGTTTGTGTCGATGGGCATGGATTTTCCGTAGCCTTTCCAAAGTAGACGAGATGGGGTAATCCCGTGATAGATAAGATAGTCTGCCACAGCCTTGGCGCGAGCCTCGGAGAGGATGCGGTTATGTTCTATGGAACCTTTGTCGTCGGTATGGCCGCGAAGCTCTATTTTCATGGTTGGATGGGAGTTGAGCATGTCGAGTAGCATGCGCAATTCGTTATAGGATTGAGGGAGCAAGATGCTCTCATCGGTATTGAACAGAATGTTTTGAAGAGTGATGATTTCATCTATGGAAGGAGTAGGAATGGTGTTGGCGACATGTGTATCGTCTGTGCAATCAAGACAGACAACGGACACATCGTCTATGTAGTAGTAGGCACCAGGGAGGACTGTGTTTTGGCCTTTGGTGTCGACTACACTCGAACGTTTGAAAGAATTGAAGTTTCCGATAGTCAGGTACTTCTCACCGCCTACGGCTATGAATTCACCGCTGACTTCGTACCATTGTCCCACGAATACAATGACCTTGTTAGAGGGATTGACTACTTGTGGAACATAATATGTTGCGACGGTTTGTATCTGACCATCATTTAGTATAGTAGATTCGTTGTGCATCAATATGTTCCAAGATGAGTCAGATATACGGTCGGTAGTTAGCAAAGCACCAAGTGTGGCGATGGCGTTGGGTGATTTTGCCGCTCGGTTAGCCCAGAAGCCGATGCGATAGCGACGGCCTTCCAAGAGGGGTTCCTTGAGTTCTGTCTGCAGGTATTCACGGTAGTCCTCTTTCGAGCAGTAAATGCCGCAGTAGGCATTTCCTGAATGTGCGGTTTGTACTCCCATTTTGTTGTGGGGTACTCCGGTCTCATGGCTACCACAGCTGTTGAAATAGTCGCTACTTCCGGCTGTGGGCTGCCACCAGGCATCTACGCTGCTCATCACGCCGAGTGCGTCGATGCGGTCTGGACAGCGGCTGTGTTTTTCGAACGAGGGGTTGTATATTAGGTTGCTATCATTCTGGGCGTACAAAGTAGCAAAGTGTAGAGCTGTGGCAAAGTATAGCAGAGTTGTCCATTGTCTCTTCATGGTCTTCCATATGTTTTTATTATACTTTGCCATAGCAGGTCAGCACTACGATCCCAACTATATAGTGTGCGCTGTGAGCGCCCTTTGTCGATAAGGGTTTCTCGAGTCAGGGGGTCCAGAACATTGATGATGGCGTCGGCGATGGATTCGGGAGATGAAGGATCGATATAGAGTACTGCATCGCCGCCGACTTCAGGCATCGAAGTTGTCATAGAAGCCACGACGGCTGTCTCAGCATACATGGCTTCCAAAATTGGGATACCAAATCCTTCAAAGAACGAGGGGTACACCAGTGCTTGCGATGCCGACATGAGTGCAGCCAAGTCGTTGTGGTTCACGTGTCCGAGCATGAGGATGTCGTCTTTATGGAGCATGTTGTTGTATGCGGCAGATAGCTCGTCCTGCCACCATGCGCGGCTGCCGACGACCACAAGTTTCAGGTCGTCGGCCGTATGTTCCTTTACTTTGTCGAAGGCTAAAAGCAGATTGGCCAAGTTTTTCCTTTTTAGAATGGTGCTCACGAATATCAAGAATGGTGCACCATGTGTGAAACGTTGCCTGACGGAGGCTTTCTCGCTGTCGGTGTGAGGTCGGTAGCAGGGGTTGGCACCATCATAAACCACGTCTACTTTGTCAGTACCGACGCCATAGGTGTCGCAAATATCGCGTTTAGAGTATTCCGACACGGTGGCTACACGGGTGGCATTGCGGGCAAAATGTGGAAAAAAGTGTGTCATGTAGCGTTGATGCGACGACCTGAGGTTATCATCGGCGTGCTCGAAGTTGAGGTCGTGTATGACCGTCAGCGTGGGTATGGTGGGATGCAACGGAATCATGCCATCGGGTGAAAGGAAGAGTTCTATGTTGTAGTGTTTCAAAGCCCATGGTATTGCCCATTCGAAAAACATGTACCACAGAAGTGGGTGGCGTGCCTGAGGACACAGGACTACTGGAACCTCATTTGGACCATAGAGGAATTCTGCTGCCGGTTTGCGGTCGAAAAACAAATAGAAGGTGTGCTCAGGGTGTGACTGAATCATCCGCCGGGTGGTCTCAGCCGTGAACCAGCCTATGCCATCCATCTTGCCTTTTAACAGTAGACGTGTGTTGATTGCGATACGCATAGCGTCAGAGAGAGTGTATGGTCTTGTCAATCACTCGTGGATAATATTCTTTTTCCAACAGGTGTATCTTTGCAGCAAGAGAGTCGGCGGTCTCCCCGGGGTCCACTTTGCAGCGTGCTTGGAAGAGTATGGTGCCACGGTCGTAGTGCTCATCCACTATATGTATAGTGATACCGCTTTCCAATTCGTGGTTGGCTACAACGGCTTCGTGAACGTGATGTCCGTACATTCCTTTGCCGCCGTATGCGGGCAGCAGGGCAGGGTGAATGTTGATAATGTGGCCAGGGTATGCGGTGAGAATATTTTCCGGTACCAGCCACAGAAAACCGGCCAGTATCACCCAGTCGACTCTTTTCATATACAGGTAGTCCAAGACGGAGGTGCTGTGATAAAAATCGTCGCGGCCGAAATATCGGGCCTCTAAACCTATGTTATGCGCCCTTTGGGCGATGTATGCGTCGTGGCGGTTGTATATTATGCAGACCACCTCCACATCGCTTCGTTCAGCGAAATATTCACTGATTTGCTGTGCGTTGGTGCCATTACCAGACCCTAGGATGGCCAACTTGATAGTCTTTTCCATATTTATATAGTTTTAGTAATTTTGCGGTGCAAAGGTACGAACAATTTGTCATTCATGCAAGAGGAAAGTCATAATTTCCATCTTATCTGAAAATGCCATGTTTGTCGCACGGCACCTTCGGTGGCATTGTCGCCGCTACCTATGCTTTCTTGCTCAGGCAAGAAAGTAATGGCATAGCGTGTGGCCAAAGTGATGTTTTGTCCCAGACGGAAGCGAACGAGCAGATGTCCGCGTAGTCCGCGTCCGGTGAGTGCCGGGATTGACCAAGCGTACTGCAGGTTACTCTCGCTGAGGTAGATGCGTGCATAATAGCCGTCCACGTCGAACCAAGCGACGCCCGCAGTTGCTTGCAATTGCCTGTTGGTGTAGCGAGCGGCGATGGCTGCAAGCCAGCCGTTTTGCGGCTCGCCATTTTCGCTGTTGTAGGTGGAGTATATAGCACGAGCTGTAAGTTTCCATGGCCCGCTTTCGGCTCGCAACTCAGTTTGAAGTTGGCGGCGCAAGGTATTCTCGCCTAGGTACGGATTGTGGTTGTCGTAAGGAATGTTGCGCTCTTTCTGCCGATAGTTGTAGCGAAAAGTTGCAATGGTATGTTTGCCGATGGGTCGTTCCACATGGACCTTTAGCCACCCGCCTGTTGAGGGACTGTATTTGCCGTACCGCAAAATACTGAAACTATGTAGGTCGGCACACATTACAGCACGCAGTTTCCATGGCAGTTTCACTGTTGCGTCGATTGAAAATCCTTGCTCACCCTGATTTATGCCGGCCGTGTATCCTTGTGCCGTCAGACTGTGGTATAGGTCATCATAGTGTCGGAAGCTCATGCCGACACTATTGCCAGATGGGCCGTTAATATTGACACCTACTATTGCGGCTTTATGCATATCGGCGTCGCAAGCTGCCTCGCCGTAGAAGTTGAACCTGTGCCACTGCCATTTTGCGTCCACACCTCCGTTGAAAAGACTGTTACCACGAAACAAGTTGGCGTTGTACACATAATCACGTGCAGTGGTGCTGTCGTCCAATGAAGTATGGACAGCTGTGATGCCGACAACTAGGGTTCTGTTTCGTAGTTCAAGATGTCCGCCAGCAAGATTTATTCCTACTGCGTGCGAGGCAAACGCTGACAGGTGCAAGTCGCGCCATAGGTGTACCGTGGCGGCGGCACCCTCCTGGTAGTTTTCTTCGTAGAACGTGCTTGACAGCCTCACTCCAGAACCAAAACGCATCGGTGTGCGTCCCATGAAGTTGAAGGGCTGCAATCCTGTCCATAGAGTCAGCCCCTGCCCGAATTGTAGGTTATATCTGCCAATAATCAGTCGTTCAACCTGCCCTATGTCGCTTAGCATGATGTGGTAGTTGTAGTAGTTCCCTTCTCCCCATACCTCTCCGGCATCTTTGTCGGCGGCAAGCCTTATGTTGACCTTGTTGCGGTAATTGTATGTGTAGCATGCCAAGGCTCTCAGGTTGTCGCCTTTGTAGTGTCCGTTGCCATATCCGGCGGCTTTCTCTACGGTACCGCCTATGCCGCTTATGAAAGAGTGGCGTCCTTGCCACCACCGCAGTGGACCTTGGTCGTCGATTGGCGCCACGGTAACATATGGGTAAAGTGCCTCAATACTTGTGCTGTCAAAGCCTGGTACCATCGGAAGCTCGGAGAGAGAGAGTAGTTGCCCGTATAGAGTTATATAGTTACGTAGGCCTTTGCGTTGGAACGGGGTCAATAGTGGCATGTCGTCAATAAGTGCTGTGTCGTTGAGATTCAGCGGTTCTTCACGCCAAGCCTCCAGCATGTCGCTCAGTTCTGCAGCCGCCTCTTCGTTTCCTCCGTCGTCCATCCATTGTTCTATGGCGTCATTGACAGTTTGCGACATGGCGATAGCCGATGCCGAAAGAGTAAAGAGTAATATGAGTAATCGTCTTAGAACCATAGGGTAATACTTATATGAGGGGTCAGTCCTAGACGGCTGTGTGCTTCGGCGGCGATATCTACCGATATGACATTTCTGCGCAGCCCCACGCCAAAGGTGGCCGACAAGGGGTTCGTGGACAGCCCGGCCCGCACCGCCACCACATCATCATATACATATTCCGCACCAGCCATTAGTCGGAATTGCCCGTCATGTAGCGCCTCCACTATGGTTGTCCATTCTTTTGTTGGATTATATATCAACGTGGTACGGTAGGTCCACGGTTGAGCAGTATCCCACTGGCGGCTACCGACAGACAGGTCTATATTCACCCTGTGGGGAAGTTCTATTCTTAGACCTGCGACCCCTGCAAGCCAGTGCTGCCGTGCATAGTGAGGGTCGTTGGAACCCAGGTTGAGGTACCGTAATGCGGCTGTCACGCTTAACCATTGTGTGGCCCGAATGGTAGTGGCTACTATGGCCTGTTGTTCGTGGTATTCGCTGTTGCCGTGGTGGCTATATTCGCCTTCTACGTAACCAGTCCATAAGGGTAGTAAGGCTGATACTTTCTTGTCGGCCAACTCTGTTATACCAAATGTGTTACGGTATGAGAGTGTGACGTGTCTTGAGGTGTCGTATATATGGCAACCGCCCATGGCGGCGCTGCGCGCGCTATGGGCGGTATGTGTGAATTGTGCGTCCACCGTGCTTGCTGTTGCAGTCAAGACAATCGCAAGCAGGATGCCGACCAACTTACTTCTGCTCCATCTCGTCAAGGGCTTCAAGAATGTCGGTTACATTAGCTCTGCGGCTCGAAATCTCGCCGTTGAAGGTGATGTGCGGGAAGTTGTTGATAAGGTTGACATTCGCACGTTCGGCTTCGTCCATCTCCCACAAGGCCTCAAGCTGGTCTGTAGTGACATAGATGGCTTCCACATTGTTGATGTGGCCCTTTACGAGGGTTCCCATGGTCGAGAACTGGTCGATGACAATCGAACCGCTGTAACCGATATACATGGCGTTCTCGTTGGTGGCGACCACCATTATGTTGCCCAGCGAGATGTTGTTTGTGGTGATGAGGGACATCCAGTTGGCGGTGTCGAGGTGCTCGAAGAAGCTGATCTGGTCTACCGGGCAGTTGATCTGGTAGGTCCCGGGTACGGTGTCGCGCAGGTTGACGCCAATCAGCGGGAAGGTGATGTCAGCTTCGTTGTTGGCGGTCAACAAGTTCTTCTCGCATCCGACGAGCACGGCGCCGGCATCGATTTCGTTGCCGTCCTCGAGGGTGATATTCACGTTGCACAGGGCGGAACGGAAGATCGTCGAGTCGCCGTTGGCGTAGAATTGGTCACCTTTGTCGGTGTTGGTGGGGTTGCTGGCGTAGAGGTTGATGTGTCCTACTACGTCTGCTTCAATCAGTTTGTCGATGTTGATGTCTTCGCACGAGGCAAAGCCGAACACGCAAGCTGCAACAGCAGCCAAAACGGTTAATCTTTTTTTCATAATTTTGGGGCTTAATAATTGGTTTTCATTCTGTTTGATAATAAATACCATCAAGTATTCTCGTACAAAGATAACAAATATTTTTAATATAGGAGCAGAAAGGCGGATTTTAGTATAAATTAACATTCTTTACCCCCAACTCGTAAATGCAACGCTTCGGCCAATAACTCTGAAAGGAGCGCCTTGGCCGTTAAACTCTCAAAGAAGAAGCGCAAAAATCACACTGTCCCCCATGGTAAACGCATCCACTGTACACCGTGGTACCCAAATTAGAACTGCGAAAAGCAGAAAACAAAACAGGTTACTGGCGCAGAAGCATAGAATCCCGACTACAATGCTCCCGGTGGATCAGCTCTAACTCTACCCCCTCTCTACCCCCTCTCTGGGTCCTCTCTACCCCCTCTCTGGGTCCCCTCTACCCCCTCTCTACCCCCTCTCTACCCCTTCTCTACCCCCTCTCT
>Ga0310697_10002142_pt1 | contig 21498 bp, 20 predicted proteins | sample 172DNAGHGlowgp2_FD_203883 | JGI IMG/M metagenome (GOLD analysis project Ga0310697, IMG submission 203883) | Sheep rumen microbial communities from Palmerston North, Manawatu-Wanganui, New Zealand - 1728 DNA GHGlow gp2 (v2) (version 2) | ecosystem: Host-associated > Mammals > Digestive system >... | reverse complement strand
CAACACGTTTTCTTAACACCCTCTTTATGAATTCTCGCTTCGCTCCGTGAATTGTCCTTTGGACATGAATTGCGCCTTACGGCGCATGAATTGACGGCGGAGCCGTCATGAAGGTTGGTTTTCCGTCCGAAAAACCTTCATCAATGACAACGAAGTTGTCTATTCATGCGCGCAGCGCAATTCACGGCGAAGCCAATTCATGCAGCCATGCTGCAATTCATAGGGATGTTAAGAAATGCTGAGCACTTTCTTAACATCCCCCTTTTGGGTTTGTTTTCGGTTACAGGCGGATCCCGTCGATCTCCTCGGTCAGGCGGATGATCTCGTCGATCAGGGAGCCGATGTAGTCCACGGTCGCGTTCAGCGGACCGTCGGTGCCGATGTCGACGCCCGCAAGCTTCGCCAGGTCCAGAGGCGCCTTCGAGCCGCCCGCGGCAAGGAAGCGCTTCCAGTCCGCAACGGCGGGCTCGCCTTCCTCCCGGATGCGCAGCATCGCCTGCGTGGCGACCGTGAGCCCCGCGCTGTAGGTATACGGATACAGTCCCATGTAGTAGTGCGGCTGCCGCATCCACGTGAGCTCGGCGCCTTCCGGGATCTCGACCGCGTCGCCCCAGAACAGCTCGAGGTTCTTGCGGAAGATGTCCGAAAGGATGTCCGCGTTCACGCTGCCGCCCGCGTCGATGATCTTGTAGACCTCGCGCTGGTACCACGCCTCCCGAAGGTGCGTGACGAAGTTGTGATAGTACGTGTTCGAGATCACGCTCGAGAGCACCCAGCGGCGGAAGCGCTTGTTCTCGCTCGTCTGAAGCAGGTAGTTCGCGAGCAGCAGCTCGTTCATCGTGGACGGCGCTTCGACAAGGTACATCGACGGGCTGCAGTCGAAATAGGACTGCGCGGCGTCGCCGTACATGCTCTGTCCGGCGTGTCCGAGCTCGTGCGCGACGGTGAACACGTCCGACATGCGGTCGTTCCAGTTGAGCAGGATGAACGAATTCTGCCGGTAGATGCCCGAGCAGAAGCCGCCGGTGGACTTGCCGATGTTCTTTGCAAAGTCGATCCAGCGCTCGCGGTATGCGCGATCCACCATATCGGTGTAATCGGCGCCGAGGATCGAAAGCGCGTCGTGCACATAGCGCTGCGATTCCGCGATCGTGACGCGCGGATCGTATTCCGGGTCCACCGCGATCTTCAGATCGGCAAACGTCATTTTGTCGAGCCCGTGCTTTTTCTGCAGCAGCTTTGCGTAGCGGCGCATATGCGGCGCGAGACGCCCGGTGATCACGTCGATCTGGCGGTCGTACATCTCCCGCGTCACCTTCTGCTCAAACAGAAGATACTCGAATACGTCCTTGTGCCCGCGCAGCTCGGACATGACCTTTTCCTCCGTGACGTGCGCGTTGTACGCGGTCGCGGTGGTGTTTTCGTACTTTTTCAGCGTATCGTAGAACCGCCGGAACGCGGCGCGGCGCACCGCGGTGTTCGCTTCGAGCTCGTAATCGTCCTCGAACAGCGAATAGCCCATTGGGTATTCCTTCCCGTCGACCGTAATGGGATCGAACGCGATGTCCGCCAGCTTCAGCGTGTTGTAGACCTCATACGGCACGCCGAACGTCCTGCCGAGCGCGGCAAGCACCTTCTCCGTTTCGGGCGAAAGCATGTGCGCCTTCTTCGCAAGCAGGTCTTTAAGATACACGCGGCAGCCCTTCGCAAGCTTCACCGCAGCTTCCAGTTCTTCCGTCGGCGCCAGCAGGATCTCGCTGTCGACGAACGCCAGCTCCTTATACAGGCGCGTCATCTCGTCGCCGATCTTTTCGTTGCGTTCGCGGAGCGCGTTGTCGGTATAGTCCGCTTCCACCGCAAGCCCCGTATACGACCAGATGTTGTCCAGCGTCGGAAGGAACGCTTCCATCTCATCGAGACAGGCGACGATCTTTTCCGCGGTCGTGAGCTTTCCCGCATACGTTTCGACAAAGGTTTTGACCCGCTTTTTCAGCGCGTCGAGCGCCTCCCACATCTGTGATTCCTCCGCAAAAATCAGCGAAAGATCCCACGTTTCCTGCACAGGAACGTCTTTGCGTGCGCACAGTGCCATATCTTCCTCTTTCCGCCCGCGCCGGGCATTTGTTTTCCGGCGTCGGGCCGGTCCTTCCGATCCATATTAGCACAGAATCCGCACGGATGCAACGGATTCGCGTTCCGTTTCGCGGGAAAAAAAGAAAGGGCTTAAAAGCCCTTACGTAGAGGGTGTTTTTGAACAACCCTTCCGTCTTTTGCTCCGCAAAATCCACCCTCCCTTGCACAGGGAGGGCTTTTTCTTGCGTATATGCAAGGCTCCCCTGTGCAAGGGGAGCTGTCACCGACAGGTGACTGAGGGGTTGTACTTGAAAACGCTCTTGACAAACCGCCTCTTGCCTGCCCTTTCTTTTGATGGTTCAAAATTATGCCTTGGGACCGGCGTTCTTGATCGCCTCGGGCATGTCGGGATACTTCGCCTCGAAGTTCTTCTGGAACATGCCGGCAAGCTTCTTCGCCTGCGCGTCGTAGGCTTCCTTGTCCGCCCAGAGATTGCGCGGATCCATGATCTCCGCAGGCACGTCCGCGCCGGGCACGAACGCCGGCACGTCGAGGTTGAACACGTCGTTGTGCGTGAACGGGACGTTCTCCTTTGCATACGCGTCGTTCAGCGCGGCGGTGATCATCGCGCGGGTGTAGCGCAGCTTCATGCGCGGGTTCTTGGTGCCGTCCGGATTGACCGCGGGACCGGAGACCCAGCCGGTGTTCACGAGGTAGACCTTCGTGTTGTACTTTTCGATGCGCTCGCCGAGCATGCCCGCGTAGACCGAAGCGCGCAGCGGCATGAACGGCTCGCCGAACAGCGTGGAGAACGTCGGGACCGGCTCGTTGATGCCGATCTCGGTGCCGGCGACCTTGGAGGTAAAGCCGGTGACGAACTGATACATCGCCGCTTCCTTAGAAAGCAGGGAGATCGGCGGGAGCACGCCGAACGAGTCGCAGGTCAGGAAGATGACGACCTTCGGGATGCCGCCGATGCCGGGGATCGCGGCGTTCGGAATGAACTCGACCGGATAACCGACGCGGCTGTTGATCGCAAGGCTCGGATCGGAATAGTCCGGATGACGCTTGTCGTCGACCACGACGTTTTCGACCAGCGCGCCGAAGCGGATCGCGCGGTAGATCTCCGGCTGCTCCTCCTCGACGAGATCGATGCACTTTGCGTAGCAGCCGCCCTCGATGTTGAAGATGCCCTCGTCGTCCCAGCCGTGCTCGTCGTCGCCGATCAGCATGCGGTTCGGGTCGGCGGACAGCGTCGTCTTGCCGGTGCCGGAAAGACCGAAGAAGACTGCGGTCTCTTTCGTTTCGGGGTCCATGTTCGCCGAGCAGTGCATCGGCAGCGTGCCCTCCAAAGGCAGCACGAAGTTCATGGTGGAGAAGACGGACTTTTTGATCTCGCCCGCGTACTGACTGCCGGCGACGAGGATCATGTGCGCCTCATAGTCGATCATGATCGCGGCTTCGGAGCGCGTGCCGTCGATCTCCGGGCTGCACTTGAAGCCCGGGCACGCGATCAGCGTGTAATCCGGCTCGCCGAAGGAAGCCAGTTCCTCCTCGGTCGGACGGACGAGCAGGTCGCGGATGAACAGCGCCTCGCTTGCGAGCTCGCAGATCACGCGGAATTTCTTCGCGTACTTCTTGTCCGCGCCGGCAAAGCCGTCGAACACGAACACGTCGCGTCCCTGCAGGTATGCGACCATCTTGGACTTGATGGCGTCGAACTTTTCGCGCTTCACGGGCACGTTGACCTTGCCCCACGCGATCAGGTCGTGGACGCCCTCGGAATCGACGATGAACTTATCCTGTGCGCTGCGGCCGGTGTACTTGCCGGTTTTCACAAGCAGCGCGCCGTTGTCCATGATCACGCCTTCCTTGCGTTCCAGCGCATGCTCATAGAGCTCCGGGACCGTCAGGTTGCGGTAGACCGCCTTGGGATGAATAATACCGAGAGATTCGAGATTCATATCGTTCGCTCCTTTACATAATAATCTTCGCGGAGCGGCGGTTTTCCCATACCGCCCCATCTTAGCTTCAGTATACTCCCTCCCGCGTTCGATTGCAAGCACATTTCACGCGCCGCAAGGCGCAATTCATGTCCGCAGGACAATTCACGGCGCAGCCAATTCATGTTCCGAAGGAACAATTCATGAACAATCCCTCCGCCTCGTTCCTCGGCACCTCCCTTTACACAAGGGAGGCTTTTGGTCCGCACATACAAGGAGGCCCCCTTGTGTAAAGGGGGCTGTCACCGTTAGGTGACTGAGGGATTGACAAAGCGCGTAAACGCCGTGTCCACCTCATCCGCCTAACGGCACCTTCCCCTCAAGGGGAAGGCTTTTGGAACGCGCTTCGCCTCCTCAGGATGACATGCGAGGGAAGCATAAAGCCGTATGGACATTCTCTGTGCATAAAATCCTATCTGGAATGCTCTGATTTCACTATTTCACGAACAGGTTTGCATACCACGCGAAATAAACGATTGCAAGTGACAGCAGCGGAATACCGAGCGCAGTTGCGATCGCCCGCATCACGTTTCCCTTTGCCGTGCGCTGCCGGAACTTCTCTCTTTCCTTTTCGGCATACGCCTTGCGGTTGCGGATTCTGTTGCCGCGATACAGCGTAAATCTTCTCGAAAAACTTGTCAGGATAAGCGACAGAAACACCATTACTGCCGTGACCCGGAGCACAAATAACAGCCAATCGCTTTTCAGCCAGATGTTTGCGATCATTGCAACGACAAAAAGCACATAGGATACAAGAAAGATCCAGAACAGCACATAGTATTCAACGAACACGCTTTTTCGGATATCCCAAAATACAAACTTCCGAAAGCTCTTATGACGGTTCGCTTTGCGAAAGATCCGTCTTGCGCTCTTTCTTCCGCGGAAAAACCGGACGTCGTCCTCAAACCGTACGCAAAACGGTGCGAAGAAGATCGCAAGCGCAAGCGTAAACAGAAGCAGAACGCCGACGGACGCCAGAATATTGCGAACGATCATAGAATTGCTCCATTCGTTAAACAGTCGGATTGCAATTGAGCCCGTTCCGGAAGAGCAGGATGCGCAATACCGCGAGAACGATCCATTTGCTGCCGCATACGGCGACCCAGATCCACAGGAGCGGCAACCGTTCCGACGCGGCTGCAAACAGCAGAAACGCATCGGAAAGCAGTGCGACGACCGCATATCCGAGATACAGCCTTCGGATCCTCTGCGCCGTCTCCGGCTTCCTGCACTCCGCTGCGACGGAGGCAAGCGTGAGCCTGTCCCAAAGCGAAAGCTCCCGCAGACGTTCCGTTCTTTTCTTCTTTCGCACATACTTTCCGCAGCCGCCGAACCGCAGCGCAAGCAGCGCTCGGCGGAAGCTGTACAGAATCAGCCCGTCGAGCAGCAGGACCGAGAGCATGAGCAAAGCTTGTTTCACGTTTGATACCTGTCCTTCCGCGTTCTCCGATCTGATAACGAAACGATCGTTTCCGAAACAGCCGGGAAATGCCGTTTCATTGTCTTTTCTGCGAGACCTCATTTCCCGATACCATCCTATCAAAACAGGACCGTATCTGTAAACCGGTCCTTTTCGGAAATAGATTGCCGTATATTGTGAAAAACGCGGAATTACAGCCGAAGCCGCGCCTCATTCCTGATAGATCTCGTGCTTTAAGCACTCCTTCATGTAGAGAATGCAGTATTCCTCGAAGGTGTCCTCGTGCTCGCTGCTCGAAAGCAGCATCCGGAGCACCTGATAAGGGATCACGATGTTGCCGGTCGTGTCCTTCTTGCTGTTGCGCGCCGCCATGTGGATGATCATCTCGCGCGTGTCCTTCGCCTCGAACGCGGAGAGGTAGTGCGCGCGCGCCTTCTCGCGGTAGCGTCGGCACGCCTTGTTGTGCAGGATGCGCAGCACCGTCGCGATGCCGAAGGTGATCGGCAGGAACGCCGACAGCGAGATCCACGGCGGGATCCGCGTCAGAAATCCGTAGAAATCGTTCCAGCCGCCGCGATCCTCGCCCACGACCGCCACCATCATATAATAGATGCAGGCGTAGATGAACACCGGGATCAGCGAAAGGAACGTCGCCGCAAAGCGCAGGTGCGTATCCTTCAGAACGAAGCAGAACACGGCGATCGCGAGGATCGGGCAGAGCCCGTGCAGGAAGAAGCGCGAGCCCGTGAAGATCAGCACGAATCCCTTGAACGGCGCGAGGATGAAAAGCGAGACGAGGAACGTCAGCGAAAGCGCGGTCGACGCGACGAACAGCAGGTACACGAGCCAGTCCGGCAGCCGGAAATAGCCGTTCCGGAGCCCGTCGACCGTGTACGGCAGCGTCAGAAACATCGCGATGCCCATGAAGATGTTCGAGTTCACGGTGAACATGCAGAACGTCTCGATCCCCATGTGATCGAAGTTCTCGTCGTGCAGCGTGGTGAGGTTCATGACCACGCCGACGCACGTGCAGATCACGACCGCCGCCGAAAACAACAGCGTCAAAAGGCATTTTCTGCGGTTGATCCTTTGAATGCCGTTCATAGCGCTTTCCTCCTTGCGTTCCTGTTCTTATAGTAAAGAATCCCGCCCGCGCTGTCAAGCGGATCATGCGTTTGCCCGCGGTTCGGGACGCGTCGGAGGCGCGATTTATATGTGAAGCGCGATTGACGGCGGCTGCGACGCCATAGATCATGGGCAAGATCACAGAATGTTTTACTGGTAAAACCGGAAACGCTATGCTATAATGATATCATGAAGAAGTTTTGGTGTCTTTTTCTGATCGCGATCCTTTTGCTGGGATGTGCGGACGATCCGGACGCGCCGATCGGGGTCGTGACCCCCGCGCCCGAAACGCCGGCGGCCGTTGAAGCGACGGCGGTCCCGGAAACGGCGGAGCCCGACGCGACGCCGTCCCCCGCCCCGACCGAAACGCCCGCGCCGGAGCCGACGCTTTCGCCCGAGGAACGGCTTTACAACTACATCGACGGCATGACGGACGCCGAGAAGATCGGGCAGCTCTGCATGTTCGGCTTTACCGGCACGAAGGAGATCAGCGCGGACTTCAAAAAGATCCTGCAGGAATACCGGATCGGCGGCGTGATGCTGTACGGTCAGAACGTGTCTCGCACAGACAGCGACGGCGGCTTCGACCGGTGCGCCGCGCTCACGGACAGCGTCCGGCGCGCAAACAGGAGCGGGATCCCGCTTCTGATCGGCATCGACGTCGAGGGCGGCAGGGTCACGCGGTTCCGCTGGAAAAAAACGCTTTCGAGCGCGCGCACGCTCGGCAAAAAGAACGATCCGGACAAGGCGCGGGAGCAGTTCCGCTACATTGCGGATGGGCTTTCGAGCGCCGGGATCAACATGGACCTTGCGCCGTGTCTGGACATTTCGGAAGCGCCGGGCGAGACGTTTCTGGGGACGCGGATCATTTCGTCCGACAGCGACGTCGCGGCGGAGATCGGGCTTGCCTGCGTCGAGGGACTGCACGACGGCGGGTGCCTGTCCGTTGTCAAGCACTTTCCGGGGCATGGGGGGACGAACGCCGATTCGCACGAGTCCACGCCGGTCGTGAACAAGTCGTACGACGCGCTCGCGGATTACGATCTCGTCCCGTTTCGGGAGGCGCTCGGCACGGTGGACGGCGTGCTGGTCGCGCACATCCTGTACCCGAAGATCGACGACAGACGCATCGCAAGCCTGTCCGAAGCGTTCATCGACGGGCTTTTGCGGGGCGAGCTCGGGTACGAGGGCGTCGTGATGAGCGACGATTTCCGCATGAACGGGCTCCGGCAGCAGACGTCGCTGAAAAACGGCGCGGTGCAGTTCATCCTTGCCGGCGGGGACCTGATCCTGTGCGGCGCGAACCACTCGTACCAGCGGGAGATCCTAAAGGGGCTCACCGAAGCCGTTGAAAACGGCACGATCGGCGCGGATCGGCTGAACGAAAGCGTATACCGGATCCTTTCGGCAAAGATGAAGACCGGCTGGGATCCGTTTGAAAATGAGGATTGAGGAGAAAAACATGGCAAAGATCGGATTTGACAACGACAGGTATATCTCGATGCAGTCGCAGAAGATCATCGAACGCATCGGGAAATTCGGGGACAAGCTGTATCTGGAGTTCGGCGGCAAGCTGTTCGACGACTACCACGCGGCGCGCGTGCTGCCGGGCTTCGAGCCGGACAGCAAGATCCGGATGCTGGAAACGCTGAAGGATTCCGCCGAGATCATCATCGCGATCCACGCGGGCGACATTGAGCACAACAAGGTCCGAAACGACCTCGACATCGCCTACGACCGCGAGGTGCTGCGGCTGACCGACGCGTTCCGCAAGAAGGGACTGCTCGTTTCCGGCGTCGTCATCACGCGGTACGCGGGGCAGCCCGCCGTCGACGCGTTTGCGGACAAGCTCCGCCGCCTCGGCGTCAGGGTCTTCCTGCACTATCCGATCGCGGGCTATCCGCAAAACCCGTCTCTGATCCTGAGCCCCGAGGGCTTCGGCAGAAACGAGTTCGTCGAGACGACGCGGCCGCTGGTCGTCGTCACCGCCCCGGGTCCGGGCAGCGGCAAGCTTGCCGTGTGCCTTTCGCAGGTCTACCAGGAGTACGCGCGCGGCGTGCGCGCGGGCTATGCGAAGTTCGAGACCTTCCCGATCTGGAACCTGCCCGTGTCGCATCCGGTCAACCTTGCCTACGAAGCGGCGACGACCGATCTCGACGACGTGAATCTCATCGACCCGTTCCATCTCGAGGCGTACGGCAAGACGACGACGAACTACAACCGCGACGTCGAATCCTTCCCGGTGCTGAACGCCATGTTCGAGCACATCTACGGGACCTCGCCCTATCATTCGCCGACGGACATGGGCGTCAACATGGTCGGCTTCTGCATCACCGACGACGAAGCGGTGCGCAAGGCCGCCTGTCAGGAGATCATCCGCCGTTATTATCAGGCGGCGTGCGCGTGCAAGCGCGGACTGATCGACCGTGAACAGGTCGACAAGGCGGAGTTCATCATGACCCGCGCGGGCGTGACGATCGCGGACCGGCCGGTCGTGGCGGCGGCGCTGCAGAGAGACAAAGAGACCGGCGGCGCGGCGATGGCGATCGAGCTGCCGGACGGCACGATGGTCACCGGACGGAACGGTTCCATGATGGGCGCCGCGGCGGGCGCGCTGATGAACGCGCTGAAAGCGCTTGCGGGCATCCAGCCGGACATCGACCTCATTGCGCCGATCGTTCTCGAGCCGATCCGTGAGCTCAAAACAAACCATTTCGGCAGCGAAAACCCGCGTCTGCACAGCGACGAGCTTTTATACGCGCTTTCTATCTGCGCGACGATGAATCCGACGGCGGGACGCGCCATGAAGGCGCTGGGAAGCCTCAAGGGGGTGGAAGCGCATTCGACCGTCATGCTCTCGCGCGTCGACCTCGAGGTCTACCGCCGGCTCGGCATCAACCTGACCTGCGAGCCGCAGCGCAAGACCAACCGGCTCTTTGACAAGAATTAAGCCATGAAACGCGTTTTTGCAGTATTGTTCATCCTGCTGCTGCTTTCGGCGTGCACCGGGCAGCCGGAGCCCGTGCCGATCGCGGCGGCGAGCGCAGCGCCCGCAGACGAGGACGCGATCACGCTGGTCACGCCCGCGCCGACCGAGGTCCCGACGCCGACGCCGGAGCCTACCGAGGCGCCGACGCCCGAACCGACGCCCGAACCGACCGCCACGCCGGAGCCGACGCCGGAGCCGGAGCCCTTCGTGCCGAAGATGCTGCCGGAGACCGTGCGCGTGAAAAACGGCTATACCGGATCGGGCTTTACCGGGATCGTGCGGCGCAATTCCGACGGCGCGTTCTTCGCCTACGGAACCGTGGGCGACGCGGAGCCGCGTTTCTATCCCTGCGACGAGAACGGTACGGTCGCGCCAGGCGAAGCCCCCGCGCCCGATACCCTCGTCGTGCCCGCCTATACGCCGGCAGAGCCGCCGAAAGCGGACGGTGAAAAGCTGCTGGTCGTGTACCTCGGCACGCAGTGCGTCGTCGGGTTCGAGGGAAAGGACGGCGACTGGTCCGAGCTTCGCGTCATGATCTGCTCGACCGGGCGGCAGAAGCACGAAACGCCGGCGGGGACCTATAAGATCACCGACCGCTATCAGTACAAGATGCTCGGCACGACAGAGGAATCGCACTGCTACGGCTTCTGGGCAAGCCGCTTCAAGACGCATCATCTGTTCCATTCGGTGCCGATCAGCTACGACGCCGGACGCGATCAGGACAAGGCGCACCGCATGTGCAGCATGCACAAGTACGAAAAGCTCGGCACGGTCGCGTCGGACGGGTGCGTGCGGCTGACGGTCGCGGACGCGAAGTGGATCTATGATTTTTCGGAGACCGGCAAGGTCACCGTGCGCGTGCTGAAGGCGAACGGTCCGACGCCGACTAAGCCCCCCGCCGTCATCTGGGAGGAGCCGTACACCGACAAAAACGGCTACGGCTGGGACCCGACCGATCCCGATCCGCGCAATCCCTACCTGCTGCTTGCGACGCCGGAGCCGGCAGAGGAACCGTAACCCCGACTCTTGAAAATGCCGGATTTCATATAGAAGCAGAGGCGTCATAGAGGCTCCGCAATTTCATAAAGGATGTATCAGATATGCTGAAAAAGGTTTTTATTGTATTCCTGGCATTTATCCTGAGCGCTTTCGGTTTCACCGGCTGCAACCGTAAAACGGAAGAACAGCCAGACAGCGAAGTGACCGATCTTCAGATCGTGCTGCTGAACAGCATTCTGTACAAAGACAGTCTCACCGCGCTTGAAGGGAAATCCGTTGAAGGTCATGACGAGCTGATCGATGATAAATACAAAAACAATATTCCCGGAGGCGATCGGCTGATCGACCAGCTCGAAGGATTTACGCTGATCGACTATGACTACGGAGATGTCACCGGGTTCAAGGCGGCCGCCTTTACAAAGGGCAGCAACCTTGTGATCGTTTACGGCGGAACGGATCACTGGACTGATTTCCTTGATGATATCTTTGCAGGCTTGTTTGATTTTTCCGCACAGGACGGACAGGCAAAGGCTTTTTCAAAAGAGATTGTCAAAACGCATCAGGACTATGATCTGTACATCACCGGTTACTCTATGGGCGGAAGGCTATGCTATCTCGGGACGGAAGAAGTCATAGACGCCTATCCCGGCGTTCATCTGAAGAAGGTCCGTACTTTTAACGGTCTCGGCGTAAAAGAAGCCCTCGATTTTACGGACAGCAATCTGAGCAATATCCATAATCTGAAAAGGAAATTCGGCGGCGTAACGTATGATTATTTTGTCGATTTTGACATCGTTTCAGATAAGAGCGCTCCCGACAGTTTCATGCATAATCTCGGATACAATCATATCGGTACGGAAATCCGCGTTTCTTGTACAAACACGGTTGATACCGACGTAATGAAAAGGCACGATTTGTTTTCGATCATCAGATACCTGATGGATCATCCGGAACCGGAGGCAATCGTCGGCAGCGATCATGAATTGCAGACGCCGACGCCGATCCCCGATTCTCCTGCTCCGACCGCACAACCGACGCAGCAAGAAGCAAGCATCGACTTTTTGTTCGGTGATTGGAGCACGTCAGACGGGGTGCTGCTTTCGTTTTATGATGACGGTATTTTTGAAATGGAGTGGGGTTACTTTCCTTATGAACAAGGGGAATGGTATGCTGAAGCCATATCGAATGACACGTATTATTTGGAGATGGAAGGATCTCTGATCTTGTCTTTCATGTCCATGGCATACGGCTCAGCGGATTCCGATTATCATTTTGAGATCCTGAAACGCAGTGAAAACAGCTTTTATCTGGTACAGGTGTACGGCAGCTACACCGCCGAGAGTTCCCCGTGCAAACTCTTATTTACACGGGATTAACGCGAAAACCGTATCAGGCGCTTTTCGTCGGATCTGTCCATACCGGAAACCCTTCAGAACGATATAACTGAAACGGCATAGCCTGCATAAACGCAAGCCATGCCGTTTTTTCAGAGTATCGTCGAATGCGTTTTTTCTCTCCTTATGCCGATCTGTCGCTGCAGCCGCAGTCCGGCGCGCCCGTCATTCCGGAATACCCGCCTCCGGGGTCGGCTGCGGATCCAGGACGAGCTCGATCTCGCCCATCGACTCGGTGATCTCGCCGAGCCGTTCGATCAGCGTCAGACCGAACGTGCCGGTCTCGAGGTTTGCGTCGCGCACGGCGCGGAACAGGATGTAATTGCCGTCCTCCTCCACAAGCGAAAGGAAGCCGTCCTTCTGCGCAAAGCCCGAAAGCGACGACGTGTGCGTCGTGAAGCGGAACCAGCCGACCTTTGAAAGCGTGTCCTCGTTCGCGCCGAAATGGTAGGTATAGAGGAGATCCGGCTCGTCGTCGAGGTCCATATCGGTCAGGAGCACGTCGACGACGCCCTTGCCGTCCTCGCCTTCGCCGAGGCGGTAGTATTCGCCGTCCTCGACCACGTACGAGCAGCCGAGGTCGATGCTGCGGATCACGGTAAAGCCCTGCGCGTTTTCCGGCGTCAGGTCGATCCAGCGCGTCACGTCGGACAGATACTCCGAATAATCGTCGAGATGCCCCTGCGAGATCCCGAGCTTGTCGAGCGGCGGAGCAGAGGGCGGGTTCTTATCCGCGGGGTATACGCGGTCCGGCAGCGGCGTGGGCTCCGGCGTCGGCGTCGCCTCCGCCGTGTATCCGCCTCTGCTGCAGCCGCGGCGCACGCGAAGCGTCACGTATACCGCCGCAAACAGCAGCAGCGCGGAGATCACGATGCAGCTCACGACGAACGCGCCTTTTCCGAGCAGCTTTTTCCATACCGGTTTCCGATTTTGTTCCATCAAAGCGCCTCCAATGCATGTATTGCTCCGTTGAGACCTTCCAGAAGCCGGTTCAGATGGATCCCGTCGATCAGACGGTGATTGACCTGTACGGTATAGGAAAGCATTTTTCTGCCCTTCTCATCCGGTTCGAAGCGCCCCCACAGGATGCGGGGCGTGCTGTCCGTATTGTCAAGCGGGAACTCCTGCGCGATGTGCGCGTAGTCGAACCACGGCGTCGACGAGATGTATACGTCGTGCCCGGCTTCGTCCGCCTCGGCGGTCGGGATCGGGGACGGGTTCGCCTGCTCCGCGGCTTTCATCCGCGCCGCGAACGAAACGGGATCCTCGCCGTCGATCCACGGAATCCCGCAGATGCCGAACAGCTCGTCGTCCCACTGGTACGTATAGGACGGGCTGCGGCGATCCAGAAGCCAGACCTCGTCGCCGCGCAGCTCGTACCGGAACGCCTCGACGCCGTTCACCGCCCGCATCGTGACCCAGATCATTACCGCGTAGAACGATACGCCGCGCCGCTTTGCAAACGCCGCCGCCTCCGTCACGTCCAGCCGCCACGTCAGGCTGTAAAAGGGGACCTCGAGCCGCGCGAACAGCCTGTCGTGCGCGTCGCGGTTCCAGCTTTTCCGGTCGATCCGCCGTTCCATGCTCAGAAGACCCTCCTTGCGAACACGAACGCCTCCGTCCAGTACTTGCTCGTGATCTTGTTGGTAATGACCTTGCCCTCGCCCGAGGACGGATAGATGATCTGCCCGCCGCCGAGATAGATGCACACGCAGTTCACGCTCTCGTTGCCCGGGGTCATGAAGAAGCAGAGATCGCCCGGTTCAAGGTCGTCGATCGACTCCACAAGCTGCCAGCTGTCATACTCGGAATAGCCCTTGCTTGTCTTGTGCTTGACCTTGACGCCGACCTTGTTGAGACAATAGTACACAAACCCGCCCGGATCGAAGCCGGTCTCCGGATCGGTGCCGCCGCGGCGGTACTCCGTATCAAGGAACGACTTTGCGACGTCGCAGAACTGTTCCGACTTCGTGCGGTCCGGCTCCGGCGTCGCGGTGGGCGCCGCAGTGGGCTCGGGCGTCGGCGCTTCGGTAGGCTCGGGCGTCGGCTCTGCGGTGGGGACCTCCGTGGGTTCCGGCGTGGGAATCTCCGTGGGCTCCGCGGTCGGCGGGTCGTTCAAAATGATCGCTTGCGGCGTCTCCGCCGCGTCCGTCGCGCGGACGCTCGCCTTCTCCGTCGGGTCCGGGGTGACGATCTCGCCGACGATCTGTATCTTTTCCGTATCCGTCCGGGAATCGATGATGTTCGCCTGCGTATTGCAGCCGAGCAGCATTGCGGCGCCGAGCAATCCCGCGGCGATCGCCATACTTCGCTTCATTCGGATACACCTCCTGACATATCGTGTGGATAGATTATAAAGGAACAATGTCACCGAACCGTAAACGGAATGTGAACAATTCGTAATTCTTGCGCACGGGCGCGTTTTTTTCGGCAGGAAATCGTCCGCGCATCCATATTTTGCAAAAAGACCTTTTCAAGCATCGCGCGATATGCTATTCTTATAATAGGATCATATGAAATACAGGAGGGGCATATGGAACAGACATCCGGCGGTCCGAAGAAAACGGGAAAAGCCGTCCCGATCTGGCTGGTCATCGTGCTGTGCTGCGTCATCGCCGCGATGGCGGTCGCGCTCTGCGTGATCCTGCTGCCGCGCTGCTATACGATCCGCTGCGAGCGGGTCAATACGCCTGCGCCCGAAGCGGCGGCAACCGCTTCCGAACCTGCGCCGACGGCGGAAACGCCGCCCGAAACACCGCTGCCGACGCCAAAACCCACGGAGGTCCCGACGCCCGCGCCGACCGAGGTCCCGACGCCCGAGCCGACGCCGGAGCCCACGCCGGAGCCGACCGAGGCGCCGACGCCCGAACCGACGCCTACGCCCGAACCCACGCCGACCCCGACCCCGACGCCCAAGCCCACGCCGACGCCGACGCCCGCGCCGACCGCCGTGCCGGAATACTTTATGTTCGGCGGCAAGAAGATCAAGACCGGCGAAACGAAGATCAACGGCAAGGACCTCGGCATCAACGGCAAGAGCAAGAAGCTGAAGCATATCACGCCGGAGGAGGTCGCCAATCTGGTTGCGCTTTGCCCCGGTCTGGAGGAATTGTATCTCGATTACTGCTATCTGGACGATTACAAGCCGCTCGGCAAGCTCAAAAAACTGCAGAGACTGCAGCTGTCGAACTGCGGCGAGGGCGGCGGCAACGCGATCACGGACATCGGCTGGATCAAGGATCTCACCGAGCTGCGCAGGCTGAACCTTGTGAACAACAACGTCAGCGACACGGCGGCGCTCGGCGGGCTCAGCAGAATGACGCATCTGTATCTCGGCGAAAACCCGCTCACGGATGAGGATCTGGAACCGATCGGCAAGCTGAAAAACCTCGATACGCTGTCCCTGTACAGCGTCAAGAAGATCACGAACGTCAAGCCGCTGTCGAACCTGTCGAAGCTGACGTTTCTGCACATCGGAGAAAACAAGAAGCTCAAGGACGTCAAGCCGCTGACCTCGCTGAAAAAGCTCGTGTATCTCCGGCTGAACCACACCGCCGTGAGCGATCTTACCGACTTCGGCAAGCTGACCTCGCTGAAAAAGCTGGATCTTTCGGGATGCCCGATCGACGAAAACAAGGTCTCCTCGCTGAAGGGCTGCAAAAAGCTCGAGAAGATCGTCATCGAAATGGGCGACGTCAACACCTTCAACGCGATCCTCAACCTGATCAGCGACGGCTGGCAGGTCCACTTCCAGTATAAGTGGCTGGACAACTGACGGACGCGCGAAACCGAACCGGATCCTGTCGGGACGTATCCCGGCAGGATCTTTTTTGCGCCCGCGCCGAACGTGAAGAACCGCCATGCGATCCCTTTCGGTATTTCACACAGCGGTCCTTCACGGATTATGAGGTTGGGGCATTCCTGCAGGGAGACGGGGCTTCTCCGTGCAAGTCTTCGCAGATCGTCCATCAAGAACCGGATCGTTTGCGGCGATCGGCTGATGGTTTATCCGGTACGCAGGTAGTGCGTTGCGCACTTTTTTTTTTTCGGTTCGCCGCAAACCATCCGCGTTTTCTGAAGCACTCCGCTTCCATTTCGCTTCGCTTCATTACGGCGGCAGTTCGCGCGCTTCCCGCGCGTACCATGCTTCGTTACAGCGGTGCCATCGCGCGTACCATCTCTCCTTTTTTGACGATCTGCCCGCGTGTCGAAATGCGTTCGACACGCGGAAATATTCATCCGGCTTTCTTGCTCTGCTCCTCCATCAGGAGCTTGTCCGCGACCAGCGCGATGAACTCGCCGTTCGTCGGCTTGTCGTTCTTGCCGTAGATGTTGTAGCCAAACAGCGCATTGAGGTTTTCGATCTTGCCGCGCGTCCAGGCGACTTCGATCGAGTGGCGGATCGCGCGCTCCACCTTGCTTGCGCTGGTGTTGAACTTTTTCGCGATGCCGGGATAGAGCTCCTTGGTGATGCGGTTGATGAGGCTTTGATCCTCATAGACCATGCGGATGCCTTCGCGGAGATAGTGATAGCCCTTGATGTGCGCCGGAATGCCGGCGACGAGGAAGATCGCCGTGACCTTTTCGTCAAACGATTTCGGCGCCTGCTGATACGAGAGCACGCCGCCGCTCTTGCGGTCGTTTTCCAGCGTGTCGAGCGCGCGCTTCAGAAGCGTTTCCGGCTCGATCGGCTTCACCATGAAGTACCGCGCGCCGAGCGTGCAGCAGCGCCGCACCATCGTTTCGTTGCGCAGCGCGGAGATCACGATCACCGCGGGCGCTGCCGCGCCGCAGACCGCCGGCAGCTGTTCGAGAACCGTCAGCCCGTCCGTGTTCGGCATGATAAGGTCCAGCGTGATGAGATCGTAATGCTTGTCCCGCAGGCGCTCCAGCGCCTCGCGCCCGTCCGCAGCCGTGTCGACTTCGCCGACGCGCTCCTCCGTCAAAAGATAGCCTTTCATCATATCGGTGAAACGCGTGTCGTCGTCCACCAGCAGGATCCGAAGTTTACTCATGCCGTCCTCCCTTTGCGCCTCAGGTGCGGCGCACGTTCTTGATTACCTGTATTGTACGATATCTCGCCTGCGGAATATAGCGTGCGCGGGATGTTGTTTGTGTCGGTTTTGTCGCGATTTTCGTCGAAGCGGGCTCAGCTTTGCGCGCGGCGGTGTTTTTGTCGGGAGGGTATACATAAGGAAAAACGGAAACGCCGCCGCTTGCCCGCCCTCCGGCGTGTCATCCTGAGGAACGCAGTGACGAAGGATCTGATAAGATTCTTCGCATACGCTCAGAATGACACGGCGCGGGAAACGCCGCCGCTTGCCCGCCTCGCCCGCTTCTCCTCTCCGCAAGCGATCCCGCTTGCTGCGGCGATTCGGTTGTAAACGCCCTCATGACGCCTCCGCTGCGCTACCAATCGCTTGCGGGAAACGGGAAGCAGCACGTAAACGCAAAAAAAGAACGGCGCTGTTCGCGCCGTCCGTTCGGTTCGTTTCGGTTTATTCGATCGTGATGCTGTGCGTTGCGGGCAGCTTCTTCTGATCCGCCTTCGGGAACTCCAGCGTCAGCACGCCGTTCTCATATTTGCACCGGATCGATTCGGGGCTGACGTCACCCACATAGAAGCTGCGGCTCATCGAGCCGATGTAGCGCTCGGAGCGGATGACCTTCTTCTCCTTCTTTTCTTCCTTCTCCAGGTTCTTCTCGGCGCGCAGCGTCAAATAGCCTTCATTGAGATCCACATGAATGTCTTCCTTACGGAAGCCCGGCAGCTCCACGTTCATTTCATAACCGTCTTCGGTCTCGTGCACGTCGGTCTTCATCAGGTTCCTCGCGCGTTTGCCGTAGAGCTCGCGCTCCTCCGGCCACGGCGTCATCATAAAGCTCCTGTCAAACAGGTCGTCAAACAAACCGGTACTCCAAACACTGGGCAGCATAGGTCACACTTCCTTTCTTTTTGTCACAATCCCTTGTGCCCCCGGACATCCTTTAGGATGCCCTTCTTTCTTTGTTCAATACCCATTATAGTCAAGGTTTTAGCACTGTCAATAGGAGAGTGCTAAACGTCACAAAGGAAACACAATCGACAATTTTCCGTCAAAATTGCGCGATCCGGCAAAAGAAAAAAGCCGCGGAATGCGGCTTTTTATGAGATCACACGGATCAATAGTATTCTTCCCGGATCGTCATGACAAGGATCGGAACGCTGATCAGAAGCCCGACGTGCCCGACGATCAAAAAGATGATGATCAAAATGAGCTGTCCCGGATATGCCTGCCGATACTGCGTGATGACGCCCTTCCATTTGCCTTCCTTCGGAAGATTGTCGAACAGCGAGTAAAGCGCAAAAGCGATCATGGCGATGGAAAGCACTACACAGACGACCCAGATAATGACGCGTTTCATACAGACCCCTCCTTATTGCGGTATCGGCAGTATATCCCAAAGCTGCCGTTCTGTCAATCGTAAATGTTTCTGCCGACGATGTTTGTTTTGATCTCCGCACGCCTCATATGCACTCTCTCTTGAATTGTGCTTATCGTGCATATACCTTCTTTCTGTCTGTATTGTATCATCGGTCACGTCTGCAATCCATACGGAATCCTGCCGAAATAGCGCGCGCTATTTCGGCGAAACGGCGGAATAGCGGACGCCCGCGGCGGGAAGGCAATCAACCGCCGGTAGAATGAAAAAGAATTCGCCTCGCTTGTTTTTTCAAAAAAGGCAGGTATAATAAAGGCATAAGATCGATCTGAACAAATTAAAAAACAAACAACGGTTTAGGAGGATATGACCATGATCGGCATGAATATCAAACAACTGAGACAGGAAAAACACATCAAGCAGGACACCCTGGCGGACGCGATCGGCGTCTCCGCGCAGGCGGTCAGCAAATGGGAGACCGGCGCAAGCGATCCGGACATCGCACTGCTGCCGAAGCTTGCGACCTATTTCGGCGTCAGCATCGACGAGCTCTTTGAGGTGCCGCGCGCCGAGAAGATGGAACGCATCCAGAACATGATCTGGGACGAGCGCCGCATCCACCCGGAGACCTTCGACCGCACCGTCGCGTATCTCGAAGGCATCCTCAAGGAGGATCCGAAGGACGCGGAAGCGCTTACCATGCTCGCCGAGCTTTACAACCACCGCGCCCACAGCGACCACGAGAACGCGTCCTACTATGCGGAGCGCGCGCTCGAAGCCGATCCGGCGGACGCACACAACGCATGGGCGGCGTACCTCGAGGCGAACAACGCGCCGTGCGGCGACAACTGGCTCGACAACCACTTCACCGCGATCCGCTTCATCCGCGCGTTCGTCGAAAAGAACCCGGACAATCGCTTTGCAAAGATCATCCTTGCGGAAAACCTGCTTGCGGATCACCGGCTCGACGAGGCGGAAGCTGTGATCGGTTCGATGAAGAAGGACGACGCATACCTTGAATACAGCGCAAAGCTGGCATTGCTGAAGGGCGATCGCGAGGAGGCGCTGCGCCTCTGGAAAAAAGCTGCGGCGGATTATCCGGACAAATGGGCGGCGACCGACTGCCTCGGCGAAGGCTATCGCCTGCTCGGCATGTACGAAGAAGCGCTGGACGCATTTGAAAAGAGCTTTACCATGCAGACCGCCCCGCGCTATACCGACGGGCTGTTCGCAAGAGCACAGGTGCACGAGCTCATCGGCGACTACGAGGGCGCGATCGAGGACCGCAAGCGCATCATCGAATGCCTGAAAACCGAGTACAACGTGACCGACGGCGAGAGCGTCGACGAGAACCTGCGCGAGATCGAGCGCCTCAAGGCGCTTGCCGCAAAGCGGAAATAAGGAAACACAGAAGAAGGACCTTTATGCGGTCTTTCAAGATGATCAAAGCACGGTCGTTTTCGAAAACGGCTGTGCTTTTTCGTTGCATCCGGACCGGACCCATGGTAATATGAAAAGAAGAATGCTGACGGAGAAGGAACATGACAACCGAAAGACTGTTGATCAGACCGATGAAAGATTCGGATGAAACCGCGTTTATCAACGGAACAGCCGACCGGTCGCTGCGCACGGCATACGGGCTTCCGGAAGACATGGATGCGGCAACCGCGTCGAAGATCTTCCGGCATTTTTGCGCATTGCCGGGGGCGTATTCCATCGTCGATCAACGCACGGACGATATGATCGGTTTTCTGCTGGAAGTGGATCCGGAACTGCCCGCAGGCATTGCGGAAGGGCTGTCGGGAAAGGGGCGGACGCTGGCGTTTGCCGTGTTTCCGCCGTATCAAAGGCAGGGGTACATGGAAGAAGCCCTGAACGCAACCATCCCGCAGTTGTTTCAAAAGCAGGGAGCGGATTACATTCATTGCGGGCATTTTTCGGATAATGAACCAAGCAGCCGTTTGCTGCAGAAGGTCGGGTTTCAAAAGTTCGCCGAGCATACGATCCAAACAAGGATCGTCATTGACCGGCTGCTTCGGAGAGACCGTTTGCAGGAATAGAACGAAAGGGAAGGCATTTCTGAATCCGTCCAAAGACAAAGGACCTCGCCGGAGGTCCTTTTTCGTTCAGTCAAACAGCTGACCGGGCAGCTTCAGCTTCTCCTTTTTCGGGAAAGAGGCGTCGAACGCTTCCGCGTCGTCCGGGTCCACATAGTAGCCCGCGGGGGTCTGATAGACGCCGGTGACGCCCGAAAGAGCCCCCGGGATCAGCTCTTTGCAGAGGAAGAACGAATCGTCCTCGCCTTCCTCGAGATCGTGGTAGCGGATGCCGAAGTTTCGCGCGTAGTCGAAGCCGCTGTGTCCGTAAAAGCCGATGTTGCCCTCGAACAGCACGGCGCAAAAGCCCATCTCCCTTGCCTTTTCGAGTGAATAGTCGAGCAGAAGCTTGCCGTAGCCCTTGCGTTTGTACGCGGGCGCGATGCCGATCGGCCCCATTGTGAGCACCTCGATCCGCCGTCCGTCGTCGGCGTCGATGTGCGTTTTCATAAACATGTTCTGCCCGATGAGCTCCCCGTCCCTTTCCATGACGAAGTCAAGCTCTTTTACGAACGCGGGATCGTCGCGGAGCACGTGGATCACATAATGTTCCAGACAGCCCGGGCGGTACACGTTCCAGAACGATTCGCGCACGAGGTTTTCGACCGCGCGGAAGTCGTGTTCGGTTTCATTGCGGATGATCAGATCCATACGATTTCTCCTTGTTGTTCTTTCATTTTATTGTACAGGGCGAATGTGACAGTCCGGTGACAAAAGGAACGGAAATGCCGCATTCCTGCGCACCGCGGCGTGTCAGACTTCGCTTCGCAAGATCCTTCGCTTCCACTTCGTTACGGCGGTAAATCGCGCGCTTCCCGCGCGTACCATGCTCCATTCCGCTGCGCTTCATTACGGCGGTAAATCGCGCGCTTCCCGCGCGTACCATGCTCCATTCCGCTGCGCTTCATTACGGCGGTAAATCGCGCGCTTCCCGCGCGTACCATGCTCCATTCCGCTGCGCTTCATTACGGCGGTA
>Ga0310697_10002140_pt1 | contig 21521 bp, 16 predicted proteins | sample 172DNAGHGlowgp2_FD_203883 | JGI IMG/M metagenome (GOLD analysis project Ga0310697, IMG submission 203883) | Sheep rumen microbial communities from Palmerston North, Manawatu-Wanganui, New Zealand - 1728 DNA GHGlow gp2 (v2) (version 2) | ecosystem: Host-associated > Mammals > Digestive system >... | reverse complement strand
CTCAGGGAGGGCTCGGGGGTGGATCTCGCGCATCATGCTGCCTGACACCCTCGGCATCCTCAGCCCCCTCGAGACGCAGAAATTCGTGCAGCAGATGGTGGCGCGCTATCCGGGTGTCCACTTCGACTTCCACGCCCACAACGACTACGACCTGGCCGTGTCCAACGTCCTGGCTGCCGTGTTCGGCGGTGCACGGGGATTGCACACCGCCATCAACGGCTTGGGCGAACGTGCCGGCAATGCGCCGCTGGCCAGCGTCGAAGCCATCCTGAAGGATCATTTCAACGCGCAGACGAGCATCAACGAGGTGGAACTCAACAAGGTAGCCCACATGGTGGAGAGCTACAGCGGCATCGCCATACCCCCCAACAAGCCCATCACCGGCTCGGCTGTTTTCACGCAAGTGGCTGGTGTGCATGCCGACGGCGACAACAAGCAAGGGCTGTATCAGAACGCCCTGAAGCCCGAGCGCTTCGGACGGCGTCGCGAGTATGCCCTCGGCAAGTCGAGCGGCAAGGCCAACGTGCTCATGAACCTCAAGGAGCTGGGATTGGACCTGAGCGACGAGGACATGAAGAAGGTGACCGACCGCATCACCGAGCTGGGCGACAAGAAGGAGCTCGTCACGCAGGAAGACCTGCCGTACATCATTCGCGACGTGCTGAAACACAGCGAGGAAGAGGAGCGCGTGCTGCTCTTGTCGTACATGGTGTCAACGGCCTACGGCTTGCGGCCCATGGCACAGGTGCGCTTGAAGATCGACGATCAGGTGTACGAGGAGAGTGCGCAGGGCGACGGACAGTACGATGCCTTCGTGCGCGCCGTGCGACATATCTATCGCGACCGCCTGAACCGCAAGTTCCCCTGGCTCTCGAACTACGTCGTCACCATCCCGCCCGGAGGACGCACAGATGCCTTGGTGCAGACCACCATCGAATGGGTGTTCGAGGACAAGAGCTACCGCACCCATGCCCTCGACGCCGACCAGACCGAAGCCGCCATCAAGGCGACCATTAAGTTGCTGAATATCATTGAGCCGCTTTACGAATGACGCATTCGAGATACTTGGGGCATGTGGTCGCCATCTGCGTGGTGCTCGTCTGGGGCGTCACGTTCATCAACACGAAGGTGCTGCTGGGCACGGGTTTGTCGCCCATCGAGATCTTCGTGCTCCGTTTCATCATCGCTTACACGGGCATCTGGACGTTCAGTCCCCGTCGGCTGTGGTGTGAATCCTGGCGCGACGAGCTGCGTATGCTGGCATTAGGCATCACGGGCGGCAGCTTCTATTTTGCGGCCGAGAACGAGGCCCTGCGCTGGACGATGGCCAACAATGTGTCGTTCATCGTCTGCTCCGCGCCCGTGTTCACCATTCTCCTTGCCCTGCTCCTCTTCCGCGACGTGCGAGCCACGGGGCGCCTGTTCCTGGGCACCGTGTTGGCCTTGGCAGGCATGGCCGCCATCATCTTCAACGGTCATTTCGTCCTCCACCTGAGTCCGCGTGGCGACCTGCTGGCATTGGCGGCCGCCTTGTGCTGGGCCGTCTATAGCATCCTGATCCGCAGCGTCTCGCGTCGTTACAGCGCCGTCTTCATCACGCGTAAAGTCTTCGCCTACGGTCTGTTGACCATCCTCCCCTTTTTCGCGCTCCATCCGTGGCAGTTCCCCCTGTCAGGTCTCCTGCTGCCTACGGTGTGGATGAACCTGCTGTTTCTGAGCCTCGTAGCCTCCCTCATCTGCTTCGTCCTTTGGAGCTGGGCGGTGAAGGAGATTGGCGCGCTAAGCAGTTCCAACTATATCTATCTCAACCCCATCGCCACCTGCATCGCCAGCGCCATCATCCTCTCCGAACCCATCACCCCCATCGCCATCCTCGGCCTCGTGCTCATCATCCTCGGCGTCTATCTCGCAGAAAAGAGGTGATGAGATTGATTACAAGGCGAAACGATAGAGGCGGGCATCCTTGGGAGGGACTGAGATGAGGATTTGAGGCTGGGCGGGGTTGAAATTCAGACGAAATGTGACGGGCTCGCCTGTCCAAAGCTCCCTCCCCTCCACGTGGGGAGCGGGGAGAGGGGCAAGGTCGGCGATGTGTACGGCAACGTTAAGCGGATCGTTGGAGTAGTTGATGGCTGCGAGATAGATGGCGCTGTCGGTGCGGAGGGTGACGAGGTTCTCGGCGGCACCTGTTTCGGCACGCCACTGGCGACCACCATAGAGGGGACGGAAGCTGCGACCTATGCGCCCTACGGCATTGACGTCGGCGTTCATGGCTACCTGCTGGGCACGCTCGATGGAGAGGCGGGCATCGCCACGTCCACTGCTGTCGCTGAGACTCCACACATCGGGCAGAAGGACCATGCCTGAGCAGATGCCCGTGGTGTAGCGCGCACGATTCTCGCCCAGCGACTCGACGTCGCCCTTGGCGGCATCCTTGCCCACGAGGACGAGGTGGTCGGGGTCGTTGAATTGGTAGAACTCGTTTGTCCACCAGCCGTAGCTGACGGCATTCATGGCGTATTCGCTCTGGTCGATCTTGCCCCATGTGTCGCAGGCTATGCGGCGCGAGTTGCCATAGTGGTAGGGGAATATGGGAGCGATGGAGAGGGCTGTGAAGACACGGCCGCCGCGGTCGAGTTCCTGGATGAAGCGTGTGAAGCCGTAGTTGTAAGCCTCAACAGCTGTGCGCACGGCGGGGTCGTAGTAGCTGTCGGCCTGAATCATGCCGTTGCTGGTGAAGTCTATCTTAAAGTACTCGAAACCAGCGGCCTTCAGCGAAGCTGCCTCACGGGCGAAGCGCTCGAGGGTGGCAGGATGAGTAGGGTCGAGACAGAAGGCACCGTCGTACTTGTAAGGCTTGCCGTTCACTTTGGCACAGGCATCGCGACCCGTGTACTGGCATCCTTTGAACAGAGGGCGGTCGAGGTCGGCATCGTTCCACCATAGGCAGAAAGGTGTGACGTAAGTGCCGGGCACCTGTCCGTTGGCATGAGCATGAGCGCAGAGTTCACGTTTCTGCCGGGCGTTGAGGTTGTCCCAGGCATCGATGCTGAGGACTTGCGTTCCGTCGGTCGAGCAGTAGCCGGCAGGACGCAGCGTGGTGGCCATGAAGTCGCTGACGTCGAGGTCGGTCTGGAAACTGTTCTTCTCGGCCAGCACGCCCCAACTCTGCCAACCGAAGGGTGTGCCGTGGCGCCAATGCTTGCGACCAGGCTGTACGCTGTTGCAAGTGCGGGCAAACTGCTCCATGGCGTCGCGCCAGTCGGTGCGGGCTGTGATGAGGAAGCGTGCACTGCTAATCTGTCGGCCGGCAAGACTGCCGTGGGGCAGGACGTCGTGCGTCTCACGGTTGGAAACACCTGAGAAGGCGGCGATACGGCCATGGTCGAGGGCGACAGCGCTCTTCCAATGGTCGTGGTCGATGGAGCCGACGGCGAAGCCTGCGCGCGTGGAAGGACTGAAGAGGGCTGCCACCTCATAGCTGGTGGCCACGGTGTCGAGGGGCAGGAGGTGATAACGCACGAAACCATCGTTGTCATACGGCACCTTGAGGAAGCGGAAAGCGTCTTCACGCGCGCGTGTACCTCTTTTATCTATGTCCGTGCCCTGTTCCCGGATGGGGGACAGGTAGTTGCTCTCGAGCGAGCTGCCGTCGGCCATAGAGATGGTGAGCTGCGCGACTACGGCATCGTGGAAGATGCTGACGAAGAGCGTCATCGCGCGTCTGTCGTCAGTGAAGTGGAAGGCATTGATCTTCCCTCGTCCGAAAGTGGGATGCTCCACACCCATCGTTCGCTTCACGACCTTGGGCAAGTCGGCAGCTGTGACGACCTCTGAGCCGAAACGGGCTTCGGGCACGAAAGCCGAGAGCAGCGGCTGCTTGCCTTGCAGAAGGGTGAAGGCATGGGAATGCTTGTCGAAGCGAACCGAGTAAGCGTCCGACTTGGCCGCTGCAGCCAATGCTGTGGCGACGAGAAGGAGGAAAGCAAAGATTCTTGTTCTCATCGTAGGTTAAATACGATCTCACCCGTTGACGACATGGACAGGTTTTCCTTCTGCGAAGGCACGCAGGTTGTTGACGGCGATGGCGATGAGTCGCTGCCGTGCCTCGCGTGTAGCCCAGGCGATGTGTGGCGTGAGGAAACAGCGTGGTGCCGTGAGCAGCGGGTTGTCGGTGGCTGGCGGCTCGGTGGAGAGGACATCGGCACAATAGGCTGCCAGTCGGTTGGCGGCGAGGGCGTCGGCCACCGCCTGTTCATCGACGAGGGGTCCGCGACCCGTGTTGATGAGGATGGCCGTAGGGCGCATGCGTTCGAGCGTGGCGGAATTGATCATGGCACGCGTGGCGGGGGTGAGCGGACAATGGAGCGAGAGGACATCGGCCTGAGCCAGCGCACTCTCCCACTCCACCTTCTCCACGCCGACGGGCAGATCGTCGGATGTACGCGAGGTGACGGCGATGACCCGCATGCCGAAGGCCAAAGCGATCTGCGCCACCCGCGAGCCGATATTACCGAAACCATAGACACAGAAAGTCTTGCCCGCCAGTTCCGTCAGCGGCGTATCCATCCATAGGAAATCGGGCGACGACGGCCAGCGGCTGCGCGCGGCAGCATAGTGCGCCACGGAATGGGTGATGTTCAGCAGGTGGGCAAAGACGAGCTGCGCCACGGAGTCGGTGCTGTAGGCTGGGATGTTGGTGACAATGATGCCACGGCGGCGTGCGGCATCGAGATCTACGACGTTGTAGCCCGTGGCCAGTACGCCGATGTAGCGAAGATGCGGCAGGGCGGCAATGACATCGGCCGAGAGCACCACCTTGTTGGTGAGCACGGCATCGGCGTCCTCGCAGCGGGCGATGGTCTCGTCAGGCGCCGTGCGAGGATAGACGGTGAGCCTGACGTCAGCGAGTTCGCCGTTGAGCGCTCGCCAGTCCAGGTCGTGCTGGGTGACGGAGAAGCCGTCGAGGATGACAACGTTCATGGATCAATTGAAAGTTGAGAATTGAAAGTTGAAAGTTGAGAATCGTCATTTGACATTATTTTATTCTTCATTCTTCATTCATCAATTATCAATCGTCTTCGAAATCGAAATGATCCAGTTTCTTGCCACAGGTGGAGCAGAACACTTCGTGGCGGTAGATGGGTCCTCCGCAGTCGTTGCAGTGATATACGCGGCGCGGTTTGGGGTCTTGATTCGGTGTTTCCATTGTAGTAGTCGTTTATAATGTGTAAATACGATGATTTCGGCCACAAAGATAAGAAAAAGTTGAGCGTTGAGCGTTGAAAGTAGAAAGTTTTTGCGTTTTTTATTCATTTTTCCCCTATTCACTTTTCTCTTTACGCGCTTTTCCCTAACTTTGCAGACGTAATGTGAAGTTGAAAGTTATCATTCGTCATTCATCATTCATCAATATAATATCATCATGACTACTCACTATCTTGCAGTAGATTTGGGTGCTACGAGCGGCCGCACCGTGCTGGCGACATACGACGGCACCCGCTTGTCGATGCGCGAATTTACGCGCTTCGAGAATCCTCAGCTGCCGCTCGCAGGCCACTTGTTCTGGAACCTGCCGCATCTGTACAACGAGATCCTGCGTGCGCTGCGTCAGGTGAGCGCCGAGGGCATCACGCTGGAAAGCATAGGCATAGATACCTGGGGCTGCGACGTGGCCTTCTTCGACAAGGACGGTCAGCTGCTGGCCCTACCCCACTGCTACCGCGACGCTTACACCGACGGCGCCATGGAACGCTTCTTTGCCGACCGCATGAGCCAGAAGGAGCTCTACGAGCGCACAGGCATACAGCTGATGCCCTTCAACTCCATCTTCCAGCTCGACACGATGCTCCGCAGCGACAACGTGGCGCTCGCGCATGCCGATAAGATCCTGTTCATGCCCGACGCCCTCATCTATATGCTCACGGGCGAAGCCGTATGCGAATACACAGTGGCTTCGACCTCGCAGATGCTGAATCCCCATACGGGCGACCTCGACGGCGAATTGTTAGCTACGTTAGGTCTGTCGCGCGAACGCTTCGGACGGCTGGTGCTGCCTGGGCAACAGGTTGGCACATTGACGCCACAGGTGCAGGAAGCGACAGGCGTGGGAGCCGTTCCCATCGTCGCTGTGGCATCGCACGACACGGCTTCGGCCGTCGCTGCCGTACCTGCTGAGGACGGCAACTACGCCTACCTGAGCTGCGGCACATGGAGCTTGCTGGGCGTGGAATCACCCATGCCCATCATCAATGCCGACAGCCGCGCAGAGAACTTCACCAACGAGGGTGGACTCGACGGCACGACACGTTTCCTGAAGAACATCACGGGACTGTGGATCTTCGAACAATGCCGCAAGGAATGGCAGGCACAGGGCTGCGTACCGTCTGACGTCAACGCCCTGAACGCGCTGTGCCAGAGCTCGTCGTGCGACAGCCTGATCCGTCCCGACGACCCGCGCTTCGCGCATCCTGCTTCGATGACGGCTGCCATCAATGCGTTCCTCGCAGAAACGGGACAGGCACAGGCATCGACGCCTGCCGACTTCGTGCGCGTCATCTTCCGTTCGCTGGCTGCACGCTATAGCGAAGTGGTCGAGACCCTACGCCGTCTGACGCCCGTCAGCATCGAACGCCTGCACGTCATCGGCGGTGGCTCGCGCAACGAGCACCTGATGCAGTTCACAGCCGACGCCCTGCAGATGCCCGTCATCGCCGGTCCGCAGGAGGGAACGGCACTGGGCAACGCCCTGGTGCAGGTGCGCGCAGCAGGACACGTGGGGTCGCTGGCTGAGATGCGCACCATCATAGGAAAATGTGTAGAACTGAAAACCTATTTGCCGCAATGAGAAATCTCGACTGGAAGGTACTCAAGTCGGAGTACCTCTTCAAGCGCCCCTGGCTGACGGCACGCCGCGATGTGTGCCAACTGCCCGACGGACGCATCAACGACGAGTACTATGTGCTCGAATATCCCACATGGGTCAACGTCGTTGCCATCACCCGAGAAGGTGAGATGGTGATTATCCGACAGTATCGTCATGGGCTTGGCCGCACCTGCTATGAAATCGTAGCGGGCTGCGTCGAAGAAGGCGAGGATCCCATGGACGCCGCCAAGCGCGAGCTGCAAGAAGAGACAGGATTCACGGGAGGCACATGGAGCGAGGTGATGCAATTCACGTGCAACGCCAGCGCCATGAACAATACGACACACAGCTTCCTGGCTATCGGCGTGGAGAAGACGGACACACAAAATCTCGATGCCACCGAGGACATCGAGATTTATACCTTTCCGCAAGAGCGGGTGAAAGAAATGCTCTTGAAGGGCGAGTTCATGCAAGTGTCGATGATTGCACCTCTGTACCGCTACTTCAGCCACCTCAGCTGAGCACGGTGCGTCCGACGGACTTGCGGATCTCGAACATGTACATGAAACACGAGAGCAGGAAATAGACGCCTGCAAGGATCCATATATTCAGCATCTCCTGGCGGCAGTCGCCCAACGACGCGCCCATGCCGGCGATGCGGACGTAGGCATTAGCGCCCCACGTGGATGGGAAGACAGCGCTGACAGCCTTCCAGAACGGCGGGATGGAAGCACCCGGCCAGCTCACACCCGTGAGGAAAAGCAACGGTATGGACATGAAGACGAACAACAAGATGCAGTCCTCACGGCGATAGACGAAGCCGGAGTAGAAGATGGCCATGAAGGTGCAGGCCAGCAGGTAGGGCACGAAGAAACCTACCAAATCCCAGAAATGGGCGAGCTGCGGCAGGTCGAACCAGCGCGTGACACAGACGGCCATGTAGAACGCCATAAGGAAGAAGACAAGGAAATGGACGAGGCCGCGTCCCAGGACGATGGCCACGGCATTCTTGTAGTGACGCGAAGGAGGAATGACAAGACCGCGGAAGCGTTCACGCGAACGACCCATGGACATGCCTATGCTGAGGCAGAGCGCCTGTTGCAGGATGAGCATCAGGACAGGCGGGATGAGGAAAGCGCAGAATCCTCCGGCGGAGTTATAGAGCTTGACCTCGTCGAAACGGATGGGCCATCGTGCCAACTGTTCCTCGCGACGGGTCGTGTTCTGCTGGTGCTCGTGAACCTTGATGTTGCGGTTCATCTCCTGAGCCACATTGACGACGCCGAGATAGGCAACCTTATAGTAAAGCATGGAGGTGAGGTCGCTGTAGAGGCCTACGACGGTCTGACGGCCGCGCCACAGCTCGCTGTCGAACTCGGCAGGCACACGCAGGATGGCATAGACGTCACGACGGCGCATCAGTTCCTGCGCCTCGTCCATGCTGACACAATGGGCGGCAATTTGCACGTCGGGCGTAGCATCAACACGACGGATGAAGTCGCGGCTACGGGCGCTCATGCAATCGTCAACGACACAGACGGGCAGTTCGCGCTGCGTCTCGGTGCTGTAGATCATCGCATAGAGCAAGGGATAAGCCAACGGCAGCAGGACCATGAAAAGCAAGATGCCTTCGTCCTTGACGATGTCGCTGAACTCGTCGAGCCAGACGTGGAAGATGGGGAAAGTAGGTTTTCTCACGGGATATATTCTTTATGAAGGAAAGCGTCGGTGATGCGGAAATAGAACAGCTGCGGCAGAACTAGAATGACAACGAGAGCCACAACGCTCGACCATACGTAGCTGATGGGATAACCGTTCAACGCCTGATTGACATAAATGAGGAAATAATGATGCAAGGGGAAGATGTTGGACAGCCACTGGAACGGAGCGTCCATCGCCGAAACGGGGAAGGAGAAGCCGGCTAGCGAGAACTGCATCACGCCAAGCAGCGAACACGCCGACATCGCCATGCGCATCTGCGACGGGAAGACCTCGAACATCAGGATGCCGAAGCCCTGCGACGCAATGACAGCCAGGAAGCCCCACAGCATCATGCGGGGAATGCCGCAGGCGCAGGGGAACTGCAGATAGCTGTAGAGGACGAGGTCGATGAGCCAGAAGATGATGGTGTAAAGCACGGTCTGCGGCAACAGCTTGCCGAGGACGGCGACCCACACATTGTTGCCCGACATGGCGTAGAGTTTCTTCTGTTGGCCGCGCTTCCACTCCATACCGAGGGCGTAGGACGTGGTGAGCATGATGACCAGCATCAGCAGTCCAGGCACGAGAAGGTTGGTGAGCACGACAGAGTAGTTGAGGTGGGGGTTGCCCAAGGGGTGGCTCTCAACAACGATAGGCTGGAGCGTGCCCATAATCTGATCGTCGCGGAAGCCGCGGGCACGCATCGTCTCACGCGTGATGGCCAGACCTGCCATCTCACTCAGCTTACGCATATCCTTCATCAACAACGAGGCGGGGATGTAGTAAGTGTCGTTGGTGTAGAACGAGATGACGGGCTGTCGCTGCGTCAGCGCTGCTTCGGTCGTACCCTTGGGGATGCGGAAGATGGCATAGATCTCGCCTCGCTGCATGGCCTGTCGCGCCTCGGTGAAGCTGTTGGTCTCGAGCACGAAATCCGTCTCTTCCATCGAGCCGAGGATGCGGGTGAGCTGGCGCGTCACGTGGGTGTTGTCCTCATCGACCAACGCTGCCGGCAGCTTGGTGGGCAGACCTGCATTCATCAGCGTGGTGAAGAACACGAGGAAGCCCAGCGGCGCCACAAACATGACGAAGAAGAAGATCGGACGCTGCGAGAAGGTATTCAACTCGCGACGTGTGATGAGCCAGATTCGCTTAAAGAAATCGAGCATTGCGACTAATCTTTTATGATAACGGTCATGCCGGCAAGGATGTCCTCGACGTCGGCTTGGTTCACGGGACGTGCCACAACCTCAAAGGTCTTGAGGTCGTACTTGTCGAGTGCCTTCGTGGCCTTCCACGTGGCGTAGCTGCCCATGACGTTGATGCCAACGATGCGCACGTTGAGCTCTCGGTCCACAGCAGGCGCATAGACCTTCATCTCCATGCCCGTCTTCATTCCGGGCAGGTAGTCCTCGCGAACGTTGAAGACGAAGCGCACGTCGTAGTCCTTGGCGATATTCATGATGGGCGCTCCCGTGCCGACGAGTTCGCCGACCTCGGGGAAGATCTCAGTGACGGTGCCGTCGGCCGTAGCAACGAGCACGGTTTCCTTCATGTAGCCCTCGACCTCGCTGATAGCACCTTTGGCACGTGCCACCTGGGCAGCTGCAGCTGCTTTGTCCTCGCGACGAGCACCTTCTTTTGCCATCTCATACTGACTCTTAGCAGCTTTCTCGGTAGCCTGCATAGCCTTGAGCTGTGCTTCGGCTTCGTCGCGCTTCTGAGCAGGAATGACACCTTCGTCGTACAAACGTGAGACGCGTGCAAACGTCTTTCCGGCCACTTCCAAGCCAGCCTGCGCCTTCTGCCAAAGCTCATAAGCGCCTTGAATCTCCTGCTGACGGGCACCGTTCTGCGCCTTCATCTCAATAGCCTTGGCGGCAGCCTCAGCGGCCTGAGCCTGTTCCATCTTGGCCATCACTTCAGGAGAATCCATGATGGCCAGCGTGTCGCCAGCCTTCACCTTGTCGCCCGTCTGCACACGCAGTTCCTTAACGCGACTTGGCACTTTACTCGACACACGGTAGTCCGAGGTCTCGGCCTGACCTTGCAGCACTTCTTTCGGTTTCGGCAGGAAAATGCCGACGAGGATAACCATCACCATCACGCCAACCAGCACGAGGGCGATGATGAGCAGATTGTTTAATTTACTTCTCTTTGCCATAGTATTTAATCTTTTTATTCATTATTCTTTTTTCAAATGCATGCAGACATGATTTCCGACGGTTCACCTTAGCGTACCTAAAGCGCGCAGCAGATAGAGGTCGGCCAGGCGAACATCGATCTCGGCATCTGCAAGCGTCGAGTGTGCCGAAAGCCAGGCGGTCTGAGCCTGCAACACGTTGCTTACAGGTATGACACCTTCCTTCATGCCGAGGTTAGCCATGCGAAGGTTCTCGTCAGCCTGTTCCTGACTACGAATGGCCGTAGCCAGACGGTGCTGCGCTTCTTGCAGCTTCTGACGGTTCTGGTTCACCTGCAGGGAAATCTTCTCGCGGACTTCTTCTGCCTGTGTCCTCGCCATCTGAGCCTCCACCTTGGCCTGCTTGACCTTGTAGATGCGATCGCCCCACGTGACGATAGGCACTTTCAGGACAACGCCCACGTTCCACATACCTCCGAACTTCTTTTCGAATCCGTTGAAGGCATTGGGGTTGGAAAACAGATAGCCGCCCGTCAACACAAGGTTGGGCATATATTCCGAACGGGCCACCTTCACCTGCTGTTCCTTGACCTGAGCAGCAATGTCCAAGGCACGCAGCTCGGCACGATGGGCAAGAGCCGTCTCAACGGCATGGTCCATATCGGCATTGGGCTGCAGGCTAAGTGAGAGTTGGCTGGCTCCGTCGGAGGTGACAGCATCGTCCTCGTTGGCGAGCGTGAACTGATAGTCCAGCGGCAAACCGATGAGCTGCGCCAAAGCCATGCGCGAGAGGGCAAGCCCGTTGTCCACCTGAATGTTGGCGACCTCGGCCTCGTTGACTTTTACCTTCACCGAGAGGCCGTCGGCCTTCGTGGCCATGCCTTCGGTTATGATTTTCTCGACATCGGAATCCAGCTTTTTCACGGTCTCAAGATAGCTTTCAGCCAGCTTCTTCTTGCTCTGTAGCGCCACGATGCGCCAATAAGCTTCATCGACGCTGACCAGCAAGTCCTGCTCCTCCATGGTATGCTGTTCGCCGGCTGCTTGCTCGGCCAAACGCGTAATCTTGTCGTAAGCACGGATCTTGCCACCCATATACAAAGGCTGCGTGAGCATGATGGCTGCACCTGCCATATTACGCGTATCGGTACGGAAGGCATCTACGATACTCTGACCCGTACTGTTCAGCGTGGACGCCATCGATGAGAGCATCGTGTTGAAGGCCGTTGAAGCCTGCTCGAGATAAGGTCCCATGGCCTGCTGCATCATAGCTGGATTGGCCAACATCTGAGCGAACTGCGGGTTCTGGGCCAGGAAAGCCTGCATCTCGGGGTTCTGCATCAATTGAGCGAACTCAGGACTTTGAAGAGCCGCCGTCCAACGTTGCTGGAGGTCGGCATACCCCTGCTGGACTTCGCCATTGATGGCTGTGGCCAAATTGGTTCCCATATTGGAGAGCTTCTGCTTCTGATCCTTGTTCAAGAGCGACACTTCACGGGATGACCATTGATAAGTGCCAACGGCTGTTACCCTCGGGAAATAGTTGGTCAGCGCTGACTTACGCTGCCAATGAGCAGCCTCTTGCTTCAGGGCACTCATCTGCAATTCCTTGTTGTTGCGGAGAGCCATAGCACGGCAACTGTCCAACGTGAGGGTCTGAGCAGAGGCAGACGGGACACCAACGAACATCACCATAATGGCCCATAAAAATGATTTTTTCATATGCCTTTTTATATAATATAGTTTCTCTCTTGCTAATTCGGCTGCAAAGGTCGGGCTTTTCTTTCACTTGGAAAAAGAAAATCGACCAAAATTTTGGCCGATTTTGCTTTTTCATTGTTTAAATCGTTATATTTTGGCCTTTTTGTACGCTCATGCAAGCACCTTTTGAATCAATTCTGCCGACGAAACGACCAATTGTTCACCCGTCGTCATGTCTTTAAGTGTGAACTTTCCCTCAGCCATTTCGCTCTCACCGGCTAATGCCACAAAGGGGATTTCGCGTGCATTGGCATAAGCCATTTGCTTCTTCATCTTCGACGCATCGGGGTAAATCTCCGTGCGGATACCTGCAGCGCGCGCTGCGGCCACCGTCGGCAAAGCATAGGCAGCCTCAGCCTCGCCGAAGTTCACGAACAGCAGCTGAGTGGCCGTGGTGATTTCCTGAGGATAGAGGTTGAGCTTGTTGAGGACATCATAGATGCGGTCTGCGCCGAAGGAGATGCCCACGCCCGAGAGACCCGGCATGCCGAAGATGCCTGTGAGGTTGTCGTAGCGACCGCCTCCCGTGATGCTCCCGATTTCCACGTCCAAGGCCTTCACCTCGAAGATGCAACCCGTGTAGTAGTTCAATCCACGTGCCAAAGTCAAGTCTAGCTCCATCTCATTCGTCAGGCTGAGCTGCGACAAAGCATTCAGCACGAACTCCACCTCATCGATGCCTTTCAATCCGGTCTCGGAATCCTTCAGCACCTCGCGCATCGTCTGCAGTTTTTCGGCATTGGTGCCGCTCAACTTAATGATGGGCTGCAACTTCTCAATGGCTTCAGCAGGTATGCCATCCTCAGCCAATTCAGCATTGACGGCATCGAGACCTATCTTGTCCAACTTGTCGATGGCCACCGTGATATCCACAATCTTGTCGGCCTGCCCTATCATCTCAGCGATGCCGGAGAGGATCTTGCGGTTGTTGATTTTTATGCACACGCGGATGCCGAAGCGACGAAACACCTCGTCCACGATTTGCATCAACTCGACCTCATTCAGCAGCGAGTCGGAACCCACGACATCGGCGTCGCACTGATAGAACTCGCGATAACGTCCTTTCTGCGGGCGGTCGGCGCGCCAGACGGGCTGAATCTGAAAACGGCGGAACGGCAAGGTGAGCTCTTCGCGGTGCTGCACGACGAAGCGTGCGAAGGGCACGGTGAGATCGTAGCGCAAGCCTTTCTCGCAAAGCTGTGCTGCAAGCTTGGGCGTGCCACCTTCGTTGAAAGCAGAAGGATCAATGCCACGCAGGAAGTCCCCACTGTCGAGTATCTTGAACAGCAGCTTATCACCCTCCTCGCCGTATTTGCCCATCAGCGTGGAGAGGTTTTCCATCGCCGGCGTCTCGATCTGACGGAAGCCGTATAAGGCATAGACGCTGCGAATCGTGTCGAAAATATAGTTGCGACGCGCCATTTCAGCCGGGCCGAAGTCGCGCGTACCTTTGGGAATACTTGGTTTTTGTGCCATATCTATGAGTCTATTCTATCAATAATAAGCGCAGGGCCTAACGCTGACGGATGATGGTCTGTTCGCGATCGGGTCCCACTGAAAGGATGGCAATAGGCGTTTGGAGCTCCGTTTCGAGGTAAGTGATATAGTCGCGGAAAGCTTGAGGGAACTGATCCTCGGAAGTCATCGTGCTGAGATCCTCACTCCAGCCGGGCAGGTCGCGATAGACAGCCGTCCAACCTTCTGTGTCAAAAGGCATATCCGTTGTCTGCACGCCGTTCTTCTCGTAAGCCACACAGGCTCGAATGGTGGAGAATCCGTCGAGTACGTCGCTCTTCATCATAATGAGCTGCGTGACACCGTTGATCATAATCGCATAGCGCAACGCTACGAGATCCACCCAACCGCAGCGGCGGTTGCGTCCCGTGACGGCACCATACTCGTGGCCGATCTCGCGAATGCGATCGCCCGTCTCGTCGAAGAGTTCTACAGGGAAGGGACCAGAGCCGACACGCGTTGAATAAGCTTTGAAGATTCCGAAGACCTCGCCGATGCGGCCGGGACCTACGCCGAGACCTGTGCAGACGCCGCCCGTCGTAGTATTTGACGAACTGACGAAAGGATATGTGCCGTGGTCGATGTCGAGCATCGTGCCCTGAGCACCCTCGGCCAGCACGTTCTTGCCCTCGGCCAGCAGACGGTTGATTTCCGTAGCAGTGTCGGTGAGGCAGAACTGACGCATATAATCAACCCCTTCGAGCCAGAGGCGCTCCTCGTCGGCGATATCGTAGTCCGTATAATGGAGGTCGCGGAGGATCTGTTCGTGACGTGCCTTCAACGCAGCGTATTTCTCAGGAAAGTTGTCGAGGATATCTCCCACGCGAAGCCCTGTGCGGCTGGCCTTCTCGCTATAGGTGGGGCCTATACCCTTACCGGTTGTGCCGACCTTGTTCTTGCCCTTGGCTGCCTCATAAGCGCGGTCGAGCACGCGATGTGTGGGCAGGATGAGATGGGCACGGGTGCTGATGTGTAGGCGACTGCGAAGGTCGTAGCCTGCGGCTTCCAGCTCTTTGGCCTCAGCCATGAACAGGTCGGGGGCAATCACACAGCCATTGCCGATGATATTCAATTTACCTTCGTCGAAAATGCCGGAAGGGATGGAACGCAGAACGAATTTCTTGCCGTCAAAGATGATGGTGTGCCCTGCGTTGGGACCGCCGGCGAAGCGGGCGACGACGTCGTAACGGGGCGTGAACACATCAACGACCTTTCCTTTTCCTTCGTCGCCGAAGACGATGCCCAAGAGGGCGTCAACTTTTCCTGTTGTATTCATAATGGCAGTTTAATGATCTTGATTATTGGTTTGTTGCGCCAGCTTCAGCTGTTTGTGAATAGCGCGATTACATTTAGCACAGATACCATAGACATAGGCGATGCGATGGCTGACGGAGAAGGTGCGAGGGTGATAGCAATCAAAACTCGATGCCAATTCCTTGCTCTTGATTCGCGTGACGAGATGGCAGTTGTTGCAAATCTGGTAGCTACGCGGACGGTCGTCAGCGATACGCTCGAAGATGGCCGACGTTGACGAGAAAGGATGTCGGATGAGCAGATTGGCCTGCACGAGCAACTGCGTAGTGAGATAAAGCGTACCCGTACTGACGTGGAAACGTCGGTTTTGCATCGTCTGCTCCAAATCCTCAATGGTGAAGGTGCCTTCGATGTCGTAGATAGCCCGCAGAATAGCAAAGCGCTCCTTGGTCTGCCTCAGACGATTAGCAATGAGGAACTGCTTGAACCGATGTGCTACGGTCTCCTGTATCGTGTTCTTTTCGCCCATACGGGCACAAAAGTACTGCTTTCCTGCGACATAGCCAAAAAAGCACTATTAAAAATTCTGAAAGCGCAGCAGAGCATTCTGCACGGCCTTGCGCAAAGGCAGGTAGTCGGTGCCGATCGTGGCTTCGGCCTGATCTTGAAACTCAGCTGCTGCATCCGGCGAGAGCACAGCACCTTGCATCATCAGACGCGTGACGAGCAAGAAGCCGCAGAGCTGGTGCATTTGTCGCTCGTCGGCCATCCACAGGAAGGCTTGCTCAGCGGCATAAGGTTCATGAGCCAGCAGATCCATGACCATTAAGCCCGCCAGCTCGGCTTGCTCGCGATGCAGGCTTTCGACCCACAGGTTGGCTATGTCGCGGTCAAATTCCTCGACGGGGAAAAGGAGAATGGCCAAGATCTTGCTCTCGCGAATGTCCTCATTCCACAACGTCTGGGCCAGACGGCGGTCGGGAGTGTAGGCCGCAGCGATTTCACGCAGACGCGGCAACTCAACGCCATAGACAAGCCGATAGCCCATTCCGCTCTCGCGTATAGACTTGGCTGCAATGCCGTTCATGGACGCCCGCAGGTCGGCTCGGATTTGCTCTAAATCAGTCATTGACAAGGGGTAATGTACGATAATCGCGTGAATAGCGGAGCATCTGCTGGTCGTAGGGCTCGTCGTAGGTCACACGTATGTCGGCGATCTGCCCCTCCTTGTCTCTCTCGACGACATAGACGGGGTTGATGAATCCCTTGTAAGGGGCAAGGTTAAGTGCTTTATAGCGTTGGAGCACTTCGAGGTGGAGTTTGCCATCGACCTTGACGCCATACGTCTCTACGAGCTTGCGCGCTCCCTCGAAATCGCCAGTGCTCTTGATGCGCTGCACCTCTGCCAACAGTTGTCCGAAGAGCGTGCGCAGTTCAGCGTAGTTGTTGATCTGTACGTAAGTTTTTCCGTCGCGCTCGATGAGTTGAACGGCTGGCTGCAACTGATCTTGAGGTACAGGGAAGAAGGTCTGGGTGTGCTCCGCGTCGGTGTGGCCGCGATACTGGCTCTGCTCACGACGACGTGCGTTATCGATGGCGTGCTCGAGCACCCAATGGGCTATCAGGGCGCGGTTGCGCATGTGTGCCTCTTCGATATTATTATTGGGTTCGATGCGCACGAGCTGCGTCATCAGACCGTTCATCATGTACGTGTAGTACTGTGACTTGTAAGCCTCGCCGTTGGGCGTGAGTCCGAGTTCCGTGAGCTTGGGGTCAGCAACGTAATACAATCCGAACAGGTCGGCACGCGCCTCCTCAATCGTGCTGCCATAAGCCTTCAGCGAATCGGCATCGACGCCTGGCAGCAGCTTGCCAGAACCGTGGCCGAGGCATTCATGGAGGTCGGTGTGCAGGTCGTCGCAGGCATCCCCGTAGAGGTTGATCAGTCGGCGTGTGTCCTCGTCGATGACGAATTCTTCCTGAAAGCCGTTGCCATGTGCGGCTTTGTTATAAGCATCGGTCAAGTTGCCGATGGTGACGCTTTTTGAGCCGTGCTCAGCGCGCACCCAATTGCTATTCGGAAGGTTGATGCCGATAGCCGTAGAAGGATAGAGGTCTCCGCCGAGCATGGCCGCCACGATGACCTTGGCCGTGATGCCTTTGCAGTTCTCTTTCTTGAAACGTGCATCGACTGGCGAGTTGTCCTCGAACCACTGAGCGTTGGCCGACAGCTTCTCCGTACGTGCCGTGGCGGCTTTGTCCTTGAAATTGGCCAGTCCTTCCCAGCTGGCTTTCATGCCCAGCGGGTCGCCGTAGCTCTCCGTGAAGCCGTTGGTGAAATCGACGTCGCCTTGGGTGTCGTTGACCCACAGGATGGTGTAGTCGTCAAAGGTCTTCAGGTCGCCCGTGCGATAGTACTCGATGAGTTTGTCGATGACGGCCTCCTGCTTGTCGTTTTCGGCCACCGTGCGGGCTTTCTGCAACCAGTAGATGATGCGGTCGATGGCCGCTCCGTAGAGTCCTCCGCTGCGCCACACCTTTTCTTTGATTACGCCATCCTCCTTCACCAGTCGGCTGTTCATGCCGAACATGACGGGATGTGCCGGATCCTGGTCCGCGTCCTTCATCTTGAGGTAGAAATCCTCGGCTTCGGCCTGGGTGACGCCCTGTCCGTAGTAGTTAGCGGCAGAAGTGAGGACGAGGTCTTCGCCGTCGGCCTGATTGGTGCGCTTGGGCATCACCGCAGGATCGAAGATGACAGGGAACAGCGCTTCGGTGTCGAACGTCAGTTTGTCCTTCACGCTGGCCACGGCCTGACGCAGGAAAGTCTCGGAGAAACCGGGTTGGAATTTCTCGGAGCCGTAGTGGTGATGGATGCCGTTGGAAAACCACACGCGCTTGAGATAGACGACAAACGCCTGGAAATCCTTGCTCTTGCGGTCGCCTTTGTAGTCGGTATAGACCGTTTCGAGCATCTGACGTATGCGCAGGTTATAGCGTCCGTTCTGATCCCAAAGGATGTCGCGACCGCAGAGAGCTGCTTCGGAAAGATAATAGACGAGCGACTTTTGCCGAAGTGAGAGCTCATCGAAACCATGGACTTGGTAGCGGAGCATCTGCAGATCGGCAAAACGTTCGTCGTTATAGGAAAATGAATCTGTTTGAGCTTGTGTTGTGGCAGCGAATGCCATCATCATCATGAACGAGAGGGTTTTAAAAATCATTTATAGGTGTAAAAGTGGATTAAGCTTTCTTCCGCGTCTTAGCCTGGTTCACCCTTTCGAAGAACTCGTCCTGGTACTGTTTGGGTGTCTTTCCCTGCAGGCGATAGAACGCGGAATAGAACGACTGTCTGTTGGCGAAACCGCAAGCGGCAGCCACCTCGCCCATCGTAAGGCTGCGGTTGCGCTTGTCCGTCATCATGCTGATGGCTTCGCGAACGCGATAGCCGCTGACGAGCTCGGCGTAGTTCATTTGGAAGCGCAAGCTGACAGCAGCGCTGATATAGCGCGTGTTCGTCTGTATCTCATCAGCCAGTTTCTTGGCCGTATAGGTTGAGTCACGATACTTTTTCTCTACGATCATCTTCCGCAGAATCTGCTCGTAGATGGAGTCAATAATCTCAGGTTTGATTGCCGTGCGATAGGTTGCAGGTTTAACCTTCTTCTCTCGAATGTTGTACTTTGCCATAACGATGATGTGTATAATGTTGGACTTTGACTGCGCAAAAGTACTAAAAATTTGTGGAACAGACGAAACTTTTGCTTTTTTCTTAGCTCAAAACGGCAAAATTGTATAATTTTGTCATACTTTGGAACTAAAATTGTACAATTGAGTCACCCTTTGGAACAATAGATGAACTAAAAAGCGGTCTCTGTTTGTTCGTGTAGCCTTAATTGTTCATCCAAATTTGCGAGTTGTTGCAAAATTTTGCGTCTCTGCTGTTCGAGTTCTTCGAGTTGAGTCTGCAAGGCATCCTGTTCGTTGTCTCCGCTGTCGGCGATGGGTCGCAGCCCATCGGCTTGCAGCGAAATGATCTGCGAGCGCAGACGGTCCACTCGCGCCTGGGTGATAGCCTGATCGATCGTCATCGCGCGCACGCGCTGGCGTAAGTTGCTCCAGTCCCTGCCGTCAGCCAGTAGCCGTTCGAGTTCGGCCATTTGCACTGGCGGATTGTTGGCATTGTAGCGCTGTATCCAGAGGTCGAGTTCGCGCTGTTCATCGGCATTCTCGGTTTCAATCAATCGATTGGCTTCCTCGAAGCTCTTGCGCTGCGCTTCGATGGCCAACTGATCGCGCAGCAGCGTGAGGTAGTTGTCGCGCAGCTTGTCGAGCCGTTCGCGCTGGGATTGCAAAAGGCTCAATTTGTCCTGGAACAGTCCTACGCCGCTGTTAGCGGGCAGCAGTTTTGCCAAAGCGCTCTGTGCCTTCTCAAGCCTCTCCTTAGTCTTTGCGGCGACCGCTTCGCACAGCGCGATATCCGTATTCGCTATGGCCACCGCCCTTTCGAGCTGTTCCTTCTCCATGTCCAAGGTGGCAGCGTCGCGCTCACTCTTGTGGATTCCCTCGTTGATCAACTCCCACTGGTCCATCATTTGCTGAATATTCTGCTTCACACTTTCGTGGTTGTTGCGCCACTGTTTGAACCATTCGGGAATGGTGATAAGCTTCTCCAGCGCTTCGTAACGACGGCTATAGGTCTGAGTCACCGTTTTCAGCTGCTGGCTGAGCCGTTCGACGTGTCCGGCCATGACCTGACAAGCTGTGTTCACTTCATTCAGTCGCACGGCGAGGTCTGCCGCTCGCTGCTGCTGGTGCTGAATGTCGTTGCCGATCGTGGAGATGGAATCGAGATGGAAGGTGAAGGCATTGAGGTTCTTCTCGGCCTCTTCGGCATCGACCGCAGTTTTCTCGATGAGCTGTTGGATCATTGCGGTTCGCGCTTCGCGGTTGGTCGATGGCGAGCAGTCGATGAACGATCGGTCGAGTGAGCTGAAGTTCTGCCACTCGTCGGTATCTTTCTTCTGCCGTTCGCGCAGCTGTTCGAGATGCAGGTTCTCAACTTCCAGCTTGGCCTGCGTGGCCGTGAGGTCGCTTTGCAGCTGCTCGAGCTGCTGGCGTTTGCTGCGCAGTTCCACGTCGATGGCCTCGCAGTCGGCTTTCAGCGATGAGATCAGGGCGTTCTGTTCCGTCTCGGTTTCTCCCTGCCAGGGGTGATGCGTAGCTCCGCAGACGGAGCAGGGTGTGCCCTCCTCCAAGTCGCCGCGCAGCTGCACGACGTTCTGGCTCTTCGAGAGCGTCCAGTGGTAAGTCTTCTGTTCCTGCTGTCGGCTGAGCGTCCGGACGTCCTTGTCGAGGGCATCGATTTGGTAGTTGAGGTGATCGGCATGCAGGCGCAGCTGTGTGATGAGCTGTTCCTTGTACTCGATCATATCGTATCCGGCAGAGATGCTTCTCCAGAGCGAGAAGCCCGTTTCTAGCATCTGTTTGCGGCTCCGCAGTTCCAGCGCGCGTCGCTGCAGGGTGAAGCTGTCCTGTCCAGCGATGCTTGCGCGATGTGCGGCCACTTCTTCCTTGAGGGTGCGTATCGCGTCGTCGATGGTCTGACTCTCGGCAAAGAGGCGCCCCAGCTGCTCGTCGCGCTCGTTCTGCCGTCGTTGAGCCTGGTTCAATTCTTCGCTCAGCTGCTCGCCTTTCTGCTTGGCTTCGAGCAGTCGGTCGAGTCGCACCTGTATGGCTCCGCCTTGTAGGATCATCGTGCGATGTGCCTCCAGGGCCTGCTGTCTGAGCCGCAGTGCCGAGAGCTCTTTCTGTACGCCCTCGCTGCGCACCGTGTTCTCCATCCGCTCCTTCTGTAGCATGGCCAGACGTTCCTTCAGCAACTGCAAGTTCGCCGCATTGGCGTTGTGCTCCTCACGCGCATCCTCGATCTGCACCTCCAGCTTCTCGCTGTCGGCCATGACCCTTGCGGCCTGTTCCACGGCTTGCATAGCCTCGTTGACCTTGTCCATTTCAACCGTCACCGCCTTCTCGGCCTCATCAGTCTGCCGGGTGATTCCTTCCTGCCTCATCACGAGTTGCGACACCATCTGACGTCCGTTGGCAATGTTTTTCCGCTGTGTGTGAATGCGCTGGAATCGTCCGTTGATGGGTTCGAACTCCTCGTAGCGTTCCAGCTCGCGCTGTTCGCTCAACAACGAAGCCTGCTGCTTGTTGATCTGATAGAGGCGTGCCTTCTGCTCCGTGAGCTCAGCGTTGATGGCGATGAACCGATGGAGTCGG